>Ga0209382_10002926_pt1 | contig 24260 bp, 30 predicted proteins | sample SoiMetdeltSBSDD5_FD_187599 | JGI IMG/M metagenome (GOLD analysis project Ga0209382, IMG submission 187599) | Bulk soil microbial communities from a Populus tree surrounding site in Tennessee, USA - Soil MetaG P. deltoides SBSDD5 (SPAdes) (version 2) | ecosystem: Environmental > Terrestrial >...
GAGCAGGCCGCGCTGCGAGGCGACGGCGACGGCCTGGGCGCGTGTACTGGTGCCGAGCTTCTGCTGCACCGACGCGACGTGGAACTTGACCGTTCGCTCCCCGATGGTGAGCGCGGACGCGATCTGCTGCGTCGTCTGCCCGCCGGCCACGAGGGCCAGCACCTCGAGCTCGCGAGGGCTCAGCACGGTCCCACGCCGGCGACGGCCGGCCGGTCGGTCGGTCGCCAGGGGCCTCGGCGAGTCGGACCCGATGACGCCGATGACCATCTCGACGAGCCGGTCGATTGGCAGGCTGGCGCCGGCTGCCCAGCTGGCGTTGAACGCGGTCTCGCTCAGGCGTGCTCGAAGGGCAGCGACGCGCTCGGCCCGCGCTGACCGCTCCCGCTCGCTCCGCCCGATGCCGGAGCGTTGGCGCAGACCGTCCGCGGCGGCGAGCAACTGGACAGCATGCTCGGGCGCCATCCGCGGGGAGTCCAGGCCGGCCACGGCGTCGGCGCAGGCCGCGATGATGCGAGCATTGTCTCCCAGCATCCGCCCGAGCGAGATGGCTTCGGCAAGCAGGGTCTGTGCCCGTGCCCGTTCTCCCTGCCCTCCAAGAAGGCTCGCCAACGAGCTCAGCGCCAGGGCGAGCGCTCGGACGTCTCCGACCTCCCGAAACAGCTCGATGGCTTCGTCCAGATCCCGCTCCGCGGCGTCCAGGTCGCCCTGGTGTCGCCGCAGGGCGCCGAGCGACCGCAGGGCCAACGCCGTCCCCCAGTCGTGCCCAAGCTCCCGGTAGACGCCGAGGCCGGCTTCCAGCAGGGTCGCCGCGCGGCCTTCGTCGCCCTGGCTCTGGGCACCCATGCCCAGATGGACCAGGGCGCTCGCGATGGTGGCCCGGTCCTGCGCGGCCCGAGCCAGGTCGAGCGCCGCTTCCAGATGGACGCGGGCGCGCTCGTAGTCGCCAAGCCCTTGCTTGATCGTGCCGTAGCCGTCGAGCGCCCTGGCTCGCAGCGAGGCCGCCGGCTCGGCCGCGAACAGCGCCTGCTCCAGCCAGCGCTCGCCGTCCCGGAGGTAGCCGCACATCCACCAGAAGCGCCAGACCGACGAGGCCAGCCTGAGCAGGACGGTCCCGTTCGACTGCTCGGCCGCCCATTCCAGGGCCGCCCGCAAATTGCCATGCTCTCGCTCCAGCCGCTCGAACCAGCGAGCCTGGTCCGGGCCGAGAAGCCCCTGTTCGGCCTGCTCGGCGAGTGCGAGGAAGGTGTCGGCATGACGACGACGCGTCTCCTCCAGCTCGCCGGCAGCGGCGAGCTGATCTCGAGCGTAATCCCGCATCGACTCCAGCAAGCCGAAGCGTGACTCGCGGTCGGACAGCCCGGTGACGACGACCATGTTCTTCTCGACCAGCGAGCTGAGCAGCTCGAGCATGGTCGGCTCGTCGACACCGCCCGGCGCTGCCACCCATCGGGCCGCCGCCAGCTGGCAGCCGCCGCTGAACACGCCGAGGCGCCGAAACACCGCCTGCTCGTCGGCTGAGAGCAGGTCGTAGCTCCAGCCGATCGCCGACCTCAGGGTATGGTGCCGGATCGGGGCATCCTGCGCGTCCCAGCGGAGGAGGGCCAGCCTGCTCTCCAGCCGCGCGAGAACGTCGGCCGGCGTGAGCACGGACAGGCGGGCGGCGGCGAGCTCCAGGGCTAGCGGGAGCCCATCGAGGCGGACACAGAGCTCGGCAACCGCGATGGCGTTGTCGCTTGTGAGCGAAAAATCGTGCCGGACCGCTCGAGCCTGCGCCAGGAAGAGCGCGACGGACTCGATCTCGGCCAGCCGGACAAGGTCGCCGGCGCGCGCCGGATCCGGCAGCTGGAGTGGTGGCACCAGGATGACGTGCTCGGCGTGGAGGCGAAGCGGCTCGCGTGAGGTGACGAGCAGGGAGAGCGGCGGGCCGGCGGCCAGGAGCTGTGCGAGCACGGCGCCGGCCGTCAGCACCTGCTCGAAGTTGTCGAGCACGACCAACGTCGGTCGATCGCGCAGGCGCCCGACCAGGTCGTCGAGATGCACGTCCTGCCCGGCCATGTCCAGGTCGAGCGCCTGCGCGATGGCGGGCATCACGAGCGAAGGATCCGAGATCGCGGCCAGGTCGACGAAGTGGACGCCACCAGGGTACCGCTCGGCTACCTCTCTGGCGACAGCCAGCGCCAGCCGGGTCTTACCGACGCCGGCCGGACCCGTGAGCGTGACCAGCGGTGCGCGGTCGGTCAACAGGCGGCGCACGGCCGCGGCATCCCGAGCGCGTCCGATCAGCTGGCGCGGCGGCTGAGGCAGGCGGCCGGGGCGCCACGGATACCCAGACAGCTGCGGAGTTGGTCGCCGCATCCGCCCTCCAACGTCTGCCTCGATCGTACCATCCAGATGCCAGGCCCGATCCGGGATCAGCACGCCTGGCCATCATGGGGCCACTTCCCCGGGGAGCACGAGCCGTCTCGCGGACGACACGGCTCGCATCCCTGGCCACTTCCGCGTGTCACCCGTCAGGTTCGAGCCACCTCGTAGACCGATGGATAGTGAGTAAATCGTATGCGCGCGCGGTAGGCGGTGAACTCGGGGCTTGTGAGCGCAGCCTGAAAGGCGTCAGCACTCTCCCAGACGGCGATGTTGATGTAGCGGAACCTCGCGGTCGGATCGAGGCTGCGGTGCAGGGCCGTTGAGACGTACCCGGGCCGCCGTTCCATGAGGCGCTTCCCCTCTTCCCACCCTTCCAGGAATTCGTCGTCGTGGCCGTCCGGCACTTCGAACGCATTGATCAGGATCGCCTGCGCCATGATCGTACCTCCTGTCCATCCTGCGACCGCATCGGGTCGAGCGCGATCGCCGTCGCCGCTACGTCCAGTTTCGCTCTCCGCCGTCACACCTTGACCTCCAGGTCGTCAACATCTTGTGAACGCGGCAGCGCAAGTCGGTCTCGGCGCCACGACCGGCTCAGGCTCGTGTGGCGCCGGCCATCGGACGTTCTCCGGGGCCGCAGCCATCGGGCGTGTCGGCCGCATACGTACCGAGTGAGATGGCGTTGGCCAGGATCCGCTTCTGCTGCCCGACGTCGCGTCGGTCGTAGCGCAGCGGCGGGGAGGCGAAGACGAGCAGCGCCAGTGCCTCCATGTTCTGCCGGGCGCTGTAGACGTTCGCCAGCCGTCTGGGCACGCCGTAGAACAGCTCTTGCCGATCGAGATCGAGGTGGTTGGGGACGGTGAAGATCGCGAGGTGGGCCCCGAGGTGGCGAGTGAACGCCGCCGCGACCCCGAACGCCAGCGTGCGCGCGGTGGAGTGCACCCGGTCGGCTCCGACTACCCAGGTCGAAGGTGAGGGGCCGACCGCGCTCGAAGGTGACGTGGATGCCGCCGTCGTCCTGTGCGAGAGCGACGATGGAGTCGTCGACGCCACCAGAGGAGCCGAACCCGATTCGCTGCCGTTGCTTCTCACCCCGTCTTCGGTTGACGGAGCGTACCGAAGGAGGCGCGTATGTCGCCGACGAGCAGATCGGGCGCCTCCAAAGCGGCGAAGTGGCCGCCGCGGTCGAACTCCGACCAGTGCACGATGTTGTTGCCGCTTTCGGCGTAGCGGCGGATGGCGACGTCCTCGGCGAACACCGCCACCCCGACCGGCGTCGTGCCTGGCTGCTGGGCCCAGGACTCGGCGTGCACGTTCTCGTAGTACATGCCGGCCGATGAGGCGGCGGTCCCGGTCAGCCAGTAGAGCATCACGTTGGTGAGGATATGGTCGCGATCGACGGCCTCCTCAGGCAGCCCCGTGGGCGGGTGGGTCCACTCCTTGAACTTCTCGACGATCCAGGCGAGCTGACCGACCGGCGAGTCGGTGAGCCCGTAGGCCAGCGTCTGCGGCCGGGTGGCCTGGATCTGGAAGTAGCCGTTCATGTCGGCCAGGAACGTCTGGAGACGTCTCAGTCGCACCTTCTCGGCCTCGGTGAAGGTTGCCAGGTCGTCGGGGTCCACGGGCCCGAACGGGATGAACCCCATCGTTGCCGCGTTCACGTGTACGCCGACGACGTGGTCCGGGTCGACGCGGCTGAGCTCCGGGGAGACGAACGCGCCCCAGTCGCCGCCTTGCGCGCCGTAGCGCTCATAACCGAGGCGGCCCATCAACTCGGCCCAGGCCCTGGCGACCCGGCTGGTGGTCCACCCGGCATCGCGGATCGGCCCCGAGAAGCCGTACCCGGGGATCGAAGGGATCACCAGGTGGAAGGCATCCGCCGGGTCGCCGCCGTGGGCGCGCGGATCAGACAGCGGACCGATGACGTCCAGGAACTCCACAATCGATCCGGGCCAGCCGTGGCTGAGGATCAGCGGCAGCGCGTCCGGCTCGGGCGAACGCACGTGCAGGAAGTGCACGTTGGCACCGTCGATGGTGGTGGTGAACTGGGGATACTCGTTCAGCCGGGCCTCGTGCTTGCGCCAGTCGTAAGCGGTGCGCCAGTACTCGGCCAGCTCTTTCATGTACGCCGCCGGCACGCCGCGGCTCCAGCCGACGCCGGGCAGCTCGTCGGGCCAGCGCGTGCGGGCCAGGCGGTCGCGCAGGTCGTTCAGGGTGGCCTGGGGGACGTCGATGCGGAACGGTCGGATCTCGGCATCCAGCTCGGTGCGGCTCCTCGAGTCTGACACAGCCAGCTCCTTTCGTGGCGGCTCGCCTCGACGAGAATCGGAACAAACTATTCCGTTCCCCATATGGTAGAACAGAATGCTTCGTTCTACTATATAATCGGCCGCATGAGCGTGGAAAAATCGTTGCCGTTGAGCGGTCGACGCGCCGAGGCGGCTCGCAACGACCGAAAGATCCTCGCCGCCGCGCGTGAGGTATTCACCGCCAATCCTGGGGCGCCGATCTCCGCGGTCGCCACGCGCGCCGGGGTGGGCATCGCCGCCCTGTACCGCCGCTACGAGAGCAAGGAAGATCTCCTCCGGCGGCTCTGTGCCGAAGGCCTGCGGATCTACATTGATGCCGTCGAGCACGCCCTGGCCGACGAGGGCGACCCCTGGGACGCCTTCACGGACTTCATGCGCCGCATCGTGGACGCCGACACCCACGCGCTGACGCTGCGCCTGGCCGGAACCTTCACCCCGACGGAGGAGCTGTACCGGGAGAGCCAGCGGGCACAGGACCTCAACATACGGCTGTTCCGGCGTACCAGGGCCGCGGGCGCCATCCGGCCTGACGTCGAGGTTGACGACCTCTCCCTGTTGTTCGAGCAGCTGGCGGCCGTCCGCGTAGCGGACGAGCAGCGAACTCGCCAGCTTCGCCACCGATACCTGGCGCTGCTCCTGGATGCGCTCCACGCCCCGTCGGCGTCGGAGCTACCCGGCCCGCCACCGAGCTGGGAGGAGGTCAGCCAGCGCTGGCTGACCTAGGTACCGCCACCTCCGGTACCGTTGCTCCAAGGGCTCGCCATCGAGCGGATCCCAGGCCTGCCGGATGGCACGACACGCTTCATCGAGCCCGGCTTCGCCCGCGCCGTCCTGGCTGCCGAGCGACCGGCTGCAGCGGCATCGATGACGTGTCGGTGAGGAAGGGCAGCGGACACGTCGGTGCCGGAGCCCGCCAGGTGATGCCTGACGAGGGGCCTATTGCGCAGCCGGCGCCGGGCGGAGCAGGCCCCGAACGGTAGCGATCGTCCCGGCCACGGCGGCGGCGAACGACCCCACAAACTGGAGCCAGAGGCCGATGAACGCACCGGACAGGCTCGGATCGAGCATGCGCACGAGGGAGCCGCTCGGGACGTAGCTCACGGCGATGAACAGCCCCGCGAGCGCAGCGATTGGCAGCGTCCAGCGCCACCAACCGAAGGCAACCAGCCCGGCCGGCACCAGCAAGATGAACAGCCCCGGTGGAACAGTGGTCGTAAACTCGACCCCCGAGATCATCATCATCATGACCCCGGCCGCGGCGGCTGCCAGGCTGGCGACGGTCAGCCTGGCGGCCAGGGAGAGCGGCGCTCGTCCGCGCATCGCGGATCGCCTCCTCGCGGCACGGACGGCGTTGGGGTCGGACGTCCACGGCCGCCCGCCAGGCCGGTCACCGACCGGACTCGGTGGACGCGACGCCGGGTCGAATCGGGCCCGCCCGCCGTCGCAGGGCGGCCTCGGCGAGCGTGCCACCGGCGAGGAGCAGGGTGCTGAGGATCAGGTGATGGACGTGGTCGGGCGTCGACACGCTGAACAGGCCAACATCGAGGGCGTACTCCAGGGACGGATCACCCAGGACGAAGCCGAGCGCTCCAAACGCGAGATACCCGGCGCCGAACACCAGGCAGAATGCGCGCGCCGTGGCCAGCGATCCGACGAATCCGGCGTAGACGCCGACGACACCGGTCAGAAGGTGGAGAACGTTGTGATACAGGTCCGCCTCATCTCCGAGCGCGAAGCCGGCCCCACCGAGCACGAGGTACAGGACGCCGATGACCCTGCTGGTGATCTTCGCCATCGGATGCCCCTATCGCGCCCGGACTGCTGCGGACGACGTCCGCGACTGGTAGTTCTGAACGGCTGCCACGATCGCAGCGGTGGTCGCAACGAGCACGGCCAGGGTCTGGACCCAGAGGCCGAATGAGTCGCCGGGGTTGCTCAGGTCGAACAGGCGGCCCGACTCGCCGCTGGCGAACAGCCCGAAGGTGAGAAACAGGCCGGCGAGCACGGCCGGTACGGGTGCCCACCACCAGCGTCCGAACGCGATCAAGCCGGCCGGTATCAGCAGGATGAAGAACACCGGCGGTACGGTCGGATACGGGTGGCCGGCGACGATCTGAATCACGACTCCGATGGCCGCGACGACGAGCGCGGTGACGGTGAGCTTCTCTCCCGACGACAACGGTCCGCGGCTGCTCATCTCCTGTCTCCTTGCGCTGTGACCTGAACCGGCCCGGACAGGGTGTATATGCACGCCGGCCTGACGGTTCAGGTACAGCCTGACAGGTGACTGTCAACCGCTCATGTCGCTCATGTCACAGATCTGTGAATGGCCCGCCGCGCTACCAGACCGGGCGCAGCCGTCGCGGCGGCGCCCCGTCGCCGAGAGCGTCGACGAGGCGCTGCAGATCGGTGTGGAGCAGCTCCAGGCGCTCGGCGCCGACGACCTCCGCCGCCCGCCGCTCGAGATCGGCGAAGATGGCCTCCACGGCCCGAATGCAAGCCCACCCACGCTCGGTCAACACGACGAGCTTCCCCCGCCCGTCACCGGGGTGCGGTCGTCGGGCGACGTAGCCGTGCTCCTCTAAGTAATCCACCATCTGGCTCGCCGCTTGTTTCGAGACGCCCAGATGCTCGGCCAGCTCGTTGCCGGTCGCACCAGCCGGGGCCAGCCGGACGAACGCGAAGCCGTGGGCAGGCCGTACATCGTCGAATCCGAGTGTCTCAAGCCGTCGATGCAGCTCGTCGACCATCGTCCGGAAAGTGAAGGCGAGCAGCACGGCGAGCTCGTACCCCCCGGGTGAGTAGTCGGCCATCGAACCTCTCCATGCCCAGATAGTCAATGTGCTTGACAACATCCACGCGGCATTGTACACTCGCCATGTAGTCAAGTAGGTTGACTATTATCTGAGCTGGCTGGCGGCCGGCGTCTCGACGAGGTCGAACCGATGTCAGCGACGACCACCGAGCAGGCGAACACCGAGCTCGTCCGCGCCTTCATCGAGGCGTTCTGGAACGAACGCCAGATCGACGACGCCGACCGGTTTCTGGCCCCCGGCTACGTCGACCACGCCTACACGCCTGGCACGGCCATCGGTCTGAAGCAGACAGCCGGCGAGCTCTCTGCCGCTATCCCCGACCACCACAGCGCCGTCGAAGCCATGGTCGCCCAGGATGACAAGGTCGTGGCTCGGCTGGTCCTGCGGGGCACGCATCGCGGCCCGTTCCGAGGTACCCCGGCGACCGGCAATCCGGTCGAGGTCGCCGTCTACCGCGAATACCGCCTCACCGGTGGCAGGATCGCCGAGCATTGGGCGTTGCTCGACACCGCGAGCCTGATGCGCCAGATCGGAGCCGGACCCTCACCCGAGAACGCCTGCAGGCGCTAGCCCGGCCTCGGTCGGTTCCATCGAGACGTCGAGGTCTGCGAGGGAGACGTCACCACATCTCAGTATGCGCTCAGTATGCGCGGCTGAGCCGGGCCTCCTCCCCGAGCCGGGCAAGTTTGTGCGGGTTCGAGATCGCGTAGATCTGGGTGATCCGTCCGTTCTCGATGGTCAGGCTGACCGCCGCAACGACCTGGCCGTCGATGTCGATCCGGGCGCCGGGCGCGCCGTTGAGCCACACCATCGCGATCTCTGCGCCCGGCGCGACCGCGGCGAGGGCCAGGAAGGCCCGACCCACCCGAGCGTGCCCCACCAGTGGCCGGCGGGCCGCCGGAGCGAGGCCGCCGCCGTCGGCGACCGCCACCACGTCGGGCGCGAGCACGTCGAGCAGGTCCTGCAGGTCGCCGCCCCGGGTGGCGGCGAGGAACCGCTCCACGACCTGTTCTTGTTGCGCGCGACTGACCCGCATCCGTGGGCGGCGGGCGGCCACGTGCTCCCGGGCGCGTTCCGCGATCTTGCGCACCGCTGCAGGCGTCTTGCCGATGGCCTCGGCGATCTCGTCGTACGGGGCCTCGAAGACCTCGCGCAGCACGAACACGGCCCGCTCCGTCGGGCCGAGCGTCTCCAGCACGGCGAGCATCGCGATCGAGACGCTCTCCGCGAGCTCCACGTCCTCGGCCACGTCCGCGCTGGTCAGCAGCGGTTCGGGCAGCCACTCGCCGACGTACTCCTCCCGGCGGCGGGACAGGGTGCGCAGCCGGTCGAGCGCTCCGCGGGTGACGATCCGGACCAGGTAGGCGCGCGGGTCCCGCACCCGGGCCTGCTCGACGGTCGCCCACCGCAGCCAGGCCTCCTGCACCACGTCCTCGGCGTCGGCGGCCGAGCCGAGCATCTCGTAGGCGACGGTGAACAGCAGGCTGCGGTGGGTGACGAACGGGTCGTCGCTCATGCCGAGGCGGCGACGGCCGCCGACCGGGTCGCGAGCGGCGGCAGGCCGCAGGCCGCCGCGAACTCCTGCGACCGGATGCCGAGCGCGACGTTGGACCGGGCGGCGAGGTTCATCGCCGCGACCCTGGCGGTCAGCTCGATCAGCGCCGGCGCCCCCAGCTCCTCGAGCAGCGCGGCCGACAGCTCGTCGGTGACGGTCAGCGGGGTCTGGCTCATCGCCTCGGCGTACTCCATCACCCTGCGCTCCAAGGGAGTGAAGGCGTTCGACTCTCGCCACCGCGGGACCTCGCGTACCTTGGCCTCCTCGAGGCCCCGGTTGTGAGCCATGAAGTAGTGGAGATCCAGGCAGGCGCCGCAGCCGACCGTGCCGGCCGCGGCCATGGCCGCGAACGACGCCAGGTTCCGGTCGAGCCGGTCCCACTTCTCGGCCTTGCGGCCGAATCCCATGAAGTCCTTCAAGACGGCCGGGTAGTGCCACATCACCCCGAGCCCGTCCGGCACGGAGCCGAGCATCCTGCGAGTCATCAGCTTCACCAGTCCCCCGTACAGGCCGGTGATCTCGGCCTTGGGGACCCGGGCGTTGCTGGTCATCGTCGTCCTCCTGTCGTCGGTGATCGACATGAAGACGCCGGACCACGGAGTCCTGTGACACATCTGGACCGTCACTCTGCATTCCGTCCCATCGTCTGCTCCTTTTGCCGCCTCGCCAATCCCGGCGATCTGCCCGGCGCCGCCGGGCCAGTCCGAGTGCTAGCGGCCGCCCGGTGTCGCGGCCGGCGACTCGTGCACGGTCCGGTTCACCCGCGTCTCGAACTGATCGCGGCCGCCTTCGCCGGCGTACGGGCGCCCGGCCAGGTTCCAGCTCCAGGAGACCGTCGGCGTGATCCGCAGGTACGCCTTCCGGCCGGCGTAGCCGTCCCGCTCCACGATGTCGGCCGTGCCGTAGACGCGCAGGAAGCGTGGCGTCCAGGGGTCGGTCGAGGCCAGGTCGTCGACAACCAGCGCCACCTTCTCGTGCCCGGCCAGGACGTTGCGGACCCGCTTCGTCCTGAGCGTGTCGCCGTAGCCGCTGATGTAGAAGTACGTCCCGTCGAAGTCGAAGCCGACCGGTACGACGTCCGGCTGGTCGTCGTCGGAAACGGTGGCCAGCCGCCCCAGGGGCTGCGATCGCAGGTGGGTGGTCTCCGCGTCGGTGAACGTCATGGCTCTCCTCCCATGGTTGACGTACGCAGCGGACGTCGAAATGATCAGGATCGCCGTCACGCCGGGACCGGGTCGGCGACGCGCGCCCGTCGGAGGGCCCGGGCCCACCAGAGCAGGTCGTCGACCATTCGGCCGACGGCCTCCTCGGCGCCGCGACGGGTCAGCTCGCCGTCCTCGTCGAAGGCGGCCCAGGGGGACTGGATCCCGACCTGCTCGCGGATCGGGACCAGCTGCAGCTCGACGGCCACCAGCCGGAGCTGCTCCACCGAGCGGTAGCCGGCCGCGTGGCCGCCGTAGCTGACGAACGCCATCGGCTTCCGATTCCACTCGGCGTAGGCGTGGTCCAGGGCGCTCTTGAGCCCGGCCGGGTAGCCGTGGTTGTACTCCGGCGTGACGACGATATAGCCGTCGGCGGCGGCGACCTTCTCCTTCCAGCGCTCGACGGCGGGGCTCGGCCGGTCACCTGACGGTCCCTCGTAGATCGGGAGCGGGTGATCCCGCAGGTCGACCAGTTCAAACTCGGCCTCGGTCCGGGCGTCGAGCTTGCGCAGGAGCCAGGCGGCGACCTTCTCGCCGATGCGGCCCTCGCGGGTGCTCCCGAGGATGACGAGGATGTGCGGCTTCATCGTGAACGTGACCTCCATGGTCGTCAGGTGGGCGCGAGCTGTCTAAGGCTGAGACGGCTCAGGCGTCGGCGTTGTGACACCGACGCCGGGCAGCAGCGCCGCCGCCACCGCCCCGAGCAGCGCCACGCCGCTCCCGACCAGCAGCCCGGCGCCGGCCGCCCGCAGCACGCCCTCGGCTCCCGGATCTCCGGCTAGGCCGAGCGTCGTCGCGTAGACGGCGCCGGCGACGCCGATCCCCAGCACCATCCCCAGCGTCCGCGCCGTTCCGAGGACGCCGTTGGCGACCCCGCGCCGCTCGGGCGCGACGGCCCCCAGGATGGCGCTGCTGATCGGCGAGGTGAACAGGCCGATGCCGAGCCCCATCACCACCTGGACGCCGACGATCAGGCCGATCGGCAGCGTCGCGTCGATCCGCGAGAGCAGCAGCAGCCCGATCGACAGCAGGACCATGCCGACCGTGGCCGGCGTGCGCGCGCCGATCCGATCCGAGAGCGAGCCGCTGATCGAGGCGGTCACGGCCATCACGATCGTCTGGCAGGTCAGGATCAGGCCGGTCTGGGCCGGGCTCAGCCCACGCCCCTGGATCAGCGCGAACGGCAGCAGGAAGGTCGCCGAGATGCCGGTGTAGCAGAGGAAGGCGCTCACGACCGGGGCGGCGAACGTCCGCTCACCGAACAGCCGGAGATCGATCATCGGGTTCGCGACGCGAAGCTCGAACGCGACCCAGGCGGCCAGCAGCGCCGCCCCGAGCAGCAGGAGTCCGACGATCGGCGCCGAGGTCCAGCCCCAGGCCGGCCCCTGGTTGAGCCCCAGCAGCAGCAGGCCGAGTCCGAGCACGTAGACCGCCGAGCCCGTGAGGTCGAACGGCTCGCGCCGCTCGCTCGCGATGTCCGAGGGCGCGGTGCGCCAGCCGAGCAGCAGCGCCAGCAGGCCGATCGGCACGTTGACCAGGAAGACTGACTGCCAGCCGAACAGGTCGGTCAGCCAGCCGCCGAGCGGCGCGCCGGTCGCCAGGCCGACGTAGACGATCGTCGCCTGGATGCCGACCGCTCGACCGCGCTGATCGGACGGGAAGGCGTGCGTCAGGAGGACGGTCAGGCTGGCGAAGATCAGCGACGCGCCGACGGCCTGGATCGCCCGGCCGGCGACCAGTGACGGCGTCGACGAGGCGAAGCCGCAGAGGACCGAGCTCACGATGAACACGGCCAGGCCGAGCAGGTAGACCCGCTTGTGGCCCCAGATGTCGGCGAGGCGGCCGTCCGCCAGCAGCAGCGCGCTCTGGACCAGCAGGTAGCTGGTGACGACCCACTGGATCGCCGTGAGGTCGGTCCCGAACGCGTCGGCGACGACCGGCAGGATGGCGTTGACGATGCTGATGTCGAGCGCGGCCAGGTAGATGCCGACGCCGAGCGCCGCGACGACGAGGGCTCGCTGGATCTCGGGCCGGATCTGCGCCCCGGTCAGGCCTCGGGTGATCGCCGCGGCGCTCATCTGATGGCCTCGCACTTGAGCTGAGCGGCCCATGGAGGCCGGTCGCTACGGGTGGTGGCTCTCCGGTCGATCGACATGCCCTGAGTGCTGCCCATGGTGTCTGTGCTCCCTTCTTCGAGGACGATGCCCACCCTCGAAGTGTGACCAGCGGGCACTTCCGGCAACTTCGGGCGGCGGGACAGGGCCGACCCTGTTCGTAAGGACAGGTGCGAACGTCGATCAGGGCTGTCGGACCGGAGCAGGCAGGATGTCGATGGTGCCGTGGCTGTCGTGCTGTTCGATCGCTTCGGCCTGTTGCGACTGCCGAGGCGCCCGGTCCCGATCGTGCGCCTCGGCGGGGTGGCGCTGCTGATCGGCGTGGCGTTGAGTCAACTGAGCTGACCAGGCGCCAGCGGTCAGCAGTCGAGCCAGCGTCCGTCGCGCATGAGCTCGCGGCCCTCGAGCTCGTTGGCCTCGCGCCAGGTCTGGAGCCGTTGGGGGAGGATGCGGAAGTAGAGGTAGGGGTCCGCGAGCGGGCGCGGGTCGAAGCCGGTCTTGACAGCGAAGGCGTCGCCGACTTCCGTCGACAGCTCGGTCGGCGCGAGGGCGTGCGCTATGCTCTCGACGAGGACCAGGTCGCGAGTTGGGCCGATGCCGAAGCGGACCGTCTCGGTGGCCTGCAGGTTGCGGGCCGTTCGGCTGGCGGCCGGGGTGGCGATCAGCAGGGTCTGTCCGTCCCAGAGGAATGAGAGCGGCACCAGATGCGGGGTCCCGCTGCCCGGGTCGGCGGTGGCCACCCAGGCGTCGACGTCCTGCTCGAGCCGTCGCAGGGAATCCAGCTTGCGTTGCCGCGGGGTACGAGGCGGCTGGGGGTCCATCGTTCACCTCCCGCCGGGCAGGACCGGCTTGACGTCCACGATGGGCGTGCCGTCGAGCGCTTCGAGGTCTCGCACGAGCACGCGGTGGCCGTCGATCGCGGCGATCTGGACCTGGTGCAGCCCGATCGGATTGGGTCGGTCCTGGGACCGGGTGCTGAACACGCCGGTCTCGGGGTTTTGCGGGTCGTCGCGCGGATGGACGGCCAGCACGTCACGCCGGGCCCGGTGCAGCCAGGTCAGCACGAAGATGTGGTCGCCGACGGCGAGGTCGCGGATGCCGTCGGCCACGTCGGAGTTGAATACCAGCCACGCCTCCGGCGCCCCTTCGAACCCCTGCTTCGGCGCGGTCTCGGGATCGACGAGGGGCGACTCGACCCGCCCGATCGGCCGGATCTCGCAGGACGTTGTCGACCTTTGCAATGTGATTTCTCCTGTGTAGTATACGGTGACTGGCGAAGTCCGATCGTGTTGCCGTCCGCGTCCTTCACCCAGGCGATCAGCGTGCCCGCGCCGACGTCCTTGATCGCTTGCTGCACCTCAGCGCCCGCATTCACGAGCAGCTTGACCGTCTCCTCGATGTCGTCGACGCGCCAGTAGCCGATCGGTGCCGTCATCCCCTTGCTATAGACGTGCAGATCGAGACCGACCTTCCGGTCGCCGACACGGAACCCGACGTAGGAGGGCTGGTCCGCGTAGGGCGCGACACCCAGCAGCCTGCCGTACAGTCTCTTCGCCTGGTCCAGGTCCGTGACCGGAACGATGAGCGTGTTCGTCTCTGCCCTCATGCGCATCTCCTTCCACTCGCCGTGATACATCGGCGCGGTCTGGTACGTCACTGCTTTGACGGATCGCGACGAAAGAAGGTAACCGTGGACGGACACGAATTTCTGGCCCGTCGGTTCGAGAAGCACCGGGCCCACCTGCGGGCGGAGCCCTCACGACCAGAAGTGACCATCCTCTACGCGGCTGCTGCCTGACGAAACCGCGGTATCACGTGCTCCGCGAACAGCCGCAGGCTGCGCTCGGCGTGCTCGTATCGCATGTTGCCGTACAGCATCTGCAGGCTCGGCTCGACGTCCCCGAACAGGTCCAGCACGGAGTGGATCTGGCGCTCGACGGTATCCGGGCTGCCAATTAAGGCGCGCGTCTCGCGGAGCACACGGTCGTAGCTCATGCTGTCCAGCTCGCGGACGATCGCGTCGTAGCCGGAGTACGCCGTCGACGAGCGGACCTGCCAGGCCGAGGCGCTCTCTCGGAACACCTCGACGTACTAGCGCATCGGCTCCTCGGCCTCCGCCCGGGCCTGCTCGTCCGTCTCGGCCACGTGGTAGTGGAACGACATCTGGACCCTGCACGGGCTCCGGCCCGGGTGATAGAGGCGGCGAACGTCTCGCGGTAGAGGCGGAGGTTCCGCTGCACGTCGTCGAAGTTCGAGAGGTACGGGAGGATCATCAGCCCGTGGCCCTGGCGGCCGGCCCACTCGAAGCTCTGGGGGGTGGCGACGGCGGCCACGAAGATCGGCGGGTGGGGCTGCTGGACCGGCCGTGGGGACGAGGTGAGCGGCCCGAATCGGTAGAACGGATCCTGGTGGACCACGTTCTCCTCGGTCCAGAGCTTGACGACCGCCTCGATGCCGTGCTCGTATCGCGCTCGACTCTCGTCCATGCTGCGCTCGAAGGCGTCGAACTCCTCCGGCAGGAACGCTCGCGCGAACCCGACGTCCAGCCGGCCCCGCGAGATGGCGTCGAGCATCGCCGTCTCGCCGGCCAGCTTGATCGGGTGGTTGAAGATCGGGATCACCGCGCCGGTCACCAGTCGGATCCGCCGGGTCAGCGCCGCCACCGCGCTCAGGAAGATGATCGGGTTCCGCATCATGCCACCGTACGGGCAGAAGTAATGCTCGACGGTGTGGACGTGGCTGTAGCCGAGCCGGTCGGCCAGCCCGCGGAGCGTATGCTGCTGCCGAGGAGGTGTGCGATGGTCCGACTCCTGGAGCGCCGCATTCGAGTCCAGGCCTCACTCGAAAACGCCTGGGCGCACCTGGAGCGCGTCGAGCAGTGGCCGAGCTGGGCGCGCCATATTCGCCGCATCGAGCTCCGCCCCGCGGGTCCCTTGACCGCGAGCTCGGAGGGCACGAGCTACCTGACGAACGGCGTTCGATCGACCTTTCGGATGGAAGAGCTCAACCCCGATACCAACTGGAGGTGGGGAGGGTCCTTCCTGTGGTTCGCGGTCCAGTACGATCACCAGTTCAGTCGTCTTGGGCCGGACGCGTCGGAGCTTCGGTTCGTCGTGGATGGAGAGGGCTTTGGCGTCGCCGTGTTCGGCCGCCTCTTTGCCGCCGTCTACGGGCGTAACCTCGACCGCGCCATCCCGAATCTCGTCGCGGAGCTGGAGTCGCCAGCGCGGGTGGCCGACGAACCGTCGGCGCGGCAGCGGCTGGACACCGGCGCACCTGAGTGAAGGGCAGACGGATGCTCCTGGACGACCTCATGCCCGAACACGACGTGCGGACCAGCCACGCCGTCCGCGTCGCCGCGCCCCAGGAGCGCGTGTACGCCTGCTTGCGGACCACCGACTTCGACCACTGGGGGATCACGCGGGCGCTCTATGCGCTACGCATGGTGCCAGCGCTTCTCGTCGCCCCGCGCGAGACGTGGCGCCGCCTCAGCGTGGCGCGCGGCCAGCCTCACCTTACGCACGACGACATTCTGGCGAGCGGCTTCACCGTGCTGGGGGAGCGTCCGGGCGAGGAGCTCGTGCTTGGCACGGTGGGGCGCTTCTGGCGCGCCAGCAGCGAGCTGCGCCCGGTCAGTCCGGCGTCGTTCCGCGAGCCCGCCCCGCCGGGATCGGCGAAGGCGGCCTGGAGCTTCACGGTGACCCGACGCCCAGGCGGCACCGAGCTGGGAACCGAGACCCGCGTGTTGTGCGCGGATGCCGCGGTCCGGCGCCGCTTCCGCGCCTACTGGCTCGTGATCAGGCCGTTCAGCGGCTTGATTCGTCGCGAGATGCTGGCTGCTGTCCGAAGCGCGGCCGAGTCAGATCGGCGAGGCCGTTAGCGGGCGAGCGGAAGCTCGACCTTCGGCTCGTAGGTGACCAGCCGGGCAAACTCGCCCGTCGGGGGCCCGGCCGTACCATATCCGAGCCGACCGGTCTCGATCAGCCAGCGCAGGAATTGGAGGTGCGCCAGATCCACGTCGTGTGGCGACTCGACAAACATCTGCAGGGAGCCATCGTAGTTTCCGCCCGCCGTCGAAGCTGTCATGGTCGATACTCCTCCTCCTAACTAGAACGCCTGGTCTATTCCTTGTATTCCGAGCCTGGCGCGGCGGTACACCCTCCTGAGGATTGCCTCCTGGTTGGACGTCAGACTTCCCCATGGTGCCCGACCAAACACGAGGGCACGCGCACTACTGACCAGCCCCTCGGCGCGGGCGATCGCCATCTGGGAGTAGGCTTCGTCGCGAAGCCCGACACCGGCGCGGGTAATCTTGCCTTCGGCCAGCATGAGCGTCGCGTCGATCGCCGAGCGGGCGACCCCGAGCGGCACGCCGGCGATGTTCGTGATGAACATCGTCCGCAGCGCGTACAGCGGCCCGTCCCGACGGACCGGCGAGGTGTACAGGTTGAACGTCCGCTCGGCCGGCACAAAGCGGTCCTCGACCACGAAGTCGTGGCTGCCGCTCCCTCGCAGGCCGGTCGACGTTCAAGTGTCCAGGATCGTGCCCTGCTCGACCGGCAGGTAACACCACACCGTCTCGGGGCTGCCGGCGCTGTCCAGGCGTTGGGTGTCGCCATCAAACACCTGGCAGCCGTTCACCAGCCAGGTGCTGTGCTGGCAGCCGCTCGCGAACGTCCAGCGGCCGGTCACCGGCAGCGTCGAGGTCGGGGCACAGCCCCCGTCCGATCGCTGCGCGACTGCCCCGCCAGAGCGCCTGGATCGAGGGTTGCCCGGGCGCCCGCGTCCAACCTGCTCGCCCCCCCGAGTTGCCGTGGCGGGCCCGCCACGGCCGGATGTGGGCAGTCACTTGCATTTTGCGACTCAGCACGGTAGAGTGAGAGTAACTTGCAAATCGCAAGTGACAGGCCTGGCAGGCGGGCGCTGAGGCCCGCCGAAGGGAGCAGGCGATGAGCGACTCACGAACTGCACCGATCACGCGTCACCTGGAGATCGAAGCGCTTCAAGAAGCAGTCCGCTGGCCGAGCGTGCCGCAGCGCACGATCGTCGTGCTGGCGAGCCTGCTGCTGGGCAGCCGCCGGGACGGCGACGGCTACGCCTACTTTCGCGAACGGGCCGAAGCCCGGCCGGACGAGCCGCTCTTCCTGGCACTGGAGGGCCTCTTCCAGGCCAGGCTGGCCGCCCAGACGTCGCTGCTGCGACGTCGGTCCTGGGTGAAGGAGGCGGTCGGCAAGCTCGATCGCGCGGCGAGTCGCACGCCTGGCCTGCCGACCTACTTTCGGGGCATCGTCCTGGCCGAGCTGCCGGCTATGTTTGGGAAGGCCGAGGCGGCCGTGGCCGACCTCGAATGGGTGCTCATCAACCGGGAGCGCTTCCCGATCGGCCTCAGACGCGGCGTCTATCGCGCCCTGGCCAGGGCCTACGCGTCACTGGGGCGCGACGAGGCCGCCCGCCAGGCGCTCGAACGCTCGGGCTACCCGTCCCTCGACCCCGATCTGCCGCAGATCGTCGCCGACTACTGGATGACGGCGGCGGACGGGTTCCACTTCGTTCCGCCCAGACTGGTGGAGCCCGCGCCCGGCGTCCACGTCGCCCAGGGTTACGACTTCGCCGACTTCGCCTTCGTGCTGACCGGCGACGGCATCGTGGCGATCGACGCCGGCAGCACCGAAGCGCACGCCCGGGCCGCGCTCGACGACCTCCGGCGCATCACCGACCTGCCGATCCACACCGTGATCCTGACCCACGCCCACTGGGACCACATCGGCGGGCTGGGCGCCATCACGACACCGGGCGTCCAGGTGATCGCCCAGGCCAGCTTCGCAGCCGAGCTGCGAATCGTCAACGAGACCGGCGTGTCGTTGAGCTCCTTCTTCGGGTCAAAGGGTAAGCAGCAGTTCGACGTCGTCCCCGATCGCCTGGTGAGTGAACACGAAACGTTGAGCATCGGCGGGGTGGAGCTGGCGCTCTATCCGGCCCCGGGCGAGACCGAGGACGGCCTGCTCGTCCACCTGCCGGCCAGTGGTCTGGTCTTCATGGGCGACGTGATGATGCCGCACCTCGGCGCCCCGTTCCTGCCCGAGGGGTCGGCCGAGGGCCTCTTCGAGACGATGCACCTGGCCCAGAGCCTCCAGCCACGGCTCTTGATCCACGGCCACACCGCCCTGACCGAGAACTTCACGATCGACGCGTTCCCGGGGCTCGAAGCCGCCCTGCGCGAGCTCCACGGCGAGATCCTACACGGGATCCGTGAGTCGAAGACGCTCGTCGAGATCCTCTACCAGAACCACCTGCCGGACCTCCTCCGCGCGCACCCGTCGGCCGTGGTGCCCTTCGTCGTGATGCGCGAGCACGTCGTCAAGCGGGTCTATCATCAGCGGACGGGCTACTGGAAGCCGGATGGCGAAGGAATGGAGCATTTTGCCCCCGCGGAGTGGGCGGCGGCGCTCGACCTGCTGGGCGGCGGCAAGGAGCGCGCCTTCGTCCGAAGCACCGAGCACCTCCTGCGCGAGGGCGACTTCGCCCTCGCGCTCAAGCTCGTCGACTTCGGGCTGCTCAGTCACCCGGCGAGCGCGCGGCTGGCCGAGCTTCGTCGCCGGGCGCTCGACCGACTGCGGGAGCAATACCAGCAGTTGAGCCCCTTCAAGTTCATCGTCTACTCCGGGTGGGCCGGAGCCGAGCTGCTGCCCGTCGACGCGGCAGGGCCAGGCACTGCGCCGACGGCACAGCACCCCGACGACACCGTGCAGAGCGGTGCTGCCGCCGCTGGCCGTCCCCAGTCGGCTGCCTGAAGCGCTCGTGGGCGCCACAGCCGAGCAGGCCGGACCTGGACCGGCCGAGCCTGCTCGGCCGGCGCTCAGGCCAGACCGCGCAGCCACTCCGCGATCGCGTTGCCGATCATGCCCGGCGAATCCTCCTGCGGGACGTGATGGCCGCGCACGCTCACCTCGGTCTGGGCAAGCCAGGTGCGGCAGAATTCCAGCACCGAGGGGCTCAAGGTGCCGGGGTCGGCCTTGACGAACAGCTTTGGCACGCTGCTCGTGGGCAGCCACGCCAGGTAGCCGTCCATGATCGCCGCCACCTCGGCCGGCTGGCCGTCGATCGGGATCTGGCGTGGCCAGCTCAGGGTCGGCCGGCGCGCCTCACCGGGCTCGAGGAACGGCCGGCGGTACTCGGCCATCTCCTCATCGCTCAGCGTGCGCAAGACCGTGGCCGGCAGGTTCCGCTCGATGAACGAGTTCTGCTCGAGCACCAGCTGGTCGCCGGCCGGCGAGCGCAGCGCCTCGAAGATCGGGCGCGCCTGCGGGCTGACCTCCTCCCAGCTGAGCGGCCGGACCAGCGGCTCCATGTACGCCAGGCCCTTCACCGCGTCGCGGTGGCGGTGCGCCCAGTCGAAACCAAGCACCGCGCCCCAGTCGTGGACCACGAAGGTAACGCGATCCGTGACGCCGAGCTGGTCGAGGAGGGCGTCGACGTAACGGCGGTGCTCGACGAACGTGTACGCGTCGGGGCCGCTGTCCAGGAGCTTGTCGGAGTCGCCCATGCCGATCAGGTCGGGCGCGATGCAGCGCCCGAGTCCCTGGAGGTGCGGGATGATGTTGCGCCAGAGGTAGGACGAGGTCGGATTGCCGTGGAGCAGGACGATCGGGTCGCCCTGGCCCACCTCGACGTAGGCCATGGTCCGGCCTAGCACCTGGGCCCGCTGCTTCTGAGTCGGAGAAGTTGACGTCAGCATCGTTCGGTCTCCGCCCGGGATCGGGCGTGCGTGGGACGCCGGAGGCGTCGTCGGGATCGCGGCGGCCAGCGCCAGCGAGGCCGGCGCGGCCAGTCCTAGCCGCAAGAACGCGCGGCGGGAAACGTCATGAATCGGGTGGTCCGTCATCGTGGTGTGCCTCGTCGGCGAGCAGCATCCGCAAGGTCTCGCGGAGCTCGGCGCTGCGCCGGCTCGCGCGTCCGCCGAGCGGGGCAAGGTGCCGTTCCTCGAGCTCGCGCACGATGCCGATCGCGGTGGTGACTACGTCCAGTCCGTGGCCGGTGAGGCGCAGCTGGACGGCCCGTGGGTCCTTCGGGTCGCGGTCGCGCGTCGCCAGCCCGTCGCTCTCGAGAGCACGAGCCAGCTTCGAGATGAACATCGGCTCGAGGCCGCTGAAATCGGCCAGTTGTCGCTGGCTGGGGCGCCGGCCAGCCTGCGAAAGAGCGAAGAGTGAAGCGAGTAGCGAGTACTGCGCGTGGGTCAGGCCCAGGGGAGCGAGCGCCCGGTCCATCGAAGCTCGCCACTTCAACAGCAGGCGCCAGACGAGATACCCCGTGGTGGGACCGTCTCGGCCACGACCTTCCCACATGCCATCACTATACATGGATATAGTATCCATGTCAATCATTTACGGTAAGACTGGGCGACCGGCCCGATGCTCTCCCCCGGGGCAGCTGCTGGTGATCCTCTCGGTTGCGCGATGTGGTTCGGACTTCCCTGGCGTGCACCGCCCGGCTCAGGCCCGCGCTGCTGCATGCACGACGGCCACGTCGTGCCGGCCGGGCAGCCACAGCCCGGTCACGGCTCCAAGGAGCGACAGGGCCGCGGCGACGCGCATCTCCGGGGCGAACCCGGCGCTGAACGCCTCGGGGGACCCGGCGCCGCCGGCCGCGGCGAACACCGCGACGGCGATCGCGATCCCGAACGCGCCGCCGAGAAAGCGCACGGTGTTGTAGGTGCCGGACGCTTTGCCGACCTCGCCCGGAGCGACCGCGCCCAGGACGGCATGCTGCGCGGCGGGCATCGCCATCGACACGCCGGCGCCGGCGAGGATCAGCGGCACGATCAGGCTGCTGTAGGCGAGGTCGGGCGCGGCGATCAGCCCGACCCAGGCCATCCCGAACGCCTGCGCGAGCAGCCCGACGACGACGAGCGGCCGCTCGCCGATCCGGTTCACGAGGCCGCCGGCGAGCGGTGCAAACACGAACAGGGTGGCGGTCCAGGGGAGCAGTCGCAGTCCGGCCCCGAGCGGCCCGTGGCCCTGCACGACCTGCAAGAACTGCGGTAAGAAGAAGACGGTGCTGTAGATCGGCGCGTGGAGCAGGAAGCCCGTAGCGTTGGCCGCTGAGAAGGCCCGGGAACGGAAGAACCGCGGCGGCACCATCGGCTCGCGGGCGCGCCGCTCCCAGGCCACGAAGGCGAGCGCCAGCAGGAGCCCGGCCGCCAGCGCTGCGACGACCTCGGGGCTGCCCCAGCCGGCGCTGTTCCCGCGCATCAGCCCCCACACCATCCCGAGCGCGGCACCTGCCACGAGCGCCAGGCCGGGGATGTCGAGGACGCTGCCCGGTCCGTAGCTCTCCGGGATGCGGGCGAGCACGAGCGGGATCACCAGCAGGCCGATCGGCAGGTTGACCCAGAAGATCCACTGCCAGGCGATGCCCTCGACCACGGCACCACCCACCAGCGGGCCGGCGATCAGGGCCAGACCGGTCACGCCGCTGAAGATCCCCAGCGCCTGTCCGCGCTCGTCCCGCGGAAACGCCGCGCTCAGCAGCGCCATCGCCAGCGGCATCACCAGCGCCGCGCCGGCCCCCTGGACGGCGCGCGCGGCGATCAGCCAGCCGATACCGGGTGCAAGGGCGCAGGCGGCCGACGCCGCTACGAACAGTCCCAGGCCCGCGGCGAGCAGGCGGCGGCGCCCGAAGCGATCGCCGAGCGCCGCGCCCGTCATCAGCAGCACCGCGAAGCTCAGGTTGTACGCGTTCACCGTCCACTGCAGCGCCTCGATCGAGGCGCCGAAGTCCAGGCGGATCGTGCTCAGGGTGGTGGTGACGACCAGCGCGTCGAGCGCGACCATGAACGACGCCACCGACACGAGCGCCAGCACCCACGATTTCATCGCCTTCTCACTCACGTCATCCACCGGTCCTTCTTGTCTCCGCCATCTCTTCAGGACTCGTCTCCCTGCGACACCGGCTGTCGCAGCGGGTGCGTCCACAGGTAAGGACCGAGTGGCGGGCCGAAACTCATCGGTCCAGCGGCCGGACCCTGGCCGCCGAGGCCGGCCGGCGACATCGGGGCCATCGGCATCAGCAGCGGGAAGGCCAGCGCAACGCTCGCCAGGTCGGTGGGCGGCGGAAGCACCGGGAACACCCGGCGGCAGATCCCGGGCTCAGTGCGATCGAGCTCACGGGGTCGTGAAGCCCGCGAGGCTGGCGATCTCGCCCCGTCGCGCGGCGACGGTCAGCAGGATCGCGGTGAGCAGGCAGGCGGGTCCTGCATCGTTCCGCGGATCGAGCGCCTCATCCGGCAGGTTCGCGAGGTAGGCGTCGTTCGCGGCGTACACCGCGCGGGCGTACGGCCGTAGCGCGCCCAGGTCGATGCGGACCCGCCGCGCCCAGGGATGCCAGTCGGCCGACCTGGCGAGCGGCGGCAGCTCGCTGAGGCCGGTCCGCCCGGCCCAGGACGAGAGCGCCAGCGGCGCTCGGGCCGCCAGCACTCCGTTGACGCTCAGATCCTCGCAGACCACGACCTGGGCGTAGCTGGCCCCGATCGGGACGCCCCGGCCCGCCGGACGACGATGGATGGCTGAGTCGGTCAGGCCGTCGATCGCGGCGTCGAGCAGGCGGTGTGCCCGCTGGAGCTGCCAGCGCAGTAGCGTCCTGGCGGAGATCGTCAGGAGTTCTGGCTCGGTCATGGGCTGGGGCGATCAGGCCGGCGGCGTGGCACCTGACGCCGGCAGCATGGCCGGGAGGCCGAACCGGGCGAAGAGCCGCGCGTCGATGAAGCCGGTCAGGCCGGCGATGGCGTCGCCCCGGAGCGTCGGTAGCCAGATCGAGTGGGCAGGGAAGTCGGTCACCGTGCGGCCGTGCGCGTACAGCGCGAAGGCCGGTTGCCCGTTCGCGGCGGTGGGCAGGAAGCGACGCCCGCCCGGGCCGCCGGCGCTCCAGGCGTAGCTCATCAACCGACGGATCGCCGCGGGACCGACGTACCACTCCAGATGCGGCGGCATGCTCAGGACCGCGTCCTCGCGGAGCAGCGCGACGAACCCATCCAGATCGGCACTCTCCCAGGTCTGAACGTACCGCTCCAGGAGGGTCTGCTGCCGGTCGTTCGGCACTGTCTGCGTCCGAGGCCGACCGTTCGGCAGTCGCTGCCCGAGGGTCGCCCGGGCGCGCTGGAGGGCGCTGTTGACGGACGGCACCGAGGCGTCGAGCAGGATCGCCGTCTCGGCGGCCGACCAGCCCAGAACGTCGCGGAGCAGCAGGACGGCCCGTTGACGGGCCGGCAGGTGCTGGATCGCGGCGACGAAGGCGAGCTGGATTGCCTCGTGCTGCTCGTACCTGGCATCCGGCCCCGGCGCGGCATCGGCGATCCCTTCGAGCAGCGTGTCGGGATACGGCTCGAGCCAGGCGACTTCGCTGGCCGGCCCGCCATCCGGCAATCGGTCGGACGGCGGACCGTGGGACTCGGGCAGGAGCCGCCGCGCGCTCTGCCGGCTCGCCAGGTAATTGAGGCAGGCGTTGGTAGCGATCCGGTACAGCCAGCTCCGGAACGAGGAGCGCCCCTCGAAGCGGTCGATACCACGCCAGGCCCGCAGGAGCGTCTCCTGGACCAGATCTTCAGCATCCTGGAGCGAACCGAGCATCCGGTAACAGTGGACCTGAAGCTCCCGGCGGTACGGCTCGGTCAGCTCCTCGAAGGCGTCTCGGTCCCGTCGACGTGCGCGATCCATCGTCGGAGATCCGAGCAGCGGGTCAGCGGTCACGGTGCTCACGGGCGATGCTCCTCTGCGTCGGTTGTCAGGCGCCGAAGAAGCGGTACGATCCGACCTCGTCGAGGTCGACCGCGACCGGCGGCTCGTCGCACCGCTCGCCGATGGTGTCGGTGAACGCCTTGAACGCGGCGAGGTCACCCGACGGACTGC
>Ga0209382_10002927_pt1 | contig 24258 bp, 12 predicted proteins | sample SoiMetdeltSBSDD5_FD_187599 | JGI IMG/M metagenome (GOLD analysis project Ga0209382, IMG submission 187599) | Bulk soil microbial communities from a Populus tree surrounding site in Tennessee, USA - Soil MetaG P. deltoides SBSDD5 (SPAdes) (version 2) | ecosystem: Environmental > Terrestrial >...
GTCACGACCACACCGGCCGATACGGTGCGTCCCGCGGAGGCGCTGGTCGCGGCGCAGAACCCTCCGGTCGCCGAAGGGATGCTGCAGGAAACGACGTACCTGCACAGCGGCGAGGTCGAGACTTCGACTGTCGACTACGACGCCGGCGGGCGCGCGGGATGGAACGCCGTGATCGACCGCACGTACCGCTCACGCACCATCGGCCTCACTCCGTTCGGCGCGGGATGGGACAGCGCGCTCTTCCGCCGTCTGCGCGCGCTCCCCAACGGCGACGTCGAATACCGCGACGGTGCGGAGATCTGGCGCTTCCAACAGCAAGGTGGTGCGTACGTGGCTCCGCAAGGCCTGTTCCTGCGGCTGGTGAAGCAGGACAGCGGCTGGTCGATGATCGATCAGCGTCTCCGCGTGACGCGTTTCGACGACTACGGGCGGATCGTGTCCGAGTCGGACGAGTTCTACGACCCGCTCGTGAAGGAGTCGGGCAATAGCATCCTCTATCTATACGGCAGCGACGGCCGGCTCACGCACGTGGTCGATCCGGTCGGTCGCGCCACGATACTCGCCTACGACGCGAACGGACGCGTGGAGAAGATCACCGACTGGCACGGCACTCCACGCGAGATCGCGTATGCATACGAGAACGGCACTCTGACGAAGGTCGAGCTGCCGAACGTAGTGAACACCTCCGGAACGCGTCCGACCATTCGCTACGCGTATGAGTCCGCACCCGCGGGCTACAAGCCTCAGCTCGAGCTGGCGACGAACCTCAATACCGTGACCGATCCGGGCATCGCCGCGGCACGCGTCGACTTCAACTACGACGCGAGCACCGATCGCGTGACCTCGCAGAAGTTGGCCACGAACGAGACCGCGTCGTTCAGCTACAACCTGCCCGGCAGCGCCACGGCAACGGACGTCCTGGGACAACTCCGGACGTACACGTTCACGGGCGCGAACAACGCGACGGATTCGCTCGCGGATCGCGTTCATGCGTCGTCGATTAGCGAGCAGGTCGACGTATGGAGCGGGGCACTGGCGGGACAGCTACCGTCGGCGATCACGCCGTCGGCACCTTCGGTGTCGAGCGTGACGCGAACGCGCCTGTTCAGCTACGAGAACGGCGCACTGAAGACGTCCGAGATCGTCGGCCTGCGCAAGACCGACCTCGGATGGGAAGGCGCACCCGGCGCGCCGGGACAGCGGATCAAGTCGCAGACCACGCAGTCTCTGGTCGCGGGGGCGCCTTCGTTCCTGCCCTCGTCGTTGCCAATCGCGCGTCTCTATCACTATCAACAGGGTGCGGGCTCGTTCCTCGAGGCGATGGAGGCGGGCGGCAAGAAGATCGATACGCCCGAACCGCACCGCTACAAGACCGAGCCGACGTCGGCGAACGACAGCGTGAATGAGAAGCAGAAGTTCGACAAGAACGGACGCTATGCGAGCACCGAGGCTACCGGCGGGACGGACCTGAACGGAGCGGGGGCGAAGTCCTCGATCGAGTACTGGCCCGACGACGCCGCGAAGCACAAGCGCGGCCTGCCCCGCATCGCGCGCGAAGGCTCGCTCGAAACGACGTACGAATATCCATCCGACACGACGACGGTGGTGACCGATCCGCGAAAGGTGAAGACCACAACCGAGCTGGATGCGTGGGGACGTGCGAAGCAAGTGCGCGTCGAGAAGCCCGGCGATCCGTTGGTGATCACCGAGAGCTACACCTACGACGCGGGCGGCCGCGTTCGCAGCGTCGTGCGCAGCCGCGAAGGTGGAGACGTCACGACGACGTACCAGTACGACGACATGGGCCGGCAGACGGAAGTCTCGACGAACCAGATCGCGACCGTCGGCGAGATGAAGACGAAGACCGTGTACGACGTGAGCGCGCGCACGATCACGAGCGAAAGCCCGGGCGGCGCGACGACGACGGTCGAACTGGATCGTCTCGGGCGCACGAAGCGCTCGTTCACGAACACCGGCAGCAGCCCCATCGAACAGCGGTTCGCATACGACCTCTCCGGCAACCGCGTCTTCTCGACGGATCTGCTCACGGCTACCGCCTCCGCGTACGACGTGCACGGCCGCGCGGTAGGCACGATGCACGCGGACGGCACGATCACCACAGCCGAACATGACGAATGGAGCCGCCCCAAGGCGGTCAAGAACCTCGCGGCCGGTGCTATTCAGGTAATTGGAGAGTCGACGTTCGATTACACGGCCGCGGGTCGGATGACGTCGGCGACGACGAAGATCGCTACGGACCTGACGCGCTCGACCTCGTTCGTCTGGGATGGCGGCGGACGCACGACCGGCGTGGCCACCAGCGGCCGAGCGTCGCACTCGAAGTTCGATGACTCCGGGCGGGTGTTGCAGTCCAGTGCGGGTGCCGGCGACGCGCAGCAGCTCTCCGAGCTGTTCATCCAGACGGATCTCGGTTCGCACGACGGATGGTTGCCGCAGGCAGCGACGTCGACCGAGAAAGGTGCTGCGCCGGTCACTTCCACAGCGAAGCACAACGTGATCGGGATGGCCACCGAGAACGGGGTCGGACCGCTCACCTGGAAGCAGAGCTACGACGAGCTCGGCAACATCAAGACCGCCAGCGTCCCCGGACGTCCGCAGACGACGTTCCAAACGGATGCGCGAGGAGCGGTGGAAAAAGAGACGCTCCCCGACGGCGCGGTGAACCAGTTTGCGTATCACGGCAGCGGCGCACAGGCGTCCTATACCGATCCGGCGAGCGAGCCCACCTCCACCATCAATGACCTCCTCGGACGGCCGACACGGCGGAACTATGCCGACGGCACGAGCGAGATCATCGAGTGGGAAAGCTCGCGCGTGAAGTCGGTCACCGACCGTCAGGGACGCAAGCAGAGCTACTCCTACAACGAGAAGGGCCAGCTCTTCGAGATCCTCCGCGACACGGTCATTCTAGACCGGATGGCCTATGACGACGGGGGCCGTCTGGTCTCGTGGAAGAACGCCGACTCCGAGGTGAGCTGGAGTGAGTTCGACCTCGAGGGCCGCCCGAAGAAGACCACTCAGACGCGCTTCCGCGAAGGCACGGGGCTGACCACCTCTCCTCTCGTGCTCGACCAGTTCGAGCAGAGCCACGCCTATAGCGCGCATGGCGAGCGGATCGACTTCACGATGCCGAAATACAGCGGCATGATCTTCGGCACGGGCTGGACCCAATCCGTGCACCTCGGCTACGACGCGATGGGCAACCTCGCCGAGGTCTCGCGCGGCGGGGTGCCGCTGATGACAGCCAGCTATCGCAATGCGGGACGGCCGACGACTCGGACGGTCACGACCGCGGGCGGCGCGGCGATCGTTCGCAACTACGGCTACGACGAGAAGTCGTCGCTGATGAATCGCATGTCGGTCGAAGCGGGCGGAGTCACGGTAGCCGGCAGCGCGGTCGAGCACGACGGTCTGCAACTCTCGAAGGCGCAACTCCTCGGCGTGTCGTCGGGCGAGCGCTACACGCTCTGGCGTTACGACGCGCGCAGTCGCGTCTTCGCATCCATCGCTGGCGTGACCGCAGCGGCCGATCCGATCGCCGCGGTTCCGGGCCGCGTGCAGGAAGCGCAGACTCCCGCGGACTTCCGTACCGCGCAGTCGCGGACCTCGCGGTTCGACACGACGACGGCTACTGCTCTTCAGGCGAAAGGCGTCGACACAGCGGCCATCGATCCGCCGACGGCAACGTTCCAGGAGCAAGCAGGACACAAGATCGCGGAAGCGACAAAGGGTGCGCAGGTGCGGCCGTTCGGCTGGAACGGCGCCGAGCGCGCCGATGATGGCCGCTTCGCGTATGAGTTCGACGCGAAAGGTCGTCTGATCCGTGCGACGGAGAAGGGGAACGTGGCGCCGCTACGGCGCTTCGTCTACACGTACAGCGGCACAGGACGTGTGATCGGCCGCCGCGCCGAGTACACGAACGTTCTGACGCCGTCGGCAGCGGACTGGAAGCTCGAAGACCGCGCTCAGATCCTCGACGCGGATCGTCTCCCGGCGGACACGACGTACGTATGGGACCCGATCAGCGACAACCTCCTCGCGATCTTCAAAGCCGGGCCGAGCACGCTGGACTCCAACGGAGGCCTGCTCAAACAGGTCATCCACGGCGGAATGGCCTACGACGATCCGATCGAGACGGTCTCGACGAACACCGGTGGCGTCGTTCGCCGCTATCCCGTCTATGACGAAGCGGGAGCCGGATCGCTGCAGATCGTTCTGAACGAAGCCGGAGCGGTCGTGGCCCGCACGCTTCCGAACGATCCCTACGGCGGCCAGAACGTCGACTTCAGCGGCGCCGCCATCGATCGCGTCGCCGTCGAGTTCAAGAAAGACGCGTCCGACGCAGTCGAGCGCGTCGAAGTCACGCTGCACGCCACCGAGCAGCTCGACCCCGCGTCACTCGCGAACGGCGCTCTTCTGTCTTCGATCGACGGCGACGGGAATGTCGTCCGCACTTCATCCGCGTCCGCCGCAATCGACGCCAACGATCCGTTCACGGCCCGCTGGGCCTTGACGCCCGCGCAGTGGGCGGCACTCACGGACCTCTCCCCTGCCGTCGTGAACGGCACGACCCTCACTCCGGCCGCGCTCTCGGTCGCGGCCACGGATGCCCTCCGCGCCAAAACGTGGGCCCTCGAGACCCGGATCATGCCCGCCCCGCAGTGGGCAGTCGCCACGCTGCCGGTCTTCAATGGCCGCCACCCCGTCGAAGTGATCGAGCCCCTGAACTCGCTTGCCTCGACCACCTCGCGTACACTCTACGCCGTCGAAGACCTCTCGCTCCTCGGACTCCCGGCGAGCGGTCCGCTCATTGAAGAAACGACAGCGGCAAGGTTCCAGGCGTTGCCCTTTGCGGAACCGGCTACGGGGCTCGTTTACGTTCGTAATAGATGGTATGACCCGGGGACGGGGACGTTCCTGAGTCCCGATCCCATGGGTTACGCCGACTCCTCGAATCTCTATGCGTTCGCGGGAGGCGATCCGGTCAACAATCGTGACCCGAGCGGCGAACTGTGCGAGCGTGCAAATGCAGAAGGTTGGTGGGATTGGACGAAGCGCTGTGCGCAGGATGTGGCTTGGGTTGCTGAGGACTTCACCAACGGTATCCAGTCGCACAAGAACGTTGGAAAGAACCTGCAGCGTGCTGCTGGCGGTGTCGTAGCGGAAGTTGATCTCGTCAAGGACACAGTGGTCGGCGTGTATGAAATCGGCCGCGACACATTCCTCATGCAGTTGGGCAACGAGGACGCGGCGCGGCGTCACGGTTACCGCATCGGAACTGTTGTCAATGCCGTTCGGCATCCGCTCGACACGATTGGTAAGGCGCACAGCGACGCTGGCAAGAAAATTCTCGAAGCAGAAGCGCGTGGCGACTATGTCGGATCCGGGACCGCCGCAGCGTCAATCGCACAAAAAGACGCCCTCGCCGTTATCGGTGCTGCTGAAGCAGGTATCACGCTCGCCCGGGTTGCGCCGAACCTCACCTCAACGATACGTGCCGTCGCAGGAAACCAGACGGGAACGATCGGTCCGGGCGTGCCGTCAGTGATCCTGCGTCAGAACATGAAGGCTGCTGGCCTCAAACCACCTCCGTTCCCAAATGCAGCGCATCACGTTGTTGCCACTGATGCTTCGGCAGCCGCGGCGAGCCGTGCACACATGTCCAAACTCGGCGTGGGGCTCAACGAAGCGGAGAACGGTGTGTTTTTGCGTTACACGGAGCGAGGCGTGGGCCCGAATCACATGGAGATCCATACGAATCAGTACTATGCAGAAGTCAACTCGCGAGTCTTGGCAACCACGACTGCACAGGATCTTCGCGTGGTGCTCACGAAGATAGGTGAAGACCTGCGCGCAGGTATTTTCCCGTACTAAGGACATTTGCGGCATGAAAAGACTAGACGATGCGATTGCGCAGATGGACGACGCGATCAATCGCGATGACATAGAAGAAGTGAGGAATCTTTTGGCTGCTGGGATCGACCCGAATCTGAGAGACGCTTGTGGTGACCACTTCCTAACGAGCGCCGCATGGATCGGGTCCCCGGGCCTAGTTAAGGCCCTTCTCGACGCTGGCGCGGATCCGGCGCTAAAGGGTGCTGATGGACTGACAGCGTTGGAGCGACTCTTACAGAACAATGAATATTGGGATGAAGGGCACGACGAGGTTAAGCGAATACTTGAACGCTGGGACGAGTGATTTGCAGTGTGAGCGCAGGCGAGCGCGGTCTTAGCCGGACACGGTTTATCGTGGCCGCACGTGCGCCGCCCCGCGCGATCGCGCTGCCACCGGGCGCGGCGCGGATCGTTGTTCCCATCGAAAGCGTCGTATAAGCGGCGCGCTTCCTCCACGCGGCGCCGCGTCGCGTCCCCACGCACCACGTCGCCGCTCCCGCCGGCGACGACACCGTCAAGTAGTTGACGTTCAATCTCCGTGAGACGGCTCGAGAGAAACGCCGCATTGCAGCAGACGTGGCACCGTGCGCTGTCATCGCAAGCGCGCAAGTGAATCGTGCCGGCGCCGCGCAGTTGAATGCGGCGAGAGTGAGAGCGAGAGACGTCGGCCTGTGCCACGCCGCGCGTTGAAAGCCGAACCAATCCCCGTTCGGCTGACAACGCGTCGGCTGTCTTGGCCGGCGTGGCGTCGCAAGCAACAACGTTCCCCCGCCCGCGCATCACTCCGTCGTCCGCCGCGTGAAACGCGTAGTGCCGCAAGCGACGATCGTCAACGCCTCCACCGCCCGAGCCGTGTTGACGATCGTCGCTCGCGGCACTTGATGAGTCGTGTAGCGGCGGACGACGAAGCGACGCGTTCGAGACTCCGAAGCTTCTCTCGCTTTGATCTTCGAATCACTGCACACGAAATCGTTGCATCGGTTGCGCGGAGGGGATTGAACGTCATCGCCGATCGCACGTATCTGTCCCGAACGATCGGCGGTACACCATTTGGTGCTGGTTGGGGTTCAATGCTGTTTCGTCGCTTGCGCGTGTTGCCGAACGGCAACGTGGAGTACCGCGATGGATCGGGCGAAGTATGGTTTTTTAGATATGCGATCGGGGCCGACAGCGGGTACTTCTCGCCGCAGGGTGTGTTCCTCAAACTGTCGCGGACCGCCAGCGGTTGGGTCATGGTCGATCAGCAGTTGCGTCAAACACAATTCGACGCATTGGGTCGACTCAAGGGTGCTCAAAGCGCGGATCTCCTGGATGCAGCTTCACAGCTCGCGAATCAGCAGTTTCATCTGCGGATGATCGGCGGTCCGCGGACAATCTTTGATCCATTTATAGGAGACGCTTTGACATCGCGCGGAATCACGCACAGTTTCCAGCGCATCTCTCTCCCACAGATTTGGAGCCATATCTGGCTTGGATATTGACGTGAGCACCGCAAGCACTCCGCGCGAGCGCATGGTTAAGAGCTTCGAAAAGAATCGTCTATTCTTCGAGCAATGCGGTTACGTGAAGGCGTTGATTGGGACAGGGTGCTGCACGGCGAAATCTGCTTCATGGCGATCAATGGTGTGATCACGTGTTATGCAGCAGGGCGAACCGATCTTGCTGCAGCTTGGCTGGAAGATGCGCGGTACCTGATCGAAGAAAGCAGCACGAGAACGCGCGGTCGCGCCGGGATCGATCGTCTTGATGTGACGCGGATTGACGTGACGATCGCCGGCAAGGTGGAGAAGTTACTTCGGCTCGAAACGATCGACCGATCTCTGACTACACCATACGAAGCATTCGATACGTTCTTGTCTTCGGCGAGCGAAGTTCAGAACGAAGATCATGACTGTGTCTGGTTGATGTGGGGTCTGTCCGCTACGTTAGAGAATCAGCGTGTGCGATACGAAGAGCTGTTGTCGAAGTTGAAGCGCAGGCCGCATCGGGAACTCGTGTGGGAGCGCGAGCTCCTGCGGAGCATCAACGTTCTCTTCGATGGCGAAGGGGATGAGAAGCTGTGGGAGCTGTTCCGGAGCGTGCGGCGACGCTGGCTCACTGCAAACAGAAAGTGAAGCGTCCCTATACCGTGACGCGATCCGATATCTGCTGGCGCTGAACTGGATGGTGTTCAAACTCCGCAGCGAGCGGCGCAACGACTTCCTCGAAGTGATGTACGGGAACGTCTCAGGCTAACTCATAGGTTTTTTGCGCGCGACGCCGTTTTTCACGCGGATGCGCGCTCACCGTCGACAGCTTCGCCGACGCCGTGTGGCTTTCGGACGGCGCGTATTCCGTGCGGGTCATCGAGCGAAGCAACCTCGCGGTGATCATCGACGGCCGCGGCTTCGCGCACCTGCTCGATCTGACCGACATCGACGAGCGCGAAGACCTCACGGCCGGCGAGCTGTTCCCGACCGCGTCGGCGTCCGTCGCAAACAACGCGCTCGATCCGCGCATCCTCTGGACGTCCGACGAACCGGTTGCTGCGGGCTCCGGCTTCATCCCACCCATCGTCGACCCTGACACCGGGATGATCTACACCGGCGATCTCCTCGGCCGCAGAATGCGCGTCGGATCGATGAAAGATCCGAAGATCCGCGTCGTCGCCGACTTCGGCAACGACGTGGGGCTCAAGGAAGTCAGCAGCATCGTTCCTCTTGGGGTCGAGTCGCCGGTGCCCCTCGCCGGTCCGACCGCTTCCCTGGCCGCGTTCCGCGTTGAAGTCGCGCTCCCCGGCTCCATGCAGGAATCCGCCGGCGGAGCGCTGAGCATCGCCATCGAGAGTGAGAGTGTTGCCGGTCTCGATTCCGTCCCGCAGACGCCGCTGCCCTATCCGCGCGCGCACCTGCGCCGGACGAACCGCATCGGTGCTCCCGACAGTCGCGTGACGAACGTGACGCTTCATCGCGCGCTCGATGCGGCAACGTTCCCCGAGCTGCGCTACCAGCGCGGCTACAACCGTTTCGTCTCCGACTGGATCGTCGCCATCGCCGACCCGCGCGCGGCGAAGGATTACGGCACACCTCCTTCGGATTGCGTGTCCTGCACTCGCCCCGCGTATTTGAATGCGACGCCGGACGTCCACGAACTGCTCACGAGCGGACGGTTCCTCGCGATCCGCGGCGACTTCCCGTCGGGTGCGTACGCATTCCTCTCTCCGCGCCTGACAGCGCGCGTCACGACCACACCGGCCGATACGGTGCGTCCCGCGGAGGCGCTGGTCGCGGCGCAGAACCCTCCGGTCGCCGAAGGGATGCTGCAGGAAACGACGTACCTGCACAGCGGCGAGGTCGAGACTTCGAGCGTCGACTACGACGCTGGCGGGCGCGCGGGATGGAATGCCGTGATCGACCGCACGTATCGCTCACGCACCATCGGCCTCACTCCGTTCGGCGCGGGATGGGACAGCGCGCTCTTCCGCCGTCTGCGCGCGCTCCCCAACGGCGACGTCGAATACCGGGACGGCGCGGAGATCTGGCGCTTCCAACAGCAAGGTGGAGCGTACGTGGCTCCGCAAGGCCTGTTCCTGCGGCTGGTGAAGCAGGACAGCGGCTGGTCGATGATCGATCAACGTCTCCGCGTCACGCGCTTCGACGACTACGGAAGGATCGTGTCCGAGTCGGACGAGTTCTACGACCCGCTCGTGAAGGAGTCGGGCAACAGCATCCTCTATCTCTACGGAAGCGACGGCCGGCTCACGCACGTGGTCGATCCGGTCGGCCGCGCAACCACGCTCGCGTACGACGAGAACGGACGCGTGAAGAAGATCACCGACTGGCACGAGGCAACCCCGCGCGTAGTCGAGTACGGATACGAAAACGGCACTCTGACGAAGGTCGAACTGCCGAACGTGGTGAACACCTCCGGAACGCGTCCGACCATTCGCTACGCGTATGAGTCAGCGCCCGCGGGCTACAAGCCCCAGCTCGAGTTGGCGACGAACCTCAGTACCGTGACCGATCCGGGCATCGCCGCCGCGCGCGTCGACTTCAACTACGAAGCGAGCACCGATCGAGTGACGTCGCAGAAGTGGGCCACCAACGAGACCGCGTCGTTCAGCTACAACCTGCCCACCAGCGCCACGGCCACGGACGTCCTGGGACAACTCCGGACGTATGCCGAGCCGCGCACGGCATCGTCGAGCGACGCTGAGAAGATCGAGTCGCGGTCGTGGAGCAGTAGCGGCAGGTGCCGTCGGCAGGGAGCGCCTCGCGGAGTTGCTGCGTGGTCCACTCGGCGGTCGGATGCGCTGTTGCGGCGACATGCAGAATGCGGCGCGAGCCGATCTCCAGCACGACCAGCGTATAGACGATGCGAAACGACACGGTCATCGAGACGACGAAGTCGCAGGCAACAATCTTCGCGGGCATGGTTGCGCAGAAATGTGGACCAGCGCTGATCGCGAGCCCTGCCGGGACGGTGAGCGAAGCCGTGCAAGTACTTTCGGACCGTCCGTGGGGAAACCTGGATACCGATCTTGACGAGAAGCTCGTTCGCGATCCGTTCCTCGCCCCACAGCGGGTTGTCGCGATGCATCTGTCGGATCAGATTCCGCAGACCGGCTGGCAACTGTGGCCGGCCGAGGGCGTGACACTTCGCGCACCAGAAGAGTCGCGCAAGATCGCGTTGCCAGCGGATCAAAGTCGCGGGCGAGATGGCGATGAGCGCGGACCGCCACGGAAACACACGCGCCAGGAGCGCGAGCGTGATCCTTTCGCGGTCCGCGAACGGCGCTGCTCAGACGCAGATGCAGGGATACGTAGCGCGCGAGATCACGCGCAAGTGAGATGAGTGCGTGCACGCGCGCCTCCATCACTCGAACAACGTATCCACGTACGCCTGCGGGTCGAACGGAATGAGATCCTCCGCGCCTTCCCCCACCCCTACGAACTTCACCGGGATGTCGAACTGGCGCATGATCGAGAGGATCACGCCGCCTTTGGCGGTGCCGTCGAGTTTCGTCACGACCATCCCCGTCACCTTCGCCGCCTCGAGAAACGCCTCGGCCTGACTGACGCCGTTCTGGCCGGTCGTACCGTCGAGGACGAGCAGCGTTTCGTGCGGCGCGCCGGGCAGCTCGCGCTCGATCACGCGATGGATCTTCGAGAGCTCCTGCATCAGGTGCGACTTGTTGTGCAGGCGGCCGGCGGTGTCGATGATCACGACGTCCGCGTTGCGCGACTTCGCCGCCGCAACCGCGTCGTGCGCGACCGCGGCGGGATCGGATCCCGCCTTGTGCTTGATCAGCGGCACGGAAACGCGATCGGCCCACATCTGCAATTGCTCGATCGCGGCGGCGCGGAATGTGTCGGCGGCGCCGAGGACGACGGACTTGCCCTCTTTCTTCCAGCGCGCGGCGAGCTTGGCGATGGTCGTGGTCTTGCCCGTGCCGTTCACGCCGACGACGAGAATCACGAACGGCTTCGCGCGATCGATCTCGATCGTCGACGCCGTGCGCTGCGGAATCAGCGCGCGCGTCTCCTCGCGCATCACCTGCGTGAAGCGCTCCATCTTCGTGATCTTCTCGTCGCGCACGCGTTGCTCGACGCGCTCGACGAGCGCCGTCGTCAGGTCCGCGCCGACGTCCGCGCCGAGGAGTCCTTCCTCGAGGCCGTCGATCGCGGATTGATCGATCGGAAGGTCCGGAGTCAACGACTCCTTCACCTTCTCGATGATCTCGGTGTGGGTCATGAAGAGCCCACGTTTCAGTTTGTCGAAGAGCGACTTCTTGGGTTCACCCATGGCTATCGTGTACCTGTCTCCCTCGCGGCGATCGCCTTCTTCACCATCTCCTCGTCGATCGTCAACACGCCCGCGGCGGTGGGCTCGAACTCCAGACCGCGGATGACGCGGCGGTAGGTCTCGCGCAGCGCGCGGGCGCCGAGGCGCTTCTGGCGCGCAGCGTCCCAGGCGATAGCGATGAGCGCACCGCGGGTGATCTGCAGGTCGATACCGAAGCGCTGGAAGTAGTCGCGCGACGTACGGAAGATCGATGCGTCGGGCTCGACGAAAATCCGTGCGAGGTCGCCTTCGGCGAGATCGTTGAGCACCACGATCGACTCGAAACGCGAGACAAACTGCGGCGTCATCCCGTAGCGAAAGAGATCGTCGTATTTCAGGTAGTCGGCGAGATGGAACGGAAGCTCCTCGCGCACCTCGCCCGAGGCCGACACCACGACGATCGGTTTCATGGCAACGACGTCCTGACCGATCGTGGCGCGGCGATGCACGCTCTCGTACAACTCCTCGAACGCGCCGCCTGCGACGAAGAGGATCTGCCCGGAGTTGATGACGAACGTCCAGCCGTCGGCCTCGAACTCGACGTTCTCGTTCTCCATCAACGTCAGCAGCGCTTCCTGCGCGACGATACCGCGAACGTTCGGCTGCCCGCTCACCTGCGCGCGGACTTTGTCGACCTCGTCGACGAAGACGATGCCGCGCTGCACCGCGCGGATGATCTCGTCCGGCGTCGCGTTCGCGCCGAGCATCTTGCGCGCGTTCGCGTACAAGCGTCCGAGGACGACCTTGCCGTAGCCCTGCCGCTCTTCCGCGAGAACGTTCGCGTTGAGGCGGACGACGTTCGCGTACTCGCCGAGATCCGGCGTGTGCGCCAGGAACTGTTCGACCGCGCGCATGAGCGTCGTCTTCCCCGAGCCGGAGTTCCCGATGAGAAGAATGTTCGGCGCGGGATGCCCGACAAGGTGCTTCACCAGCGCGACGGAGATCTCGCGGATGGCGTCGTCCTGCCCGACGACGGATTTGCGCAGCTCTTCGAAGATGTCTTTCGGCTTCAGGGGGAAGCTCATGCGGCGGGCATTGTACGCGGGCTGGAAGCCCGCGCCCCTACGTCACCATCGAGAAGATCACCGCCACGATCACCACCAGCATCACCGCCGCCGACACCCACATCGCCTGCACGGTCGGCTTGTGCATGTCCACGGGCTCGAGGCGCTCGCCGAGGAGGTATTGCAGGTACTCCACGCGTGGGCGGAGCACGCCGATCTTGTCCTCGAGGTTCGGGTAGAGCACTTCGTTGATGCCGGGAACGATCACGACCGGGATGAACGTCGCGCCGCCCTGGCGCGCGATGTACTCGGCGAGCGGTTCATTGTGCGGCGAATCGGTCGTGCAGACCAGGCAGTGATAGACGGTCGTCGCTTGCAGCACCGCCAGCGCCTTCGCCAGAAAACTGCGTGCGCCGTACGTGTGCACGACCGCGTCCGAGGTCTGGCGGAGGATGCGCTCGTTCACGTCCCGCACTCGCGTGAAGATGAAGATCGTCTCTCCCTCGGTCAGAGGAAGCTTCTCTTGGCGGCGATAGATCGTCTCGCCGTAATCATCCCACCACTCCGGTCCCTGCTCCGTAGTGAAGCCCTCCTCGCCGAGGCGGGCCATCAGGCGAAGAACGGGATCGCTTCCTACCGGCGATTCCGGCGGCTTTTCAGCTTTGAGCTCTTGCATATTTGTTCACGAGACGGATCAGGTCTTCGAATTCAAACGGTTTGCCCATGAAGTCGTCCGCGCCGCACTGCTTCGCCTTCTCGGCGACATCGCGGTCGCCGGAGAGGACGACGTATGGGATGTCTTTCGTCTCCGCATGCGACTTCAGTGCGCTGCAGAGCGCCTCGCCGCCCATGCCTTTGATGGTGAGGTCGGCGAAGATCATCGCCGGCCGTTGCTCGAGCGCGCTGTTGAGCGCGCTCTGCCCGTCCGACACGATAAACGACTTGTACCCGCTGCGTTGCAGCACCAGCGAGATCAATCGGGCGACCTGCGGATCATCTTCGACGACGAGAATCACGACGCACTCCTCAGAAGTCGAACCTCACGTGGACGCCCTTGCGCGCGTGGCCGAGCGCCGCGCCCGCAAGCGCGCCGGCAGCATTCGCAAGTGCGTCCGGCAAAGACGTGACGCGCGTCGGCAGGAAGTCCTGCCACACCGACATGGCCACCGCCACGATCAGCGCTCCGATGATGGTCAAGAGGTACGTGGTTCTGCGAGGGCGCCGCGGCGAGTCGAGCGCGACGAACGCGAGAAAGCCCCAAGGCACGAACAGGATGATGTTCGCGATCACGGGCATGAGGAACGCGAGCAACGCGTCCCGCGAGACCGGAGCACCGCCCCCGCCGAGGAACATCGCCGTGAGATCGAGCAGCGGATGCGCGTCCGCCGCATACGCGCGCCCGCTCAGCACGAACAGCAGCGATGCCATCGCCGTAGTGGTGATCGCCAGCAATGCGAACGTCGCCGGCTTCCGCACCGCTATCACATGGACGTGGCGTTTTCCCATCGGCGGGGATTATCTGATACTGCGGCATGGCTCGGTTTGGTTGCGATTGCCAGAAACCCGCCAGGTCGGTTGGCAGTTGACAGTTGGCAGTTGGCAGGAGAGCCCGCCCTCCCCCGTCGGACGGGCGGCGGCCTCCTGTGAACTGCCAACTGCAAACTGCCTCCTGATCGGCCAACTGTTAGAATCGCTTGAACTTCTCATGCCCTCCCTCCGGTTCGCCCCCTATCGCGAGATTGCCCGTGAGATTGCGGCACGCCTGCTCGCGGCGCGTGACGGACGGGACCCGCTCGCGCCGTGGGTGGAAGAGGTCATCGTCCCGTCGCGCGGCGCGGCCGAGGCGATCGCGGCGGAGTTGCTGACCGGACTCCCTCACGGCCTGGCCGGATTGCAGTTGCAGTCGCTCGACGAGCTCGCGCGACGGATCCTCGCGGCCAACAACCAGACACCGCGTGTCGCCTCGGACGCGGAACGCCGTCTCGCGATGCGCATCGCCATCCGCTCGATCGACGACGTGATGATGTCGAGCCGCGGAGTCGCAGCGATGCTCGAACGCTCCTATCGCGACGTGCGCGACAGCGGCTTCACGCTCGCGGACTTCACGCGACGCGCGGGGAATCTGCGCGGACTGCGCAACGCGCGGAGGACGGAGCTCGTCATCCGCGCGTGGACGGAGTACGAGCGCTTGATCGCGCAGCTCGGCGCGATCGATCCGGCCGACCTTCTCGCGCGCGCAACCCGCGCCGTCGACACGCGCGTGAAGCCGCAGTTGCTCGCGGGCTTCTACGACATGACCGGCGCACAGCGACAGCTCGCCGAGGCGCTGCTGCGCGCGGAGCGTGTGCCCGCGATCTGGGTGCCATCCGAGGCGCCGTTCGCGGAACCGTTCATCAAAGCCATGGATGCGTACTCGGAAATCGTTCGCGATCCCGCGCTCGAGAGCCACAAGCCGCAAAGCGATGCGACCGCGTACAACACCCGCCTCGACGAGATGCGCGACGTTTGCGCGCGCGTCGCGCAACTTCTCGCGGAGGGAACGCCCGCGCGCGAGATCGGCATCGTGGCGCGGTCGCTCGAACCGTACGACGCGCACCTGCTGAATCGCTTCGCCGAGGAGCACGGATTCGGGACGACGCTGCGCGAAGAAGTTCCGCTCGCGGCTCACCGCATCGGTCGCGGCGCGCTGACGCTCCTTCGCCTGCGCGAGCGCGGCTTCCCCCGCGCCGAGGTCCTCGGACTGCTGCGCGATGGCCTGCACACGCAGACGCGCCTCGACGTCGACACCGCGGACTCCGCGACACGACGTGCGCGCATCGCCGGCGGCACGAGCGAGGAACTGCGCCGCATGCGCAACCGCTCGCCGGTGATCGAAGGCTACCTCGCGCTCGTCGCGGAGCTGGAAACGCTCACCGCGAACATCGAGCTCAATCGCCTCGGCAGCATGTTTCGCATCGAGACGGAGACGGACCTCGTCGCGGCGGAAGAGCTCGATGCGATCACGGCGCTCTTCGACAGAGTCAAAGGATGGGTTGCGGCAGACGTCATCGATGCGATTGAGAACGGCCGGCTGGAAGCCGGCGGACCGGCCGGCAGGATGCCGGCGCTCCATTCCGTCTGGGCTGGCGAAGTGCTGCGCTTTCGCGGCCGCTCGTTTTCGCACCTCTTTGTCCTGCGCATGCAGGACGACGTCTTCCCGCAACGCCGCACCGAGGATCCGCTTCTCCCCGACTCCGATCGCCGCCTCCTCGGCCTGCGCGAGATCGGCGACGGCCGCGAGGAAGAGCAGTTGTTGTTCTCGCTGCTCGCGGATTCGACCTCATCGCAAGTGCATTTTTCGTTTGCGAGTGGCGATGGATTCGGGAAGGTGCTCAGGCCCTCTCGCTTCGTGCGCGGAGTTGCCAGTTGCCAGTTACCAGTTGCCAGTAAGTCGCAGTCCCGGCAACTGGCAACGGGCAACCGGCAACTCCAGCTGTTGGTCAAAGCCGGAACGAAATCCGTCTTCGACGGTTTCATCGATCCCGTCGCGCTCCGCAAGCCCCTCTCGCCCACCCAGCTCGAGGATTTCGGCGAGTGCCCGCAGAAGTTCCTCCTCAAGCACATCCTCGGCGTGCAGGACGTCGATCATCCCGAGCGCGAGCTGCAGATCCATCATCGCGACAAGGGCACGCTCGATCACCGCGTGCTCGAGCGCTTCTACAAAACGCTTTCCGAGGATCAGTTTCGCGCGCCGATGAGCGAGGAGCTCGGGCAGCGGCTCGAGACGTTCATCGACGAGCAGTTCGACGAGCACGAGCGCGAGGTCCCGCCGTTCAACCGCACCGTGCGCGACATCGAACGGCGCGCGACGAAACGCATCCTCCGCGAGTTCGTAAACCGCGATCTGACCGACCTCGAAGAGCACGGACTCATCCCGAAATGGTTCGAGTATCGCTTCGGCGGCAAGTACGCCGAGCGCGCGAATCATCCGGAGCCGTTCGTGGTCGAGACCGGCGGCGTGCCGGTGCGCGTCGAAGGAACCATCGATCGGATCGACGTCGGGAATGAGCAGTTCCGCATCGTCGACTACAAGTCCGGCAAGGCCCTCCGCCACGTGAACCTCGGCGACAAGATTGATCGCGGAGTGCGTCTCCAGCTCGCGCTGTACGCGATGGCGGTCGCCGAGTTCTTCCACGCAAAACCCGCCGACGTCAGCGGCACGATCAAGCCGCTCGTGTCCGGCGAGGCGAAGCCGGCAACGTTCGCGTTCACGCTCGAAGACAAGCGCGCGACGCTGATCGAGACGCTGGAGATCTTCATCCGCGCGATCGGGAGCGGACAGTTCCCGGCGTTCCCGAACGCGAACGACGCGGAGTTCAACTCCTGCAAGTACTGCCCCGTGAATCACTCCTGCCGCACGAAGCATGACGCGGACGAACGCTACGCCGTGCAGCAGCAGAAGGACCCGCGCACGCTCCTCGGCGGAGGCGCGCGGTAATGCAGCAACAGACGTTCTCCTTCGCGCGACCGGCCGTTCCCGTCACGCCGTCGCGGAGCAATCTCGTCATCGAGGCCGGCGCCGGCACCGGCAAAACGACGGCCATCGTTGCCGAGGTGCTGAAGCTGATGCTCGAGCGCGAGGACCTCGCGCCGGAGCGCGTCGTGCTGATGACGTTCACGGAGAAAGCGGCGGGCGAGATCGCGGATCGCATTCGCGGCGCGCTCGAGGACCTATCGCGCGAGGACGCGCGCACCTGGCCGATCGATTCGCCGAATCCTCTCGTGATCATCGACGATCCCGAGCGCGCGCGGCGCGCGATCGCGCATCACCTCGCGAACATCGACACGCTGCGCTCGCAGACGATCCACTCGTTCTGCCAGGCGCTGCTGCGCGCGTTCCCGATCGAGGCCGGGCTCGATCCGCAGTTCAAGATCATCGAAGGATTCGAACGCTCGCTGCTCTACGGCCAGCTTTACGACGCGTGGCTCGACGAGGAAACGCGCATGCATCCGGTCGAGGAAGTCGTGCGCGAGTGGGAGCTCCTCTTCGCGCACGCGGGCTACCTCTTCCTGATCCGCGATCTGATCCTCACGCTCATCAACCGCCGCGACCTCCTCGGCGAAACGGACTACGACTTCGGCGATTTCGATTCCGAGGTTGCGGAGCGGATCACGGATGCGCTGATTTGGATCAAGCGCGATTCGGCGACGTGCAAGGATCCGGCGGCCACGCGCGTGGCCGCGTACGTGCGAAAGACGCCGTTCGCGGGCGGGCCGATCGAGACGTGGATCGAATACCTGCAACCGATCGCCGCAAACATCCGCGAGATCAAGCTCCCCGGCTGCGGCCCACTCAAAGAGCCGATGACCGTGCTGCGGTCCGGCGGTCCGGGCGAGTCGATCTACGACCGCCTGGTCAGCCATCGCGCGGGGATGGCGCTCGTGTCGCTCACGCGGCGTTTCCTGGCGTGGCTGGATGAGGAGAAGCGCAAGCTCGGCGTCGTCGACTTCGACGATCTGCTCCTGCGCACGCTCGCGTTGCTCGACGATCCGCACGTGCTCGCACGCGCCCGCGCGCAGTTCGACTTCATCTTCGTCGACGAGTTCCAGGACACGGATCGCACGCAGGCACGCATCATCGACCGCCTCGCGCGCGACGCGACTGGCGCGTATGTCGCGGGCAAGACGATCGTCGTCGGCGATCCGAAGCAGTCGATCTACGGTTTCCGCCGGGCGGATCCGGAAACGTATTACCAGATGACCGAGGAGCTTGCGCGCGGCGGCGCGGAACGGCGGCTCATCACCGATCAATATCGCAGCGATCCGCCGTTGCTCGAAGTCGTGAATGCGATGTTCGCGCGCCTGTTCCCGCAGCAGCTGCACGATCCGAATGTCTTCCGCCCCGCGTATTACCCGCTGCGCGCGGCTAGAACTGCGTCCCGACGCGAGCTCGACGCGCGCATCACGCTGCTGCACGCGGAGCACGACGACAAAGCCGACCGCTACTTCGCGGAGGCGGAGGCGATCGCGGAATGGATCGCCGCGCGCCGCGACGGAGGTCCGCGCGACCTGCAGCGCTTCGCGATCCTCTTTCGCCGACTGACGCGCCTCGACGATTACCTGGAAACGCTGCGTCGCCACGGCATCGATTACGTGCTCCCGCCGATGCGGCTGTTCCTCGATCGCCGCGCGCCGGTGGACCTGCTCGCGGTGCTGCGCGCGATTGCGTATCCGTTCGATCTGGGAGCGCAGATCTCGGCGGCGAGGACGCCGTACTTCGCGCTGACAGACATGGAAATCGTTCCCTTCGAAGCAACCTGGCTCACGTTCACAAACGCCATGTCCCGCTTCCGCGATGCGTCGCGGCACCTCACCGTGAGCCAGCTCATCGACCTCATCGCCTCCACCTGCGCGATCGAGCGCGTGTATGACGCGGCCGTCGATGGCGATCGCCACATGGCGCACCTCGAGCACGTGCGCGCCATTGCTTTTTCCTACGACCAGCGCCAGGGCGGCTCGGTGCAGCAGTTCGTCGACGAGATCGCGCGGCGCCGCAGCGAGCCGGAGGAAGCGGAGCCGAGCCTCGTCGACGAGACGCAGAACGCGGTGCGCATCATGTCCGTGCACGCGGCGAAAGGACTCGAGTTCGAAACCGTGATCATGCCCGACCTCTGCTTTACCGGCGCGGGCGGCGGACTGCAGCTCTTCACCGTCGAGGAGCCGCGGAGCATCGTCCTGGCGAACGGCACGGACACGATCTCCGCTCACTTCCGCTATGCCGACGGCGAGCCGCTGCGGAAGATCGCCAGGGAGCGCGACGAAGCGGAGTCGCTGCGGCTGTTCTACGTCGCGGTGACGCGCGCGCAGACGGACGTGGTCTTCGTCGTCAATCCGAAAGGATGGAAGAGCGGGTTCCAGAAGACGCTTCTCTCGCTCTTCCCTGATCCGGAGTGGCCCGACTCAGGACGCGAAGTGCGGATGACGGAGCTCGGACCGATCGCATTCGAGAAGGTCGAAGTGCGCGAGTCCGCGACACGCGCGCGTCGGCGCCTGCACGACGCGGCGCTCGAAAGCGAGCTCGCGGCCGCGGAGATCGTCCCGTGCGAAATGCCCTCGCCGGAGACACCGACGGAAACACTCACGTCGGCCGAAGTCGCCGCGCGACGCGCGGGCTCGCGCAACAAGGCAGCGGGCATCCTTCTCCATCGCGTGCTCGAACTGTGGGACGGCAAGAGCGACGTCGAGCCGCTACTGCAGCAACTCGCCGCCGAAGCAGCAGCGGACGCGGATGCGGTGACGCGCGTGCGGAAGCGCCTGACGACGATCGCGCGCTCGGAAACGCTGCGCCGCATCGCCCGCGCCGAAACCCTCGGCCGCGAGATGCCGATCCGCTTCGTCGAAGACGGCGTCACCGTCGAGCGCCGCGTCGATCGTTTGATTCGCGAAGAGGGCCGCGACGTCGTGATCGACTACAAGAGCGGTGCGCCCGAGGCCGCGCGCGTCGAGAAGGACAAGCAGCAGGTGCGCCGCTACGCTGCCGCCATCGCCGCGATCACGGGGATGGAGTGCGGGGGGCTGGTTTGGTATGTGGATCTCGAGAGCGATCAAGTCTTCGAGTCGTAGCTTGTCATCCCGAGCGGAGTCGAGGGACCTGGGCGGGTGGGGACACGATGCACACGCCTGCCCCGCCGTCCACCCGGGTCCCTCGACTCACGCTCGGGATGACAGACTTGAACGCATGCTTTCAAGTCAGTGCCGCACACTCCTCTTCTTTGCGCCTCCGCGGAATCGCGAGTGCAACGCGAGTAGCCCGCCCTCGGGAACGTCGCCGGGATCGCCGCCGCGTGTTTCGACTTCGGGAAGTTGTTCCGGTTCCGTGGCGTCGCCGACCTCGATGAAATACGTCAGCCCCTTGAACACGTACACCGACATGTAAGAGAGCTGTTCCTCCGACACGCCGTCCTCGTAGTCGACGGCTCCGCCATCGTCGGCTTTCGTTTCGTTGTCCGAGTCGTCGTCGCATCCCCTGCTCTGCAGATCGCCGTCGCTCTCCGCTTCCCACACCGAGAGCGACGTGTCGTAGTTGCTGCTGTCGGTATCGAGATCGAGCACTCCGTCGCGCGGCGGCAGGAAGCGGAACCAGACCGTCTTGCCGCTCTTGCCGCCTTCGCACATCGTCGGATCGTTTCCGGAGTTCGATGCGTTCGACGTGTCCTCGAGCAGTGAATGAACCGCGCCGCCGGAAACATGCGGCGTGAGATCGAAGGCGGTCGCCGGCTCGTCGTTCCCCGCGGGCACGGCGAAGATCGCGTGAATCGTGCGGTCGCCGTCCATCGCGATCGACTCGACCGGCTCGCCGCCCGAAGCGTCGCCGTCCCATCCGCCAAAGACGAATCCGCCCATCCCCTCCGCCTCGACCACCACGAGCCTGCCGGCGCTGTACCTGGTGCCGCAGTCGGGCGCCGGATCAGTCGTCACACGTCCGCTGTTCGCAGGAAAAATCTCGATGGTGAGCGCGTAGCAGACGTCGTTGGCAAAGACGGCGCCGACGTGGCGGTCGCGATTCGTGACCACCTCGATCGCGTGCGCATCGCCGCTCGCATCACCAGTCCATTCGCGAAGTCCACCGTGCGCGCGCAGCGTGACCATCGTGCCGGCGCGATAGCCGCGCTGTTCGTCGCAGTTCGGCGTCACGTCAGGAAGCACGCCGCCCGGTCCGCTGGTCGTGATCCGGAGCGCATAGCACTCGATCGCCGTTGCGCTCGCGGGCGGCGTGACCGTCGCCTTGTACACGCCTCGGCCGAACGTCGCGGCGACCAGATCATTGTTCAACCAGATGAGCTGGCGCACCGCAACATTCGCCGGGCCATCGTGGGGGACGTTCCATGTCGCGCCGGCATTCTCGCTGGCGAAGATGCCCACTTCCGTGCCGAGGTAGATCCAGCTCGAGGCCTGCGGATGAATGACCAGCGTGCGGGCGGGCGCGGAAGGGAGTCCCACGGAGATCGAAGTCCACGTCGCACCGGCATCGGTCGTTCGCCAGACGTTGTTCGCGCTGAAACCGCCGAAGGTCGCGTAGGCGATGTTCGAGTCGCGCGGATCGATGGCGAGCGACAGAACCGACCGCGAAGGAAGTGTGCTCTCGCCGACGCGGGTCCAGCCCGGCGTCGCCGAGAGACCGCTCGCCGTTCGGTACACCGCGCCATTGCCGTGTCCAGTCATGATGATGTCCGACGCTCCGGGCGCCACGGCGATGGCCGTGATGTTGTTGGGGGAGGACTCACCGGCGGGAGACTTGATGGCCCGCCAGTCCGGCCCGCCGTCGCTGTTCGATTTCTTCACGTTGTCGGAGACCCACAACGAGCGCGCGCCGGCGAGCATGCGGTTCTGATTGTTCGGATCGAGCAGGAACGGCGCAATGAAGTTCGCGGTGCCGCTCTTCGCTTCGGCGATCGGATTGTCGCGTTTGAGCTTCTGCCACTTCTCGCCGTCCCACGAGTAGTACTCGCCGTGAATCTCATCGGCTTTCCAGTTGCCGCCGTCCTCGCTGCGATGAATGGTGAGGTACACGTATTCGCCGTAGAAGGTGTTCGGATCCGTCGGATCAGCGGCCACGTAGCCACCGTCACCGCCGTACATCGGTGTCCACTTCTGCGCGTCGCCTGAATAGCGAATCGTTCCGTTGTCCTGCGTTCCTCCGACGAGGACGCCGCTCGTTTCATTGCCGGCGATGCCATAGAACTGCGTGACGCCGAGGTTGTTGTTCAGCGGTTGCCATCCGCCGAGCGGCTCGACCGCGTAGATGTCCTGCGTGCGATAGATGCCGCCGTCGTTTCCGACATACACGGTCTTGTTGCTCGTTCCATCGAATCCGGGCGCGGAGACGATCACCTTCTGATCGCCGTGTGCCGATTCGGGAGATTTCTGCCACTGGCTGATCTTCGTCAGCGTCACGCCGCCGTCGGTGCTGCGCCAAAGATCGAGTCCGCCGAGGACGAGCGTGTTCGCGTTGGTCGGATCGATCCAGATCGCGTTGTGCACCCATCCCTGATCCCCGAGGAACTTCGAGCCGCTGTTCACTTTCGTGTAGTTCACGCCGCCGTCGCTGCTCCTCCAGAGCTGGCCGCCATCCTGATCCACCGTCGCGTAGACGATCGACGGATGCGCGCGCGTGTAGGCGACCTGCACACGCTTCTCGGAGCTGATGCTGTCCGAAGCCGACCACGACGCGCCGCCGTCCGTCGAGTAGAGCGCCTGGCCGCTGCGCGTCGAGGCGATCGCTTTCGACGGGTCGGTTGGGTGGAGCTCGACGTAGCCGATGTTCGCCCCCTCCGCCACCTTCGTCCACGACGCGCCGCCGTCCGTGCTCCGCCAGATTCCGCCGGTGCTGTCGCTGGTCATGGAAGTCGTCGCGGCGAGAATCACCGCGCCGTCCGAGGAGATCGTCAACCAGTTGACGGCATACCAACCGCTGCCGTTCGTCGACGCGAGCTGCGACCATGTCGTGCCCCCGTCCGTGCTCTTGAAGACGCCCGCGCCGCGGATCGCGCCGCCGTTGCCGAATCCCTCGCCCGTGCCGGCATACATCACATTCGCGTTCGTCGGGTCGGTGGCGATCGTGGTCGTCGAAAGCACGGCCAGAAAGTCATCGACCGGAGTCCAGGTCGCGCCTTCATTGGCCGACTTCCAGAGACCGCCGCCGACGCTGGCTGCGAACATCGTCCCGGCCGGGGAGAGGTGCAATGCAGCGATGCGGCCTCCGATGTTGCCGGGGCCGAGCCACGTCCAGCTGTTCCGACCGATTCCGGCGACGTTCGCCGTGACGTCGGCGGGACGCAGGCGCTTCATCTGCTCCTGTGCGCGGACGAACGCGTCGAGCGGAATCCCTCCGTGTTCGTCCTGCCACTCGCGCTGCAGTTGTTCCACCGCGCCGCCGAGAAGCGGCCGAGTGCTGTGTGGTGTCTCCAGGCGGGACGGCGGGCGAGTCGCGCATGCCGCGAGGCACATCGCGCCGACGAGGAGCGAGGCTTGGGATCGCATCGGCTGCCTCCTGTTGGAATGGGGTCGGCCCAATGATACGCGCCGCAGTGTCAGTTTATCCCGCGCGTAGACGCGGGATCTCTGGAGCCCTCACGACCACCACTCATCGGACGCATCGCCTGAGGGCACCGAAGATCCGCGTCTACGCGCGGGATAGACTACAGAGGTGCCGCTGTCCAAAGTCATCCTCCTGTCCTTCATCACCTTGATCACCATGGTCAATCCGCTGGCGGTGATCCCGTCGTTCGTGGCGCTCACGAATGACGTACCGCGCAAGGCACGCGCACGCGTTGCGTTCGTCGCGGGCATGGCCTGTATCGCCGTTCTCGCGGCGTTTCTCGTCGCCGGCAACTGGGTCTTTCAATTCTTTGGCATCACCGTCCCCGCGTTCCAGATCATGGGCGGCGTGATCTTCTTCACCAACGCCTTGCGCACGCTGGTGCAGGACGACGAGCGGCGCGCATACACGGTCGGCGAAAAGCGAATGCAGGACCAG
>Ga0209382_10002928_pt1 | contig 24256 bp, 18 predicted proteins | sample SoiMetdeltSBSDD5_FD_187599 | JGI IMG/M metagenome (GOLD analysis project Ga0209382, IMG submission 187599) | Bulk soil microbial communities from a Populus tree surrounding site in Tennessee, USA - Soil MetaG P. deltoides SBSDD5 (SPAdes) (version 2) | ecosystem: Environmental > Terrestrial >...
CAAGCAGGGCAATATGAGTGGCGCGAGGCACCAGTTCCTGCAGGATACCCAACCGCTTGGCCCCTAGCTCTGATGCCATGAAATTGACGCCCGTGATATTGCCGCCCGGACGGCTGAGACTTGCCACAATGCCAGCCCCTACGGGGTCGGTGCCTGCGGAAAAGACGATTGGAATGGTAGGTGTCGCTGCCTTTGCCGCAAGGGCCGTTGCAGTGCCTAGCGCGCTGACAATGACCGCCACCTGACGCCGCGCGAGATCGGCAGCCAGTTCCGAAAGCCGACTATTGTCGCCGTGGGCCCAACGGAATTCGATCGCGACGTTGCGGCCCTCGGTATAACCGGCTTCACCAAGGCCCTTTCGGAACGCGGATAGAGCACTGGTGTTCGCCTCGGGCGAGCCAGGATGGAGAAATCCGATTAGCGGAGTGGTTGGCTGCTGCGCGTGTGCGGTAGGCGGCAGCGCTGTCGTAGCCGCCCCTATCATTGCGCCAAGAAATTCCCGTCGCCTCATTGTCGCCCCGAGGCCAAGACAGGTCATTGAACTAGCATAAATTAACACACCAGAGTGGCCATGTCCGCTTTGGGTCAAAAGCAGACATATGCGGTGCAACAGCCCACGTCCGCTTTACTCCCAATAGCGACCGCGAAAGCGGATTCCCGCAACAGGTCATGTCCGCTTTACCCCCGAAAGCGGACATGTGCGGTGCACCAGCGCATGTCCGCTATGGGCCAAAAGCGGACTCATGCAGTGCAGCAAAATTGAATCTCTATTCAATTAACTCATCGGCGCGTTGTTGAAGCGCCATTGGTATGGTTAGCCCGAAAGTCTTGGCGGTCTTGAGGTTGATCACCAGCTCGAACTTGACCGGAGCCTGGACGGGAAGCTCGCTCGGTTTTTCGCCCTTGAGGATACGATCGACATAGGTTGCCGCGCGCCGATACGAATCGACCTGATCAATTCCGTAGGACAACAGGCCGCCGAGTTCAGTGAACGGTCGGCGCGGATAGATGGCAGGGAGGCCGAAGCGAGCTGCCAGCGATATGATCTCTGCACGGTGCACGTCCGTGAAAGTATCCGGCATCACGATCAGACCGCCATTTGGCGTGCGGGCCTGTGCGGCAATGACAGACTCGAGCGTGGATGTGTCCTGAACAGGAGCTGCGATCGGCTCTACTGCGAAGGACGAAGCGGCAGCTTTGAAGGGGTTCAGGAAAGCCTCGGCATATGGCGCCACGGCCGGGTTGAACAGCATCGCGACTCTGGCAACGCGCGGCGCAATCTCCTTGAGTAGTTCCACCCATTTGCCACCGAGCGAGCCCACCATAGCCTGGAAACCGGTGACGTTGCCGCCCGGCTGCGCCAAGCTTGCGACGAAACCGCTGCCGACCGGATCGGAGACGGTCGCGAAAACGATGGGAATGGTGCGCGTATGTTGCAGGAGCGCGGCCGTGGTGGGTGTGACAGCCGAAAGAATGACATCGGGTTGTAGCGCGACGAGTTCCTTCGCCAACCGCTGTCTCGCCTCCGTGTCGGCGGGCGACGCCCAGCGCGTGTCGAGCCGGATGTTGCGGCCTTCTATCCACCCGAGCTTCTGAAGTCCTTCCCGGAATGCCGAGAAGAACGCCGGTCCTTCCAGGTCGTTCTCTGGATAGCCCATCAGCACGCCGATCCGCCGCATGCGCTCGGGCTGCTGCGCGCGCACCGCGAGCGGCCACGCGACTGCCGAGCCAGCAATAACTTTTATGAAATCTCGTCGGCGCACGTACTACCCCCCTGGGCGAAGACGACGCCTTTTAGGGTTGTAGGATAGCAGGTTGCTAAACAGCAGTAAGAGGCTTTGGCCGGTGCCATGTCCGCTTTGGGTCAAAAGCAGACATATGCAGTGCAAAACGTCATGTCCGCTTTACCCCCAATAGCGGACATTGGTTGGACGCGATGGCACGCCTGCTTGGTGCCAAAAAGCGCACGGGTGCGTTATTTGACCTTTTCCCAAACCAGCACGTTCGCGCTCACCTTTCCGTCGGTGTGAAACGGAAACGGAGGCGTCGTCAAAGTTAGCCGGTCACCGTCGCGCGTGACTGTCCTGACCTGCTTGGTGCCAGCCCAAACCTCATTCCAAGCAATATCGATATTATGCTCAACGGTACCCCCGTCGAACTTGTACGTTCCACCATACGCGGTCATCGTCCGAAGCAGGTCGGCTCGTTGCTGGTCAGTTATCTTATCGATGGCTTCCGGCTTTGGGCGCGGTTGCCGCACTATCAGTGCAAGCATGCGGCCCTCTTTTCCGTAGGTGATATAACCGAGTGGATTTTGAACAGGCACTGTCTCGCCGGTCTCTACAATCGTGCGCTGCTCGACAATTGATTTGTAGGTGCCGGAAATGTCGTCTCCGGCTTGCGCCAGAAAGGGAACCGCTGTCGCAATGGTTGCGAAAACTATTGTGACCTTGCGCATTGCGAACCTCCCTAGGATTTCTGTAGTTAGGACCATAATCAGAGTTGGCCATTGCCCACAAGCGAGGAGAAAGCAGCCGGTTTGACTGATGTCCGCTTTACCCCCGAAAGCGGACATGTGCGGTGCAGGGGCCTATATCTGCTTTGGGCCAATAGCGGACATCGCGAAGGAATAGCCATCCGGGACTGGCCGATGCTTTTAAGCCTCTCGTCAAAAGCGACATGACGTCTTCGCGCTTAGTACAGGCAATGAAGACATGACTAGCGGCACGGATATTTTGGTCCTCTATCACGAGTTCACCGATGCGCTGACCGAAGTTCTCGCAGAAAATTCCGTTGGCCCGGCACGCCGTGGACGACTTCCTAGGGCTCGCGACTCCACTATCATGTGCGCTCCCTGCTTTCTCGGGAACCCCGCCGCATGCTATCGTGCCTGTCCGTTCGAGAACATCCGGGGAAATCGGCGGGCATGTCGGCAACTAAGATCCTGAAAGTGCGGGTCGATCGCGAGCGGTGCCAAGGTCATGCGCGCTGCTTTGCGCTGGCGCCGGAGCTGTTCGAGCTCGATCAGTTCGGCAACGGGCGCGAGCGCGGCGACGGCACCGTCCCGACAGCGCTCGAGGACAAGGCGCGGCTCGCGCAGGCGAACTGCCCGGAGATGGCGGTCGAAATTATTGAGGAATGACGGGGCGCGACGATGAGCACACGGCCCCCTTCTGCCGATTGGTCGACCGATTTCGATCATCTCGACCCGCGCTGGGCCGAGAACCCGTACCCGATCTGGGACGAGCTGCGGCAAAAATGCCCGATCGCGCATACCGAGCGGTTCCAGGGCGCCTACTTTCCCAGCCGCTACGAGGATGTGCGCGCCATCGCTTATGATACCGAGCATTTCTCCTCGCGGCGCCCGGTCGTGCGCGAGGTGCGTCCGCCGCTCATTCCGGCGCCGCCGATCACCTCCGACCCGCCCGACCACCGACCGGCCAAGCAGATTCTGCTTCCCGCCTTCACGCCCGAGGCGATCGCCCGCCACGAGCCGTGCACCCGCGAGATCTGTCGCGAGCTCCTTGGGCGCATTGGCGACAGCAAGCGTTGCGACGGCGCGGTCGAGTACTCCCAGGAAATCCCCGTGCGCGTGATCGCCCACATGCTCGGCGTGCCCGAGCAGGACGGCAATCTGTTCCGCAAGTGGATCAAGGAAGTGCTGGAAATCGGTATCACCGATTTCGCCGTGCTGATGCGGGCACAGGGCGAGATGATCGGCTATTTCGCCGAGAAGATCGCGGCGCGGCGCGCCCGCCCGGAGGACGATCTCATCTGCTATCTCGTCAACGTGCGCGTCGAGGACCGCCCGCTGACCGACGATCACATCAACGGTACGCTGCGACTTCTTTTGATCGCTGGCATCGACACCACCTGGAGCGCCATCGGTTCCTGCCTGTGGCACCTCGCGCAACACGCGGACGACCGCCGACGGCTCACCGCCGAGCAAGATCTCATGAACTCGGCGATCGAGGAGTTTTTGCGCGCCTATGCGCCGGTGACCATGGCGCGCGAAGTGGTCAAGGAAACGCAGATCGCCGGCTGCACCTTCAAGACCGGGCACATGGTCCTGCTCTCGTTCCCGGCGGCCAACCGCGATCCCGCGATGTTTCCGGATGCCAACCGCGTGATCCTCGATCGCGCCCAGAATCGCCATGCCGCCTTTGGCCTCGGCATCCACCGCTGCGTCGGCTCCAATCTGGCACGCATGGAAATCCGGGTGGCGCTGACGGAGTGGCTGGCGCGCTTTCCCGAATTCCGGCTCGATCCGGATGCGCCGACGACGTGGTCCATGGGCACCGTGCACGGACCGCGCGAGCTGCCTTTGCTGCTGGGCGCATAAGTTCTCGTCGCGCCGGGCCGTCGGTCAGGCGCTGCCCGATCACAAAGCAGGCCGCGGCGTGCAAGATTACGCATGAGGTGGCTAAGCCTTTCCAATGGGTCTTCGATGAAAGTCATCTGCGAAGATCTAATTTAGTGTCGTTTCCAACACCCACTTTCGGCGAAGCTCCCAAGAACGGGCATTCGTCCGTGCGATGTCCGCTTTGGGTCAAAAGCAGACATGTGCACTGCAACTAGGGATGTCCGCTTTACCCCCGAAAGCGACCGCGCAAGCGGATTTCCGCAAAACGTCATGTCTGCTTTACCCCCGTTAGCAAACACAAACGCGGCGTGAAAACGCATTCGTGCGATGGCGCAATAGCTTTCAATTTCTCGGCTACAGAACGAAGCTAGAAAATCGCGTTGGGGTAAACAGTGGGGTAAACAAACGGGCCATTCTGCAAAAGGTGCCCGATGCGTAGGGGTTTTTCGTGACTACCCTCTAGCCATGGAATAGAACGTTGGCCGCATTGGATAAGGATCTGGATTTGTACCGGACCGCAACGGCAATTTTGCACAGACCTATACCCCGCCTATACGAGCGTATAACTGTCGTGGTGACACCGGGCAGCTAGCGTTATGCCGTCCCCAAGGGACAAGCGCATCCCCCCCGTCCCCTTGCCTTGTCCCATCTGCAACACCGGTTGCGCAACCCCATGCGCTGCCGGTGTATGCGTTTTGGAGACAATCACTTCTGCAACTGGGTCCGGTGCATACGTCCCGTTCAGGCGTTCCTCAATCGGTTTCGGTTCATTTTGATTTGATCCTTGGCTCAATCAACTATTTGGATAACGTCAGATTGATGATGTCGTTTACGGTCGCGAGCAGCATCACAACGATGACCCCGGCGACGAGTGACCACTTCAAGAAAACTTTGTAGGCAGGTTGGTGCTTTCGTTCTTCAGCAAATTCGACACCGAACTTTTCTGAAAACACCAAGACCCCTGCCGCCAGTAAATTCAATCCTCCGGTAATAACGAAAAGCAACGCCAATAGCGGTTGGTGCTTTACAAGCACCATACTGAGCAGCGGCGGAATAAGTGCGCCTGCGACCAGCAACATTAATGCCGCCCCGCCATATCGCGCTAAACTGCTTTGGAGCCAAAGGCCAAATGGAATTAGCAGCACTATTTCGCAGAAAATGATACTTCCGCCCCGCTGAGGGAAAATAAGACCATACAGCAGACAGGTGGCGAGCGCTGCGGCAAACGACAAATAAAGCCCAGCTCTGTAATGGCTCAGCTTCTCCATCGTTGACCACCAGAAATCACTCAGGCCGGTGAGCCTTTTTCTATGGAGCAATCCTAGTTGCCGCGCTTCATCATGCGCTTTGTGCCTAGGTCGAGTGCTGCGGTCGCTATGAGTGCGCCTGAATTGGCTTGGCAAAATGCAAGCAAATGATTCCATTGTGCTTGATCCGGCAGCGCATCGAGATCGAATAGCGCTTTCTTTTGCGGCAGATTGAGTGCCATTGCGTTCATGCCCGAAAGGAAACCTTGCACCCACGAAAAAATTAACATCGTCGTCGTGGTCTGAGCCGGATCAGCGGCGGCATTCGCATTAAGCAGCGAGCATGGCCTCGCCCCGGCTCCCATAAATTGGATCTCGGCTCTGGCCGGAGATGCGCACAGTAATGCCGCCATGATCGCAGCCGCGACGAAGTGCGTTTTCATTGGCAGCCTCCCTACCCCGTCTGACCAAATCCAACTCTACCTGCCTTGCCAAACCGCGCCTCGCTCCACCCTCCCAGTCGCACCTCGCCTGCCTCACCTTCACTCACTTGCCAACTGGATCGATGCACATCAATGTCCGCTTTGGGTCATTAGCGGACATTTTGCAGCGCAATTGTCATGTCCGCTTTGGCCCCGAAAGCGGACATTTGCATTGCACCAGCGCATGTCCGCTGTGGGCAATAAGCGGACATGACAACGCCTTTGCATGTCTGCTTTACAGTCGCATCTGATCCTCCTCAACGACATGACATCCATACCGGCGCACCCCCCAATGCGCTGGGTCATGAATTACAAGAAATCCGGCCATGGGGGAGTCGCCCCGATGCCTGATCGGACACAGCGTCCGCCAAAGGCATGCGGCAAAACGGTAGATGCTTGATAAATATGACATAAAGAACCCAACTCGGCTCGGTCGCGGTCTAGCGCGGACCGAACTCCGGGCATAAGCTATTTTTTTCAAGGTCGAGAATGAGCTTCGAAAAAACTCGACCAAGTCATCCTTTACTTTGCGCGGCGCGCACTCCCAGGGAGGAGCATCATGGCAAGCGATGTAACACGCAGAAAGTTTCTGAATGGCGTTGCAGTTGGGGCCGCTGCAATGACTGCGGGACAGGCGACTTATTTCGCCGGACCGCGGCCTGCTCACGCGGCTTTCAAGGCCAAGGGAAACATTCCGGACAAGCCATTCAAGACTGGTCACATTACGTTTCTGACCGGTCCCGCCAATCTCTTGGGCGAACCCGGCCGGAAAGGCCACCTGATGGCGGCCGAAGAAATCAACGCCGACGGTGGACTCCTCGGCAAGCGCAAGATCGAAACCATCATGGCCGACGAGGCGGCTGGCACCGATGCCAATGTCAAAGAGCTTCGCCGCATGAAGCTCTCCGAGAATATCGACTTGTTCACCGGCGTCATTTCCAGCGGCAACACGCCTGCCCTCGGCCCGGTCGCCGAGGAACTGCAGGTGCTCACGATGTTCAACGATGGCTGCACCGACTTCCTGTTCGACAAGGCGGTACCCAAGCCCAAATACACCTTCCGCGTAACCAACATTCAATCCGCCGATGGCGTTACGTCAGCAGTCGGCGCAGCGAAGGCCTGGCCGAATGCAAAGCGGGTCGGATCGATCCAGCCCGACTACAGCTACGGCCGCAACGTGCATGAACATTTCATGCTGGCTTTCCAAAAGCTGGTTCCCGGCGCAACCGCCGTCTCCGAGGCATGGCCGAAACTCGGCGCCACCGACTTCACCCCGCACATCACCAAACTCCTGTCTGATCAGCCGGAAATCCTGATTTGCGGTTTATGGGGCGGAGACTACGTGGCGTTCTACAAACAGGCGCTGCGTTACGGTCTGTTCGACAAGATGAAGGTCGCCACCACGCTGGCATTCGGCGGGCAACCGCACGCCATCGGGAAGGACCACCCCGAAGGAGTGCTCGCTGGTTGCCACGCCAACTACTTCTTCACGCACCCGACGAAAGGACGCTGGCCGATCAACGACTCGTTCGTCGAGCGTTACTACAAGCGTTGGAACGAGTACCCGAGCTTCGAGTCGGACGGCGCCTACACGGCGCTTTACCTGCTTAAGGCCGCAATCGAGAAGGCCAATCTGCTTGTCGGCGGCTGGCCCGAGGATGATGTCATCATCGCCATGCTCGAGGGCATAGGGTTGGATTCGCCGGCCGGCTACATCTACATCCGGCCCGACAACCACCAAGGCTATAAAGACACGATCATCGGGATGACCAAGAACGATCCCAAGTATGAATTCCCCGTTTGGGATCCGAAGTCGATCATCACGATTCCCATCCGGGACATTACGGCGCCGCCCAACTGGCCGAAGCCCGGAACGTCGCACAACGAGTCAACCGCGGCGGCCAACTGGTTGAAGACCACTTGGCTGACGTGAAGTCACCTGATCGGACAGCGGCCGTGTTTGACTGACACGGCCGCTTCTTTCTCAGCGGAAGCAAGACTGGCGATGCACCCGGGCACTGATAGGCTGGTCGGGCGAGGGTTGTTTTCCGGCCAACTTGCGCCGTGCGATCCGTCCCCGCGAGGGATCGTCAAGGGCGCGGTCGGTGCAATCATGGTTGCCGGTCTGCTCGTCGTCGGCGGTAAGGGTAGCGCTGGTCACTCGGTGGGTCACTTTCCCTCGTTTTACCCCGATGAGATTCGCATTGAAGCAATCGAACCCGCAGCGGCCGCCAAGGGCCTGAGCGACGAAACCTTGCATGCCTATATCGGTGCCGCACCCGCGTTCGCTGGGCCGACGCCGAAGCACGTGGAGTCGGTGCGGTCGCTCGGATCGATTCTGGTTCTTTCCTTCAAGACAGCCTCCGGACGCTTCGCTTCCGCCGAGGCCCGTTGTGCTGCCGCCCGCGGATTCCTGGCAGCGCTCCGCCATGAAAAAACAGGCGGCTTCATTTTCCATCCCTACCCCGTAACCCCGTATCACGCCGATTACCTGCATCACCTGGACCGTGTCGACGCGGCCATGGGCGCGCTTGGTAGCGCGCCCGCGCCGGCGTCGTCCGAGAAGCTTGGCGCCAGGGGCCCACTCGCGACTGCAATCGTGCGCGCGCGATGGCAACTCGCTGCCGATGGCGCGGACGTTCTCCTCGAGGAAGTACAGATCGGCGACCTGCTCGCAAGCACGGGCGTACCGTTTGACGGTTGGTCGGGACTGCCGTGGGCGAAGGAAGGCTGGTTCGAAGCACATCGGCTGCTTGCGCCCACACTCGCTGGCGCAGCACGGGAGGCGATCGATGACGACTATGAGCGCCTGGTCCGCGGCGAAACGCTCGGCATGGCAGAACGAGCAGATCTGGAGCGGCGCCTCGTCGCCGCGCTCACTCAAAGCTGCGAACGCATGGTCGTTGGTTACACGACAAAGGACGAATTTGTTGACGCCGCCTACCCCGCAGGTATCGAAAACGTCGCCTACGACTCGCTCAGCGGCCTGAACAGTCCCATTTTTCTGCGCACTGCGAAGCTTAAGGAATACCCGTGGAACGGCAAGCTGCACCTTGGCGTGCGCGAGCGTTCCACGAGCGCCTGGAATCCGGTAGCCGGTTTCACCGATCCGATGGGGCGGTTGATCTGGTCGGCTGTCGGCGATCCCGCGATGATCCAGTTTCCGTTCAACGCCAGCTGGATGCACAACCGTGTGCAATCGGTCGTCACCAAGGTGGAGGGCCAATCCGGCGGCATCCGTGTACCCTCCGATGCTTTTCGACTGCAGCCGGGGACGGGAGCACTTCAACCCGTCGAGGCCAGAACCTTCGCGTCGGCGAAGGTTGTGTATGAGGTGCTTTCCTCGCCGTTCGAGGACGGCTCCGAGATGGACGTCGCCGACGTGATCTATCCGTTCGTCTTCGCCCATCGCTGGGGGGCAAAGGTGAATGCAGGCGGAGATGCTCACGAGCCGGGGCTGGAGCCGACTCTGGCCGCGATGCAAGAACGCCTGGCAGGACTTAAGATTGCTCGCGTCGAGCGGACGAAGCACGTCATCGCGGAGAACTGGGAAATCTTTACCAACAGCCCTGTGGTCGAGGTCTATCTTCGGGATGTTCCACACGACGAGCTACAGGTCGCGGCAATGGCGCCGCCGTGGAGCACGACGCCCTGGCATCTTCTGGCATTGATGGAAGAAGCGGTGACACGCGGCTATGCAGCCTTTTCCCAGAAGGAGTCGGAACGGCGGCGCATCCCCTGGATGGATCTTGTTCGCGACCAAGGTTTGCAGACAAAGCTCTTGGCTCTGATTGCCCAGTTCGAGCGGGAAAGTTATCGCCCCGAAACGTTGAAGGAATTTGTAACCGCCGGGGCCGCACAGGCGCGCTGGCGCGCGCTGGCCGCCTTCGCCGGAAAGAACGGGCACTTTCTCGTGACCAACGGCCCGTATCGGCTGGCACAGTGGACGCCCGACACGGCGGTGCTGCAGGCTGTCCGTGAGGTCACCTATCCGCTCGGCTTCGGCACCTTCGACCGCTTTGTCCATCCGCCGCGTGCGGTGATCGAGTCCCTCACACATGAGACTGGCATGATTTCCGTCCGCGCCAACGCGGAAATGGTCTTGAAGATGGGTCGCGACTACAAGGTGACAAAAGAACCGCTGCTGCGAACGACCATGCGAGGAACTTTTGGGTTGCTCGTTGTTTCGCGCTATCTCCTGATTGGTCCCGACGGCAAAGTTCGCAATCTCGACAAGATGCATTGGGAGGACGATGGACGATTCACGATCACCCTTCCCGAGCGGCTGCCGCCAGGCGAGTACACGGTAAACCTCGCTATTTTCCTCGACGGCAATTCCATGGTTCCATCGGCGAGGTCGCTGCGTTTTCGCATTGGTGGAGCAAAATCGCCAGGCTAGGCAAATGCACCTAAGGCAACGGATTCGGCGGGGCAAAAATGGATATCCTGATCATTCAAATTCTGAATTCCATTTTCTACGCCTGTATTCTGTTCCTCATCGCCGCCGGGCTCAGTCTCATCTACGGCGTCATGCGGATCGTCAACCTGGCGCATGGCAGCCTTTACGCACTTGGTGCGTATGTCACTGCCTGGGCGATCGGCACAGTCGCTGCGGGAGCGCCTCTTTGGGTGTTATTCTTGTTGCTACCCTTAGGCGCAATCGTGGTTGCGGCTGTCGGCGCTTTGATCGAGCCAACGCTGCTGCGGCCGCTCTATAACCGGCCGGAAGAATATCAGCTCCTGATCACTTTCGCGCTGTTGCTGATTCTCGAGGACGTCATGCACTTCCTGTTCGGGGGCGTGCCGCTCACAGCAGGCGCCGTCATCGACAGCATGGGCACCATGCGGGTTATGAACCTGCAATATCCTATCTATAATCTCGTGGTCATCGTCATCGGCATCATGGCCGCCGTCTTTCTCTGGGCCGTCATCTATCGCACAAGGTTTGGCGTTATCCTCAGAGCCACGTCGCAGAACATGCGCATGGCCTCTGCACTTGGGATTAACGTCAAGTGGGTCTACGTCCAGGCATTTGCGCTTGGCTGCTTCATGGCTGGCCTCGGAGGTGCGGTCGTCGTACCTGCGCAGGCAGCCGTGCTTGGCATGGGCGTCGAGGCGCTGATCCTCGCGTTCGTCGTCGTGGTCATCGGCGGACTCGGCAGCCTCGAAGGCGCCTTGATCGGCGCGCTCATCGTGAGCTTCGTGCGCACGGCCGGCATCCAGTTTTTCCCTGAGATCGAACTCGCGGTTCTCTATCTGATCGCGGCTCTCGTGCTGCTGATAAGGCCGACAGGCCTGTTCGGGAGGGCGTGACGATGCAGAACAATACTGCAAGCACCGGACCATCGACACGGTTGATCGTTGCCTGCGCGATCCCGATTCTTCTCGTCCTCCTGGCGCTGCCGAGATTTATTGACGTTTATCAGACGCAGTTGTTCACCTACGGACTGATCTATGCAATCGCAGCGCTCGGCTTCAATTTGCTGCTCGGATACACCGGCCTGCTCTCCTTCGGTCATTCGGCATATTTCGGCCTCGGTGCCTACTCCGCCGCCTTCCTGGTCAAATATTTCGGCGTGGGCTCAATCGAGATCTACATTTTGGTAGGGCTCGTCACCACCGGGCTGATTTCAGGGGCGTTCGGCTATGTCTGCGTCCGCCACACCCGTATTTTCTTCGGCATCCTGACGCTCGCGCTCTCGCAGGTGCTGTGGACGCTGGCCTACAAATTCTTCTGGGTGACGGGCGGGACCGATGGCCTGCGTGTCGCTTTCGCCAATTTGACGCTGGTTGGCGGCTTGATCGAATTCAAGGGCCGCAACGCCTACCAGTCATTCGTGCAGTCTTATTATTATTACGTGCTGTTTCTGTTCTGCGTTTGCACCACGCTCATGTGGGTGATCGTGCATTCGCCGTTCGGCAAGGCCCTACAAGCGATCCGCGATAACGAGACGCGCGCGCAGTTCCTCGGCATTCCGATCCGGCGCTATCGCTGGATCGCATTTCTGCTATCCGGCAGCTTCACCGGTCTTGCCGGCATCCTGTGGGTACCGCTGAACGGCCTGGTCACGCCCGATATTCTGTATTGGCCGTTCTCCGGCGAGATCGTGTTCATGACCGTGCTCGGTGGCTTCCGCACTTTTACCGGGCCGATCGTCGGCGCCGTGGTGTTCAACTATCTCAAGGTCTATGCCGTCGCGAGCACCGCCTACTGGCAATTCATGCTCGGTGCCGTGCTCGTTGTCTTGGTACTGGTATTGCCGACAGGCATTGTCGGAACGTTGTCGCGCCAATTCCGCAGGGTCAGGAAGAGAGCATGATATGAATCTTCTCGAAACCATAAACCTGAAAAAATATTTCGGCGACACGCGTGCTGTCGACAATGTCACCCTGACCGTCGCGGAGCGCGAGTTCGTCTCGCTGGTCGGCCCCAACGGCGCCGGCAAGACCTCACTTATCAATGTAATCAGCGCGTTGCTCCCGTCCGACTCGGGCAAGATCCTGTTCAAGGGCGACGACATTACTCACGCTACCGTGACAGAGCGCGTCAAGGCAGGGATCGCACGCAGCTTTCAGATCGTGAACCTGTTCGATGACCTTACCGCGTTCGATAATGTGACGCTGACGATCTTTTCGCGTCAGGGCAAGACTGCCGATCTGTTGGCGCTCGCGCATCTCGATCACGCGGTTAGCGCCGAGGCCGATGCCGTGCTTCGCAACTTCAACCTTGCCGACAAACGCAATGAGCGCGCACGCGATCTCGCGCAAGGTGAGCGAAAACTGCTTGACGTGGCGCTTGCCTACGCGCTGAAGCCGAAACTCTTGTTCCTCGATGAACCGACGAGCGGGGTCAGCACCCGCGATAAAGGCCAGATCATGGATACGATCGCTTCCGTGGTACGAGGCGAAGGAATCACGGCTGTGATTGTCGAGCACGACATGGATGTCGTGTTCAAATATTCCGATCGGATCGTGGTCATGCAGCAGGGTGCAATTCTCGCCCAGGGCACACCCGACGAGATCAGGAAGAACGATCAGGTCGCCATGGTCCTGCTCGGCTCTGCCGGGCCGGACGCTTTCACTCGAAAGGATTGATCGACGTGCTCGAGCTCAAGGCGATCGATACTTACCGCGGGCCCGCCCATATTCTTTACGGCGTATCCTTGCGCGTCGAAAAGCAGGAAGTGGTGTGCCTGGTGGGACGCAATGGCGCAGGCAAGACCACCACGATCGAAAGCATCATGGGATTTCTGCCGCTTCGCTCCGGCCAGATCCTCTTCGGCGACGAAGATCTGACCAAACTTCCCCCGTACGAACGGGCCAAACGCGGCATCGGCTTTTCACCGGAAGACTGTGGCGTTTTCCCGGAGCTGACGGTAAGCGAGAACCTGATGATCAGCCGGTGGCTGGGTGACGAAGTCGCCCGGAAACGCGATGGCGAGGCGCGTCCCAATCCGGAAGCGCAAGCTTTTGACATTTTTCCCGAGGTCCAGGCGCTATTGCAGCGGGAGGGGCTTCACCTGAGCGGCGGCCAGCGCAAGATGGTGGCGATCGCGCGCGCCATAATGCTGTCGCCCAGGCTGCTCCTGCTGGACGAGGCATTCGAGGGATTGGCGCCGGTCGTGGTCAACCGCTTTATCGAAGCGGTGATGAAGATCAAGGCGATGGGTATCTCAATCCTGATGGCAGAGTCCCATCTGGCCGCCGCTACACGGATCGGAGACCGACTATACGCCATCGATCGCGGTGAAATCATTTTCCATGGATCACCGAAGGATGCGCTTGCCAATGAGAAGGTCGTGAAGGCTTTGCGCGGATAGTGCGCCCGCACCTTTGGGAGATCTTGACAGTGGGACGTCGTCAGCGCGGAGGTGGCCGAGCTGGAAAGCGACGATGGACGCCGCAATGAATTCTCGAATTTCGTGCACCATCCTTGCAATGGCGATCGCCGTCGTCACGTCGGCCGAGAGCGGACATGAGTCGCCGATCTATCCCTCCTTCTATCCGCACGAGATCGAGCTTGTGGCCATGCCGCCCGATCGCGCGGCAGATCTGCTGATCGCGGGCAAGATCCAGGCTTATGTCGGCAGCGCGCCGCGCTTCGCGACAGCACCGCCGGACTCGATCGACAGCATCGAGTCGCTCGGCTCTTTTGTGATCATCCTGGTCAACCCGGCCTCGCCGAAGGCCAGGGAAGAGCAGTCCGCCTGCGCCCTTGCCGACACGGTGATCCGCGGTCTCGCAGGCAAGGGCGGCGAAATGGTTGTCCATCCGTATCCGGTCACACCCCTTAACGGCGACTACCTGCACTACGTCGATCTCGCAGAGGCAACCAAGGCACGCATTTTGGGCGGCGCTGCCGGACCATCAGATTCCGGCCTCCAACTAAAAATCAGGGCAGGCAGCGATCTCGCGACGTCCTTGGTGCGTCCCGAATGGCGCACACAGGATTCAGAGTGGGACGCAGAAATCGCTGCAGTGAGTGCGGTTGACCTCGTTACTCGCGCGAGCATCGCGATCAACGGTTGGCCCGGTCCTGCGTGGCTGAGGACCGGATGGTTTCAGTCCTATCTCCTTGTGGGGGAACTGGCCGGCGCCGAAGACCTGAGGCAAAAAGTCGAACCCCAGCTGCAGCGCCTGAACATGGCCGCCTACGACAATGTGGTCGAGCGCATCAACCTGGAACGCACGCTTGTTTCGACACTCGCCGGCGGTTGTCGCGCGCGCGTCGCGGGCTATACCGTGAAGCGCGAATACTTCAGCACCGCATTTACCGCCGGGATCGAAAACATCGCCTACGACTCGGTGACAGGCTTCAATTCGCCGATGTTCATCCGCACTGTGAAGCTCAAGGACTTTCCCTGGAACGGCTGGCTCGCGCTCGGAATCGATGCCGCACCAACGGCCGCCTGGAACCCGATCGCAGGCTTCACCGATAATTTTGGGCGGCTGATGTGGTCCACTGTAGGTGATCCGGCCCTGATCCCATCACCGAACGAACCAGCATGGATGCTCAATCGCGTCTCAGACGTGCAATCGAGTGGGGCAAAATGAACTGGATTGTGCGTAGCGGGACCAGGATCTCTGCATTCATACTTCGATGCTTGTTGTCGCTTTCGCTGGTGCTGGCGCCGAACCTCGCCGTTTCAGGCGCGAAGGCCGACGAACTGACATTCGAGTTACGCATCGAGCGCGGCCACGTGCCGGCCAACATGCGGCTGATCCGGGTCAAGCAAGGTGATGTCGTCAAGCTGCGCTGGAGTTCGGATCGCTCGATCGCGCTGCACCTCCACGGTTACGATATCGAGCGAAAGATCGAACCCGGTGTGGTGGCGGAAATGACTTTCACGGCACGAGCGACCGGAAGATTCCCGGTTCAGGAACACCAGGCGGCGTCAGGCGGCGGTCACACTCACGGGGCACCCATTGTCCAGGTCGAAGTTCTGCCGCGCTAGCGTGAACGCCTGGCGCGGCATATCGAGAACGATCCTGTTTTTCGTCATGGCCGCATTGGCGGTGTTCGCGTTCGCGGCTCCGACAAGCGCTCATGGCTTTGGCCAACGCTATGACCTACCATTGCCTCTCTCTCTCTATCTTTACGGCACAGCGGCGGTCATCGCTGTCACCTTTCTAATCGTCGGCTTCTTTGTTCGTCATGCACCGGCAGCCAGGCGCCGCCCGCGGCCCGATTTGCTCAGCCATGGGGCCGGGAAAATCATCGCGCATCCCGGTGTCATTCTGTCGCTCAAGCTGCTTGCCGCAGGTTTGTTCGTCGTCACCGTGACAGCTGGCTTTATCGGCGACCAGAACCCGTATCGGAACATCGCGCCGACCATGGTCTGGATCATCGTCTGGGTGGGCGTCGCCTACATGTCGGCGTTTGTGGGCAACCTGTGGGCGCTGATCAATCCATGGCGAACGATTTTCGATGGAGCGGCGTGGATGTACAGGCGGATCGGGGGCAAATTATCGTACCGCCTGCCCTACCCCGCGGCACTTGGCGTCTGGCCCGCGGTCGTCCTGCTCCTCGTCTTTTCCTGGACCGAACTCGTCTATCCCACACCTGCCGTGCCGAAGCATATCGCCTGCTTCGCGGCCGGCTATTCTATCCTGACCTGGACCGGCATGGCCCTGTTTGGCCGCGAGACCTGGATGCAACATGGCGAAGTGTTCTCTGTCGTCTTCGGCACTTTTGCCCGCTTCGCACCGACGGAGGCTCGCACGCGGCCGCGACCCGAATTGATCCTGCGGCCGTGGGGTACCGGACTCCTCGACGGCGGCAGCGCCTCCGCGTCAATGACGGCTTTCGTGCTCCTGCTGCTGTCCACAGTTCTCTATGACGGGCTTCTGAACACGCCGGAATGGACGATCCTGGAGAACGCGATCCTCAATCGCCTCAGCAGCCCCGGCGAATTCGGACAGATCGCTGTGAGGAGCGCCGGACTTGTCGCGTTCTGGCTGCTGTTCCTCGGCGCTTACATATTGGTGGCCGCGATGATGAGCGTCGCGGCAGGGGGAAGCCCCTCCCCGCGCGAGATCGCGCAGTACTTCGCCTTTACCCTGATTCCAATCGCAATCGGCTATCACCTTGCGCACTACTTCGTGTTCCTGCTCGTTCAGGGCCAATACATCATTCCGCTGATTTCCGATCCGTTCGGTTGGGGATGGAATCTGCTCGGAACCGCGGGATATCGCGTCGACATCGCTATCATCGGTGCACGCTTCGCGTGGTACACGGCGGTCACTGCGGTCGTCGTCGGGCACATGGTCGCCGTCTATCTGGCGCATAAGGTGGCGATGCGTGAGCTCGCACCGCGGAGTGCGGTCTTGCGATCCCAGGTACCGCTCACCGCGCTGATGGTGGTCTTCACCTTCATCAGCCTTTCGATTCTGGCCGAGCCGATCGTCGAACGCCGCGAGCCGGCACGTCCGTCGGCGTTAGCAGCGGCCGACATCGCCATCCCCGGCGACGCATTGCTGCCAGAACCCGGAACAGGCCGATTGCAGGCAGTCGGTCCGGACAAATTCGCGAAAGTAAAATTGACCTACCGTGTGCTCGGCTCCGCTTTCCATGATGGCACCAAGACGGGCGTCGCCGATCTCCTTTACGCCTACATGTTCGCCTATCGCTGGGGCACGCGAACCGACGCAAGCGACGGTCACTACGACCCTTCTGTCGATTCCGCGACGGCATCTATGCGCCGACAGCTTGCCGGTTTGCGGGCGACAGGGAGCGATGCAGTCTCGAGGTCGGTCCGCGTCGGCGACGTCAATTTCGTCCGCGAGCTCTTCACGATCGAGGTCTATGCAACGACCGTTCCTGAAGACCCTGAACGTGATGCGGTTGTGGATCCGCCATGGAGCACCCTTCCCTGGCATCTGATCGCCTTGATGGAGGAAGCAGTGGACCGCGGCTGGTGCGCTTTCTCAAAAGCGGAGGCGGCACGCCGTGGTGTTGAATGGCTCGATCTTGTTCGTTCGGAGCAAATGAACGCGCGGCTGGCATCGCTGGTCGAAACGTTTGCACGCGAGGGCTTTCGTCCCGGTGCGCTGCAGTCGCTCGTGAGCGCCGATGAAGCTCGCAGACGCTGGGCCGCGCTCGCTGCGTTCTACAAGGCGCACGGGCACTTCCTGGTCACCAATGGGCCGTATCAGGTGAAGCGCTGGTCGGCCGAAACTGTCACGCTCGAGGCGTTCAGGGACCTGACATATCCTCTCGGCGTGGGCTCGTATGATGCTTACGCGGTGCCGCGACGAGGTTACATCACCAACGTCGAGCAGGGAAAAAGTCGGATCAGGCTGTCCGGCGACATCGAGACGATCGTCAAATTTGCCCGGAGCTACCGAATCGAGCGGGTGCCGATACAGTCGGTCTCGCGCAATGTCCTACAGCGGGCGGCGCCGGAATGCCGGTACGTCATGGTCGACGACAAAGGCAGTGTCGTGCTTGCGGGCGCGGTCGCATTAGACGATGAAGCAACGTTTCAAATCGATTTGAACGGAAAACTTCCCAGCGGCAATTACACGCTCATGGCGCTGATCGCGGTCAATGGAAACGCGATGAATGCCGCTATCCGACTCATCCCCACGCAAATCGTCCCTGGTGAATAATCGATTTAGCACGATTTGATCGGTTCAGGATGTTGGTTGAGCGAAATCGCCTCCCATAGCTGTAGGCGATTGTTCATAAAAACAGTCCTTGTTGTAGGTACAAAGTCAAAAGGGAATACGCGGACATCGATCAAAATTTTGGACTATCCGAGGCAGAAACCGACTTTGCGTTTCTAACTTCCCCCGAAGTGAGCTAGCAAGTGCATCGAATATAAGGGTCCTCAATCCTAAAGGGATCTTGTTGCAGCCGGCAGCCTGATGAAAAAGAATCCATATTTCGCCCTGGCACTTGCGGCCTTGTTCTGGTCCGGTAATCACATCGTCGGGCGCGCAATAGCCGGCCACTTCCCACCGCTGACCATTTCGACAATCCGCTGGTTCATTCCCGCGATCATTCTTTGGATCGCAGGGCGTTCAAGAATTGCGCAAGACTGGCCACTGATCCGTCGGCATTGGATCACTATGCTCTGGCTCGGATCCACCGGCGGGATTTTATTCACTGCATTACAGTATGTCGGCCTGCAGTATACCAGCGCGGTCAATGTTTCAATCTTGAATTCGCTCGTACCTGTGCTGATCATTGCGGCAAGCACGGTGATTTTTCGGGAACAGATTTATCTTGGTCAATTGCTGGGCATCCTGACTTCGCTAATCGGAGTCTTGATCATTGTGACGAAGGGTAAGCTGGATGCTTTGCTGCAGCTTAGCTTCAATCATGGCGATGTCATAATCATCGCAAATATGATTGTTTTTGCGGTTTACGCCGCTTGTCTGCGCCTTGGTCCGAAAATCCACTGGATAAGTTTCTTGTTCGTGTTTGCCGTCGTTTCGGCGATCGGGACGATGCCTTTTGCGTTATTTGAGCTTGCGTCCGGGCGAATCCCGGAACTGAACGTCGGCACGATCGCGGCCGCGATCTACGTCTCAATTTTTCCAAGCTTGTTGGCATTTGCCGCCTGGAATTACGGTGTAGAGCACATTGGCGCAAATCGATCCGGACCATTCCTTCACCTCATTCCTCTCTACACGGCCCTGTTTGCTGGTATTTTTCTAAGCGAAAACATTATGGCCTTTCATGTTTTTGGACTGCTGTCGATTTTAATTGGTGTTTGGATCGCTGCGCGTGGTCATCCGCCGTCCAAATCAGCTTTGCAAAGCAACATCAGCAGCACCTAATCCCTTTCGATAGGCCCAACAGGCAAAGTTCGCCATTGCACGGGCAGCTGCCGGAGAGGCGCCTCCTTCGGCTAAGCGAATAATCACGAAGTAGCCAATTTGCCGTGTCGGTTTGCGATGTCCACTTTGGGTCATAAGCGGACATGCAGCGCAGGTTATTCTTCAATGCGCTCAATCAACGTCGGATCGTCGCCCGCCGCCTTCGAGCTGTTCGCTCTCCGCGACACCGGATACATCTGCAGTGACCTCTGATCCCAGGGCCTGAGCAACTCCGGGCCCGCGCCTCCTGACAGCCACGAGTCAAACTGATAGGCGCAGCGGACCGCCTCTTTCAGGGGACGGCCAGACATGGAGCCTGAGCGATCGATTACGACCGACAGATTGAAGGGCTGGCGTTCGAACCCTTGCCCCCGTCGCTCGTCGGCGCGCACACGAAGTAGAACTTCGAGTTCATTGTAACGATGTTCAAGCAGGGCGGGCTTTTTAGGAGCAAAAAACCGTGAAAAAATAAACGAAAGAATCAGGATCAACCGACAAAAAAACGTGACGCAATAAACAAAAAGGTTCTGGCCTACAGAACGAAGAACAGAGAAAAAATTAGGCAGCGTTCTCAATGAAAAAGAAGTGCGAGCGTTAATAATTTGAAAGCCGACGACCACAGCGCCGCCGCTCGCCAACGCCGGTACCGCCAGCGGCGGGGCGACGGCGCGAGGACCATTACCTAGCCGATTGCGAGCCTTGGTTCTTTCTGCAGCGAAACGCTCAATTAGCGTCCGCTTTACCCCCCGAGCGCAACTTAGGATGTCCGTATGGGCAAAGCGGACATCAGAACGATCACAAGCGTTCAGGAAAGTAACGCAGCCACTCGAGGCAAAGTCACCTTGATTTCGGTGAACTCACCCGGCTGCGTATCGACCTCGATTGAGCCGCCGTGCTGCTTGACAATGATGTCGTGACAGATCGAGAGCCCGAGCCCGGTTCCTTCTCCGGCAGGCTTCGTTGTGAAGAACGGGTTGAACATCTTTTCTTTCACGTCCGGTGGAATACCGGTGCCGTTGTCCCGAATCTTGATTTCAACACGGTCCCCAAGGCTCCGTGTCGAGGCCACAAGGGTTGGCTCATAACCATCGCCATCGGCTTGGGCTTTGCGTTTTGTTGCCGCATAAAAGCCGTTCGAGATCAGGTTCAGAAGCACCCGCGTAATATCTTGCGGAAATACGTCGGCCTGCCCAGCGGCCGGGTCGAGTGACCGCTCCATGGTGATGTTGAAGCCTTGTTTCTCAGCTCGTGCACCGTGATAGGCGAGATTGAGGCTTTCCTCGACGAGAGAATTGATATCAACAACCCGGTGTTCACCCGAGCCTTCGCGCGAGTGCAGCAGCATGTTCTTAACGATGGCATCGGCTCGCTTGCCGTGCTGAACGACCTTGTCGAGATTGCCCTGCAGCGTATCCGCAATCTCGCTGATCTCCGCTCGCAACTTGCTATCGAGGTTGGCACCAGCAAGCGACTGCCGCAGTTCATCAATCAATTCGACCGAAACCCCCGAGAAATTGTTGACGAAATTGAGCGGGTTTTTGATCTCGTGCGCGATACCCGCAGTCAGCTGACCCAGCGAGGCGAGCTTCTGCGTCTGTACCAGACGATCCTGCGTGGTGCGCAAGTCCTCTAGCGACTTGGCTAGTTCGCGCGTGCGGGATTCCACGCTTTCAAACAGCCGCACATTCTCGATCGCAATGGCCGCTTGGTCCGCAAAGGTCGTGACCAACTCGATCTGCTTGTCGGTGAATGGCCGCACTTCCGAGCGAGTCAAAATTAGAACGCCGATTGGGGCGCCCTCGCGCAACATTGGGACGCAGAGAATTGTGCGGTAATCGCCCAACCTTTGAGCGTCAACCATGGTGTATTCCGGGTCAGCCGTTACGTCGGGGATATGGACAACACGACCGTCGAGTAGCGAGCGCCCGGATGCCGAGCCGCGGTCAGCCTCAACCGGAATATTCTTAAAATGGTCTATGAATTCCCGAGAAAACCCGTAGGTCTCTGTGCGGTAGAAGACCCCATCTTTCTCACGGAGAATGGTGGCCTTATCGGCATCACAGAACCGGGCCGCTGACTCAATAAGGGTTTGCAGCACCGTCCGTAAATCAAAGGCCGAGCGGCTGATAATCTTGAGCACATCGGCGGTGGCGGTCTGTTGTTGAAGCGACTCTGACAACTCGCGAGTGCGTTTTTGTACGTCATCAAACAACCGTACATTCTCAATCGCAATTACAGCTTGGTCTGCAAAGGTCGTAACCAGCTCGATCTGTTTTTCCGTGAATGGCTGCACGACGGTTCTGGCGACAATAATCACTCCTCCGGGACTTCCATCCCGTAAAAGCGGAACACCCAGAACTGTACGATAGCCACCTAGTTGTTGGGCTTCGCTCCAGGTGTATTCAGGGTCTGAATTGACATCGTGAACGTGAACAACCTTCCCCTCGAGCGCAGTTCGCCCAGTGACACTCCCTCGATCCGCCCTGCGCGGATGCTGTCCGAGGTAGTCTTGGAATTTGGAAGAAAAGCCATAGCGTGCGGCGACGTGGTAGAGTTCACCCTTACGCAAGAAGATGAAGGCATCTTTCGCGTCGCAGAGGCGCGTCACTGACTCCACTAGCGTGTCGAGCACCGTCTGCAGGTCAAAGGTCGAGCGACTGATCACCTTAAGTACGTCGGCGGTGGCCGTCTGTTGCTGCAGCGATTCGCGCAGCTCGTTGAGCAGCCGCGTGTTCTCGATGGCGATGACGGCCTGCGCGGCGAAATTCTTAACGAGTCCGATCTGTTTGTCGCTGAACGGCCGCACCTCCTGGCGATACAAGTTAATCGCGCCAACGAGTTCGCCGTCCTTGAGCATCGGCACCGAAACAAAAGTTCGCGCACCCGAGGTTTCGACGAGGGCAACGATTTGGGGAGTAACTTTCCGAATGTAGGAGTCATCGGTGCGGAGGTCGGTAATATGAACAAGCTCTCTGGTTCTCGCGAGACGATCCAAAGGAACTCCCGGACTCTTCTGCAAATCGACCATGGGATGATGTCGCATATGATCGACAAAGCCTTGCGTGCCGTGGACTGCGACAGCGCGAAAAACACTGCCTTCGAAGAGCCAAAGGTGGCCGAATGTGGCCTCACAGATGCGGGTTGCGTTCGCCAACATTGCATTGAAAACCGGCTCCAGCTCGCCGGGCGAGGAGCTGATGACCTTGAGCACGTCGGCGGTGGCGGTCTGCTGCTGCAGCGATTCGCGCAGCTCGTTGAGCAATCGTGTGTTCTCGATTGCTATGACGGCCTGCGCAGCGAAATTCTTTAATAGCTCGATCTGCTTGTCGGTGAATGGCCGCACCTCCTGGCGGTAGATGGCGATCTGGCCCACCAGCTTGTCCTCCTTGAGCATGGGTACGTTGAGCATGGTGCGGGCACCCGCGAGCTCAAGAATAGCAAAGCGCTGCGGATCGCCGGTATAAGCCGGTTCTGCCCGAATGTCGGCAATCTGCACCGGTTGCTTCGTCCTAGCGACGCCACCGCTCGCCATTCCTGGGTTTGGACGCAATACTGGTTCGCGCCGCCGCGCTTCGGCGTATGCAGGCGGTGCCCCGTGCAGGGCAACCGTACGGAACTCATCGCCCTCCGATAGGAACAGTATGCCGAACTTGGCCTCGCAGATTCGCACCGCGTTTTCCAGCATGGCGTTGAACACCGGTTCGAGCTCGCCCGGCGAACTGCTGATAACTTGCAGTACCTCGGAGGTCGCGGTCTGCTGCTCCAGCGACTCAGAAAGCTCCTGTGTGCGTTTTTGTACGTCGTCGAACAGCCGCACGTTCTCGATCGCGATCAAAGCCTGGTCAGCGAAGGTCGTAGCCAACTCGATCTGCTTATCTGTGAATGGCCGCGGCGTGCGACGCGCGATCATGAAGACGCCGATCGCAATCCCGTCACGCAGCATGGGGACGCCAAGGGCCGCGCGAAATGCACCCAGTTGCTGTGCTTTAGGGGCGTTGTATTCCTGGTCGGCCAATACATCGGGAATGTGAACCGTCCGGCCTTCAAGCAACGTGCGCCCAATTAGCGTCTCTCGTCCTGGCTGAAGCGGGTTGGTTTGCATCAATTCGAACCATTCCGGCGAGAACCCAAAGTATGCGACGTGATAGTGAGCGTCATTGGCACCTCTCGGTCGCGTCACTGAAGCCATGTCAGCCTCGCACAGCCGACCGGCCGACTCGACCAGCGTATCGAGCACGACCTGCAGATCAAAAGTCGACCGGCTGATCACCTTGAGCACGTCAGCAGTAGCGGTTTGCCGCTGGAGAGATTCACGCAGCTCATTAAGCAGCCGCGTGTTCTCGATGGCGATGACCGCCTGAGCAGCGAAGTTCTCTAGCAGTTCGATTTGCTTCTCGGTGAACCGTTGCACCTCCTGCCGGTAGATGAGGATAGCGCCAACCAGCTGATTCTCCTTAAGCATCGGAACGGCGACAACAGTGCGAGCGCCGGTGAGGTTGAGGAAATCAGCGCGCAACAGGTCGCGGTAGGCCGGTTCGGCATGGACATCGGCAATCTGACATCGCTGGCATGCTGCTCAACCTGTCCGCCAACAACAGAAAACGGGCAGAGATCTGCTTCATTCTCATGGCGTCGATCAGTAGCGCCTTCACCGGGAAAGAAGTGGAGCAGGTGTCGGCGGCACCCAAAAATCGTGCGACACGTTAAACGCGGCAGAGGCGGCGTCCTTTCTCGGAAAGCCACCACTGTCAGCAACATTCTAGATGGTTTGTACGAACGTCCTGTTCAAGTAATCGCATTCAATGCGTCAGCAGGTTGGGCTCGTGACTGCGGACATA
>Ga0209382_10002929_pt1 | contig 24237 bp, 19 predicted proteins | sample SoiMetdeltSBSDD5_FD_187599 | JGI IMG/M metagenome (GOLD analysis project Ga0209382, IMG submission 187599) | Bulk soil microbial communities from a Populus tree surrounding site in Tennessee, USA - Soil MetaG P. deltoides SBSDD5 (SPAdes) (version 2) | ecosystem: Environmental > Terrestrial >...
TCGCGAGTGGAACGAGCTGCTCTCGACCAGCCCGTCCGCCTCCCTCTTCCTGACCTGGGAGTGGATGTTCACCTGGTGGAAGCACCTGGGCGGCCGGCGGCGGCTGTCGATCCTGGTGGTCCGTTGCGCGGGCGAGCTGATCGCCATCGCACCCCTGGCGCTCCGCCCCCCGGACTATGGCCGGCTGGCGCCGTTCTCCTCGCTGGAGTTCCTCGGCACGGGGTTCGTCGGATCCGATTACCTGGACCTGATCGTCCGCGCGGGCCGGGAGCACGTCGCCCTGCCGGCCCTGGCCGATCATCTGGCTCAGTGCAAGGTCATGCTGAAGATGGCTCAGATCAGGACGGGATTCACCCTGGCTTTCGATCTCTCGGAGCGGCTCGAGGGGAGCGGCTGGGGCCTGTCCGCCTCGAAGACCGCCGCGTGCCCCTATATCGATCTCTCGGGCCTGACGTGGGCGACGTACCTCGCCGGTCTCGGCCCGGCGCACCGGGCCAATCTGCAGCGCCGCCTGCGGAACCTGACCCGGTCGTCCGAGCTGCTCTTCACCGAGGCCGAGAACGAGGAAGAACGGCGCGAGTTTCTCGGGCACCTGATCGGCCTGCACAACCTGCGAAGGCAGGAGCTGGGAGGATCGGAAGCCTTCCATACGCCGGGGTTGCTGGCCTTCCACGAGGAGTTCAGCGCGCTGGCCCTGCGACGCGGCTGGCTGCGCCTGTGCCTCCTGCGCCTGGACGGGAAGCCGGCTGCGGCTCTCTACGGCTTCCGCTACCGTCGCACCTTCTACTTCTACCAGTCGGGCTTCGATCCGGCCTGGCGCAAGCAGAGCGTCGGCCTCGTGGCCATGGGGCTGACCATCCGCAAGGCCCTGGAGGAGGGGGCGGGGGAATTCGACCTGCTGCACGGCGGCGAAGGGTACAAGTCTCTCTGGGCGCGACAGCGCCGCGAGATCGGACGGCTGGAGGCCTACCCGCCCCGCACCCGCGGCGCCCTCCAGCGGACATGGAACGATTTCGGCCGCGGCGCCCGGCGCCTGGCGCGCAGGGCCATCCCCCGCGTCCTGGCCGACCGCATCGCCTCCGCCCTGCAGAGCAGGTCGGGAGAGACAGGCACGTGCTCAGAAATTTCCTGAAGTCGGGCCTGGCGCTGGGGCTGACCAGGTCCGGCGCCGCGGGGCTGCTGGGATCGGGGCGGAGCTCGCGTCACACGCCCCTCATCGTCGGCTACCACCGGGTGGTGCAGGACTTCAACCGGAGCGCCGCGACCACCATACCGTCGATGCTGATCAGCGCGCGGATGCTGGAGAAGCAGCTCGACTGGCTGGACGGACATTACCGCCTGATCTCGCTGGACGACATGGGAAAGCGCCTGGAGGAGGGCGGCCCGACGGCCGGCACCGCCGCCGTCACGTTCGACGACGGGTATGCGGACGTGTACGAGAACGCCCTCTCGATCCTCAAGCGCAAGGGGATCCCCGCGACCATCTTCGTCGTGACCGGGATGATCGGCACGTCGCAGACGATGATCCACGACAGGCTGTATGCCCTGCTTGGCCGGGCCCTGTCGGGCGCGGCGGCCCCCGCGGGCGTGCTCGCCGGCCTGCACGGCGACTGCGGCCTGCGCATGCCCGAACACCGCACCCTGGCGCGCGCCGGCCGGTCGACCTTCAAGGCGCTGCGCCTTTTCCTCGATACTCTCCCGCAGCCTGCCATCCTGGCCTTGATCGCGAAGCTCGAGAGCCGCTTCGGCCCGAACGGGACCGACGGCGGCCAGGCGCTCACGTGGGAGATGATCGACGAGATGCGCTCTGCCGGCGTGACGATCGGCTCTCACAGCCGGACACACGCCCTCCTGACCCACGAGAGCCCGCAGATAAAGCGCGACGAGATTTCCGGATCGCGCCAGACATTGGAAGAGCACCTGAAGACGCAGGTCGACCATTTCGCATACCCCGACGGCCGGTTCGACTCCGGCACCCTGTCCGCCACGGCCGCTGCAGGCTACCGCTTCGGCTACACCGCCTGCGGGCACCGCGATTCGAGATTCCCGCTCCTGACGCTGTCCCGCCGGGTCCTCTGGGAGCACGCGTGCGTCGACGCCCGGGGGGCCTTCTCCGGGGCCGTCCTGGACTGTCTGATCGGGGGGATCTTCGACGTCCTGTCGCCGTGCCGCCTGACGCATGGGCCCGGGATCGACGGCAGACCGGACCTGCGCGCGGCGTGGAGCGGCACGACCTCGTGAGCCGACCCGCCAAGTCATCCGGAATGCCGTTCGGGCCCGAGCTCCTGCTGACGCTCGGCCGCAGTGCCGGCTTTGTCGCGACCTTCTTCATTCCCGTGGTGCTGGTGCGCGTGTTCGACCAGGCCACGTTCGGAACCTACAAGCAGCTCTTCCTGGTCTTCGCCACCCTGTACTTCATCGCACAGGCGGGCCTTGCCGAGAGCCTCTTCTATTTCGTCCCGAAGTCCCGGGAGCTCCGCGGGGCCTACGTCGCGAACTCGGCGATCGGCCTCGGGGCCCTGGGCCTGGCGAGCGGCGCGCTGCTGTGGGCCGGAGGGCCGGCCATCGCCGCCTGGTTGAGCAACGCCGTCCTTGCGGCATATCTCCCTTGGATCGGCGCGTTTCTGTTTCTGATGCTGGCCTCGGCGGGCCTCGAGATCGTGCTCATCGCACGCGGGCGCTTCGTCTGGGCGGCGGCGTCCTACGGACTGTCGGACCTGCTGCGCGCGGCGCTGTTCATCCTCCCCGCCCTGGTCACGCGCCGCCTGGAATGGGTGCTGATCGGCGCGGTGGCGTTCGCCGCCCTGCGCATGGTCGTGACGCTCGGGTACTTCCTCGGAGAGTTCAGAGGCGCATTGCGCCCGGGCAACGGAGCGCTCGGCGAGCAGCTCTCGTACGCCCTGCCGTTCGGGGCGGCGGTCCTGATCGAGACCATCCAGGGGAACCTGCACCAGTACATCGTGTCCGCGCGTTTCGACGCGGCGACCTTCGCCATCTATGCGGTCGGCTGCCTGCAGGTTCCGTTCGTGGATTTCGTGGCGGGCCCGGCCGGGAGCGTGATGATGGTCCGCATGAGCGAGAGGCTCGCCGACAACGACCGGGGATCGATCCTGGAGCTGTGGCACCAGACGACCCTGCGCCTCGCGCTGATCTTCTTCCCCCTGACGGCGATGCTCCTGGTATTGGGGCGGGATCTGATCGTCGTCCTGTTCACCCCGGCGTACGCGGCGAGCGTGCCGATTTTCCTCGCCTTGACCCTGTCGATCCTGTTTCCGGTGCTGCAGACCGACGGGGTGTTGCGCGTGTTCGCCCGGACACGCTTCCTGCTCATGGTGAACCTCGTCCGCCTCGGGCTGATCCTGGGATCCATCTCCTGGTTCCTCTCGGCGTTCGGGCTGATGGGGGCCGTCCTGGTCACCCTCTCCAGCATGGTCGTTGCGAAGGGACTGATGCTGTTCGACATGTGTCGGCTCCTGAAGGTGAATGTGCGCCGGCTTCTGCCCTGGGGCAGCCTCGCGACGACGGCCGGCCTGGCCGCAGCGGCAGCGGCCCCGGCCTGGGTGGTCATGAAGGCGCTGGCCGACCATCCGCTGGCGGGCCTGGCCGCCGCGGGAGCGACCTACGCCGCGATCTACCTGGCGGCCCTCGCCGTGGTCCACATGCGGCGGCGCTCCGGCGGCGGCTCGGTGAAGACGCTGCAGGCCCTGACCGCAGAGGGGGGGTAGACCGCGCATGTGCGGCATTGCCGGCATGGTCCATCTCGACGGCGGGCCCGTCCTGCCGGACGACGTCCGGCGCATGTGCGACGTGATGCGCCACCGCGGGCCGGACGACGACGGGCTGTACCTCGGGGGCTGCGCCGGCCTGGGAATGCGCCGGCTGAGCATCATCGATCTCGATACCGGCCGGCAGCCGATCCACAACGAGGACCGGACGGTCTGGGTGGTGCTGAACGGCGAGATCTACAACTTCCGCGAGCTCCGGCGGGACCTGGAGTCCAGAGGGCATGCGTTCTACACGCAAACCGACACGGAGACCATCGTCCACCTCTACGAGGAGCACGGAGATCGCTGCGTCGACCACCTGCGCGGCATGTTCGCCTTCGCCCTGTGGGACGAAAAGCAGCGCCGGCTTCTCGTGGCCCGCGACCGCCTCGGAGTGAAGCCGCTGTACTACGTCGAGATCGACGGGCGGCTCGCGTTCGCCTCCGAGCTCAAAGCCCTCCTCGAGCTGCGGTACGTCGAGCCGGAGGTCAACTGGAGGGCGGCGTCCCATCTGTTCACCTTTCTCACGACGCCGGCCTCCGACAGCATCGTCCAGGGGGTCCGCAAGCTCCCTGCAGGGCACCTTCTGGTCGCCACGCCCGGTCATGCGACGCGAGTCCTTCCATACTGGGATGTGCGTTTCGAACCCGTCCGGGGCCGGAGCGCCGGCGACCTCGCCGAGGAATTGCGCTCCCTCGTGGACGAGTCGGTGCGCCTGCGGCTGGTGAGCGACGTGCCGCTGGGGGCCTTCCTGAGCGGCGGGCTCGATTCGAGCTCGGTCGTGGCCACCATGGCCCGCCACATGCCGGGCCCGGTGAAGACCTTCACCATCGGCTTCACGGACCAGGCGTTCGACGAGAGCGCGCACGCCCGGCGTGTCGCCCGGAAGTTCGGGACGGAGCACCACGAGCTCGTCCTCGAGCCCGAGGTGATCGACATCGTCGAGGACATCGCCTGGCACCTCGACGAGCCGTTCGGCGACTCCTCGGCCATCCCCACCTACATGGTGTCGCAGCTGGCGGCGAAGCACGTGAAGGTGGTGCTCTCGGGCGACGGCGGAGACGAGCTGTTCGCCGGCTACGACAGGTATCTCGTCGAGGCGCGACGGCGCGCCTTTCCCATCCCCGCGGCGGCCCGCTGGACCATCGGGGCGGTGGCCGCATCCCTTCCTGCGGGAGTGAAGGGGCGCAATTACCTGCGCAACCTGGCGCTCGACGGGCCGCAGCGCTACCTGGACGAATCGACCCTCTTCCGTCGCGACGACCTGGAGCGTCTCCTCATGCCCGAGGTCCTCGACCGCATGACGGAGGACGATCCCCGGGGCGAAGAGCTGGGATACCTGGCGCGGGCGGGCGGTCACTGGCTGTCGGCGGCGCGCTACATGGACATGAAGGCCTATCTGCCGCTGGACATCCTCACCAAGGTGGACCGGATGAGCATGGCGCACTCGCTGGAAGCGCGCGAGCCGCTCCTGGACCACAAGTTGGTCGAGTTCGCGGCGACCATTCCCCCCGAGATGCTGCTGCGCGGCGGCACGACGAAGTGGATCTTCAAGGAGGCGATGCGGGGCATCCTGCCCGACGACATCATCGACCGGCGCAAGCAAGGCTTCGCCGTCCCGCTCGGCCGCTGGTTCAGGGGCAAGCTCAGCGGGTTCCTCCGCGACCTGCTCCTGACGAAGCGCAGCCGCGAGCGGGGCATCTTCAACCCGACCGAAATCGAGCGCCTGGTGCAAAGGCACGAGGAGGGGCGTCCGCTCGACCTGCACCTCTGGACGCTCCTCTCCTTCGAGCTGTGGTGCCGCGCCTTCGTCGACGCCCGCTCTTCACGGCAGAAGGAGGCCGCATGCGCGTCGCTCTGATCGCGCCGGGGCCCGGTGCCCTGGGCGGGCAGGAGGTCCAGGCGGCGGCTCTGCAGGATCGCCTGCGGAAGGATGGCCACCAGGTCACTCGGATTCCCATCGAACCGCGTTTTCCCCGGCTCCTGTCGTGGGTGCGCCGGTGGCCCTACGCCCGCACCCTGCTCAACCAGGCCATGTACATTCCATCCCTCGGACGCCTGCGCGGGGTCGACGTGGTGCACGTCTTTTCCGCGTCCTTCTGGTCGTTCCTCCTGGCTCCGGCGCCGGCCATCGTCGCGTCGCGCTTCTTTGGAAAGCGGGTGGTGCTGCACTACCACAGTGGCGAGGCGGAGTCGCACCTGGCGCGCTGGGGTCTGCTGGTTCATCCCTTCCTGCGCCGGGTCGACGACATCGTCGTGCCGTCCGAATACCTGAGAGAGGTCTTCGCGCGTCACGGCCATCGGGCGCGCGTCATCCGCAACATCGTGGACACGGGACGATTCCGCTACCGTGAGCGGCCCCCCCTGAGACCGCGCTTCCTGTCCGCCCGCAACCTCGAGCCCCACTATCGCGTGGACGTGACGATCCGCGCCTTCTCGCGCTTGAAGATGCGCTACCCGGGGGCCACGCTGACGGTGGCCGGGTCGGGAAGCCAGGAGAAGCATCTGAGGGGCCTGGTGGCTGCGCTCGGGGCGGAAGGGGTGCGCTTCGCCGGGCCGGTCGATCCGCGGCGGATGCCGGAGCTGTACGAAGAGGCCGACATCCTCCTGAACGCCTCGGTGGTCGACAACCAGCCGGTGTCGGTCCTGGAGGCCTTCGCGGCCGGGCTGCCGGTCGTTTCGACGGCATCCGGCGACCTGGCCAACCTCATCCGCCACCGTACCACGGGCCTGCTCGTCCCGCGCGAGGACCCGGAGGCGATGGCCGACGCCGCGTCCTATCTCCTGGGGAATCCGAACCGGGCCCTGTTGATCGCCCGGAGCGCCAGGCAGGAGGCGGAGAAATACTGCTGGGAGAACGTGCGGAGCTCCTGGCTGGCCGTATACGCCGGTCGACCGGCATGAGACTGGAGCGCTTGTCGGGCATGGGACTGCAGGAGCTGGCGAGCCGTGGGCGGCAGGAGGCCGCGAAGTGGCTGGATCGCCTGCCGGCCATCACGTCCTTGACCAAGTCGCGTCAGCCGGGGGACGAGCTGGAACGGGCGCCGGCATGGGCGTTCCAACGGTTCAACGAAGGGGCCCCGGTCCGGTTCTTCGCCGGCGCCGCGAGCGACGGAGCAGCGACGGTCCTCGACCAGCCCTTGCTGGCGGCGGCCGGGACGATCGGTCGCAAGCGGTTCGATCTGCTCGGTTACCGCGAGCTGTTCTTCGGCGACCCAATCGATTGGCGCCTCGACCCGGTCTCGGGACGGCGGGCCCCCTTCGCTCACTGGAGCCGGATCGATCTCTTCGATGCGGAGGCACTCGGTGACCTCAAGATCATCTGGGAGCTGAATCGGCACCAGTGGCTGGTGACCCTGGGGCAGGCCTGGCGCCTGGACGGCGACGAGCGGCACGCCGGGGTGTTCGCGTCGTCGGTCCGGGAATGGATCGCGGCCAACCCGGTGGGGTGGGGCATCAACTGGGCCAGCAGCCTGGAGGTCGCCCTGCGGCTGATCTCCTGGTGCTGGGCCCTGCACCTGTTCCGGGGGGCGCGGGCGCTCACGCCGGACCTGTTCGGGGAGATGCGGGCCGGCATCCGCGCTCACGCCGTCCACGTCGAGCGCTACCTGTCGCACTACACGTCGCCGAACACCCACCTCACGGCAGAAGCCCTCGGCCTGTTCTATGCGGGCACCCAGTTCGCCGATCTCGCCGAGTCCGGGCGCTGGACGAGTACGGGCGAGCGGATCCTGGTGGAGCAGGTCGAGCGCCAGGTGCTGCAGGACGGTGTCTACTTCGAGCAGGCGACCTGCTACCAGCGCTATACGATCGAAATCTACCTGCACTTTCTCATCCTTGCGTCGCGCTGCGGCCGTCGCGTGCCGGAGGCGGTGCCGGACCGGATCCGCAAGGCGCTCGACTTCCTGCTGGCGATCGCGACGCCCCCCGGCACGGTGCCGAGCATGGGGGACGGCGACGGCGGCTGGCTCCTGCCCCTGCAGCGCCGGGACCCGAACGACGTGCGCGGCATCTTCTCGACCGCGGCGGCGCTGTTCGGGCGGCCCGAGTACGCCTGGGCAGCCGGCGGCTTGGCCCCGGAGACGCGGTGGCTGCTCGGTCGCGAGGGCGAAGCCGCCTTCCGGGCCGTGGCACCCGCGCCGCCGGGACCCTCCTCCCATGAGCTGTTCGGCGCGGGAGGGTATGTCGTGATGCGCAGCGGCTGGGGGCCGCGCGACCACCAGATCATCCTCGACGTCGGGCCGCTGGGTCCCCCTGAGGCTGCGGGCCACGCGCACGCCGATCTCCTGAGCGTCCAATGCGCCACGTTCGGCGAGCCGTGCATCGTGGACCCCGGGACCTTCCGCTACGCCGCCGATCCCTTGTGGCGGGACATCTTTCGCGGCACGGCGGCTCACAGCACCGTGACGGTGGACGGCGTCGGGCAGGCCATGCCATCCCACGCGTTCGCCTGGCACGCCACACCCCGTGCGAGACTGCGGCGCTTCGCCTCCGACGAGTCCCTCGGCTATGCCGACGCGGAGCACGACGCCTACTGCCGACTTGCCGATCCGGTCGTTCATCGGCGCCGGGTCCTGTTCCTGAAGCCCCGCTTCCTGGTCATCGTGGATGACCTGGAGGGGAAGGCCGGGCACCGCATCGACACGCGGTTCCAGTTCGCCGCGCTGCGGGCGGAGCAACGGGACGGCTGGGTGCGCGCCACCGGACCAGGGGGGGCGGGACTCTTGATCCGCTCCTTCGCGAACGTCGAGCTGACGACCCGGATCGCCGAGGGGAGCGAGGCCCCCCCGGAAGGCTGGGTGTCGCCCGATTACGGACAGCGCCGTCCAGCGCCCGTCCTGATCGTGACCGCCGAGGCGCTCCTCCCCCTCCGCATCATGACGCTTCTGGTCCCGACGGCCGGCGAGGCCGATCAGCCCCCCGGGGTGTCGCTCCTCGATCGGGGAGACCGGCGTCCGGCCGGGCTCATCCTCGACGGGGGCCGGGACACGCTGAGATTCGAAGAAGAAGGAGTCGTCGTCAACGGCCGGAGCTTTCCGTGATCCACTGGAGCAAGGAGAAACGCATGTCATGGCTTCGCCCGCAGGTGTTTTCCACAGTCACCCTTGCCATGCTGGCCCTCTGCCTGGGCCTGCTGCCGGGCTGCTCCGGCGGCGTCGGCTCGAGCCACGTCATCATTCCTGAAGGCTGCGTGGCGACCCAGGCCCAACTGCAGGGAACCTGGGTCATCAGCCACGTCGTCCAGACTCTGACCTGCCCGGCGGGATCCACGCTGCAGACAACCTCGGCCCCCAACCACATCGCTCCCGTGACGGTGGCCAGGGACGAGTCTCTCCCGGGATTCAGGATCACCGCCACGGGGCTCACCGCCACCGTCGACGACATCACCTGCCACATCACCTGGACGTACCTGGACAGCGCCACGAACGCGTTGTACGAATGTTTCACCACCTTCCACCCGGACACCCGGACGGCCGGCGGCACCACGGAGGCCGGACACTGCGATCAGATCACGCTCCTCGACGCGAACGGCGATCCGAAGGCTTCGTGCCTCATTCCCCTGCCCTACCTCGACACCTACATCGTGGTCGAGGGTTCCTGAAATCGATCGAGACCCATCATGTGCGGCATCGTCGGAATCCTGAAGCTCCATCCCGGGGAGGGCGTGGACGAGGAACGCCTCAAGCGGATGCGGGACACGCTCCGCCACCGCGGCCCGGATGGGGAAGGTCTGTTCGTCGAGGGGCCGATCGGGCTGGGCCACCGGCGGCTGGCGATCGTCGATCCCAAGGGCGGCCGGCAGCCGATGGCGAACGAGGACCAGAGCGTGTGGATCGCCTGCAACGGCGAGATCTACAACCACCCCGAGCTCCGGCCGAGGCTCGAAAAGCTGGGGCACCGGTACAGGACAGGCAGCGACAACGAGTCGATCCTTCATCTTTACGAGGAAGACGAGGATCGCTGCGTGGAGTCCCTGCGGGGGATGTTCGCCTTCGCGCTGTGGGACCGCAAGCGGGGCCGGCTCCTCCTGGCGCGCGATCGGCTGGGGATCAAGCCTCTGTACTACGCCCTGACCGAGCACGAGCTGATCTTCGCCTCGGAAATCAAGGCGATCCTGGCGGCGGGTCCTATCAAGCCCCTGCTCGACGCGGAGATCCTCCCGGAGTTCCTCGCCACGCGCTTCATCGCCGGCGAGGAGACATTCTTCCGCGGCGTGCGCAAGCTCCTGCCGGGCCGGCTGCTCTCATGGTCGCCGGGGTCCGGGGTCACGCAGCGGCGCTGGTGGCGCCTGCCCGATCCCGTCGATCCCGCCGGCAGCACCATCGAGCAGCAGGCCATCCAGGTGCGCGACCGGCTGGAGGACGCGGTGCGCAGCCACCTCATGAGCGACGTCCCGGTGGGACTGTTCCTGTCCGGCGGGCTCGACTCGACCGGGCTGGCCCTCCTCATGGCCCGCATGACCACGGAGCCGATCCAGACCTTCGCGGTCGGCTTCGACGACAAGGAGGCGAACGAGCTCGCCTTCGCGCGCCTGGCGGCGCGGGCGGCGGGATCGGTGCACCGGGAGGTCGTCCTCGGCCCGGAGGAGTTCTTCGCCGACCTGCCGCGTCTCGTCTGGCACGAGGACGAGCCGATCGCCTTCGAGTCGAGCGTGCCGCTGCACACCGTCTCCCGGCTCGCCAGCCGGCACGTCAAGGTGGTGCTGAGCGGCGAAGGGGCGGACGAGCTCTTCCTCGGTTACAACCGGTACCGGGTGACCGCGTGGAACGAGCGGCTCGGAGAGATGTACTGGCGCCTGGTCCCTTCGTCCTTGCGGGGACGGACGAGCCGGATCGTGAAGGGGCTTCCCCGGATGGTGCGCCGTTACGCCGAGCGCAGCTTCCTCGGGCTCGAGCCTGGTCCCCGCGAGCTGTTCTGCGAGAACTTCGCGGTCTTCCCGCAGTTCCTGCAATCTCACCTGATGCTGGCCGGAACCGCGCCGGCAACCCGCGATCCCTACGGTGATGTCCTGCGCCTGTTCGACGAGGCCGGAGGGGAGACGCTCGACCGGATCGGGCGCGCCGACGTGCAGACCTACCTCGTCGAGCTGCTGATGAAGCAGGACCAGATGAGCATGGCGGCCTCCCTGGAGAGCAGGGTTCCGTACCTGGATCACCCGCTGGTGGAGCAGGTCACGGCGCTCCCGGCACGCTTCAAGCTGCGCGGCTGGCGGACCAAGGCCATCCTGAGGGCGGCGCTGAAGGACGTCGTGCCCCGGGCGATCCTCGAGCGCCGCAAGATGGGGTTCCCCGTTCCCTTCGGCAAATGGATCCGGGAAGGCTGGTGGTCCGTGGTCCAGGAGTTCGTGCTCTCCCCCCGGACGCTCCGGCGCAACCTGTTCGACCCGACTGTCCTCAGGACCCTGGCGCTGGAGCACCACGCCGGGACCGCCGACCATGCCAGCCGCCTGTGGCTCCTCGTGAATCTCGAGATCTGGCAGCGCATCTTCCTCGATGGCGAGGACCCCCAATCCATCACGATCCGCCCAGGCGCCTGATTTCGCAGGCGCAGAGAAAGGCACCCATGAATCATCGATGGACGTCCTGGCTCCTGATCGTTCTCGCGCTCCAGGCAGGAGCCGCGGGCGGCCCCCCCTCCGCGAACAAAGATGACAGCCCCGCGCTCCTCAGGAGCCCGCAAGCCACGCCGGGCGACGCGAGCCTTTACCGGAGCGAGGACGGCGGAGCCACCTGGAAGCCCATCGGCCTCGGCACACTCGGGGTCAGCGCCCTCGCCATCGATCCCGCGAACCCGTCCACCCTCTATGCCGGGACCGAGGCCAGCGGTGTCTTCAAGAGCACGGATCGGGGGGAAACCTGGTCGGCCAGGAACGCCGGCCTGAGGAGCCTGTCGATCAACGCGCTCGGGATCAATCGATCGACCCCGTCCGTGATCCATGCCGCCACCTCGGGAGGCCTGTACAGGAGCAGCGATGCCGGGACGACCTGGAACGCCGTCGGCCCGAGACTGTCCAACCCTGTGTTCCGCTCCATTGTCATCGACCCCGTCGTCTCCACCACCCATTACGCGGCCGACGCCGTCTGGGTCGCCAAGAGCGTGGACGGCGGCGAGACCTGGACCTATTCCACCGTGGGCGGCGACTACGTGACCTCGCTGGCCGTCGACCCGGCGACCCCATCCACGCTGTACGCCGGCGTGTTCCACGCCACGCCCCGGGGGGGCGGGGTCTACAAGAGCGTCGATGGCGGCATCAAGTGGACCTTCGTGAGCGGAAGCATCATCAGCCCCTCGGGACGGTATTACGACGTGAACTCCCTCGCCATCGACCCTTCGGGGAGCTCGGTCATCTACGCCGGCACGGGCGGGGCGGGAGTCTTCAGGAGCGCCGACGGTGGAGCGACCTGGACGGCGGCGAACACCGGCCTGGGCAGCGTCTCGGTGTGCGCCCTGGTGATCGATCCCAGAAGTCCGTCCACGATCTACTCCGCTGCCGACGGTCAGGGAATTTTCAAGAGCACCGACGGCGGCAGGACGTGGACGGCCACGACGGCGGGGCTCGGCATCCGCCTGCCTGCCGCCCTGGCGATCGACCCCACCAACCCCGCCAGGGTCTACACCGGCCTGCGCGGTGACGGCACCTACGCCTCCGCGGCGAAGCTCGCGCAGGGCCTGTGACGATCTCCGGCGCGCCGGCCGCCCGGCAGCACTCCGAGGATCAGCCGGCGCTCGAAGGGGCGTCGATCATCTGCTTCGCCCACGACTGGGGCGGCGATCCCACCAGCAAGACGCACATCATGCGGATCCTCGCCCGGAAAAACCGGGTCCTCTGGGTGAACTCCATCGGCATGCGCCGGCCGGCCGCTTCGGGACGCGATCTCCGGCGGATCCTCGACAAGCTGGCGAAGGGGTTCCAGCCGTGCCTGGAGGTCGAGCCGAACCTGTATGTCGCCAATCCCCTGGTGGTGCCGCTGCCGGGCTGGGGCCTGGCCGACCGGCTCAACGCGGGCATCCTGGCCGCGACGCTGCGTCGCCTGTGCCTGCAGCACGGGCTTCGGGATCCGATCCTCTGGAGCTTCCTGCCGAACGTCGGCCGGCTGCTGGGCCGCCTCGGGGAGCGCCTGGCGATCTATCACTGCGTGGACGAGTATTCCGCCTTCTCGGGCGTGTCGCGCGGGACCATCGCCCGCATGGAGCGCGACCTCGTCCGGCGTTCCGACCTGGTCCTGACCTCGTCCGAGAAACTGTGCTCGGATCGGATCGCGATCAACCCGAACACCCGCTTCGTGAGCCACGGCGTGGACGTCGGCCACTTCGGTCGGGCGCTGGACCAGGAGATCGAGGCGCCGGCCGATCTGCGCGACCTCCCGCGCCCCGTCATCGGGTTCTTCGGCCTCCTGGCGGACTGGGTGGATCTCGACCTGGTGCGAGCCATGGCACTGGCGCGGTCGCGCTGGTCGTTCGTCCTGGTGGGGAAACAGACGACAGGCCTGGGCGCCGTCCGCGGCCTGCCGAACGTTCATCTCCTCGGGCAGAAGCCTTACGCCCTCCTGCCGGCCTACTGCCGGGGATTCGACGTGGGGATCATTCCCTTCCGGACCAGCGATCTGACTCTCCGGGCCAACCCGCTCAAGCTGCGCGAGTACCTGGCCGCCGGCCTCCCGGTCGTGTCCACTCCCCTTCCCGAAGTGGCGCGCTACGGGCCGCTCGTGCACCTCGCGGACGGCGCACCCGCCTTCATCGGGGCCGTCGCGGCCGCCCTCGCCGAGCGCTCCCCGGCCCAGGACCGGGCGCGCTCCATGGCGATGGAATCCGAGAGCTGGGAGGCGCGGGTGGTGGAGATCGAGCGGCACATCGCCCGGACCGCCGTCCGGACCGGCTTCCCCGCCCTGCTCCCCGCGATGTCGGGCGCCATGCCATGACCGCCGCGTTGATCTTCTGGACCTCGCTCCTCCTCCTGGTCTACGCCTACCTGGGATACCCGGCCCTGATCGGAGCCTGGGCCCTGCTCCGGCCGCGCCTCGCGGTCCGGGGTGCGATCCTGCCGACGGTGACGATCGTGGTCGTGGCGCACAACGAGGCGGAGCGAATCGTTGCGCGGATCGAAAACCTGAGGTCCCTCGACTACCCCAGGGGTTCCCTGGGGATCCTGATCGTCTCGGACGGATCGACCGACGGCACCGCGGAGCGGGCCCGGGCCGGTGCCCCTGGCGGCATTCAGGTGATCGCCTTCGCGGCGCGGAGGGGCAAGCCGGCGGTCCTCAACGACATCGTGCGGCGATTGCGGGGGGACATCGTGGTGCTGGCGGACGCCAGGCAGCGTTTCGATCCCGGTGCCCTGCGGGCGCTCGTAGCCCCCTTCGCCGACCCCGAGGTCGGCGCGGTGAGCGGCGATCTGATCCTGACCGACGACGGGGGACGCACCGCCGTGGGCCAGGGGGTGGGCGCCTACCGGCGCTACGAGAGCTTCGTGCGTCTCAGCGAGAGCCGCGTCGGCTCCACCGTGGGGGCGACCGGGGCGATCTGTGCGATTCGCCGTACTCTCTTCTCGCCGCTTCCCGAAGACACCATCCTGGACGACGTCCTGATCCCCATGCGGATCGCCCGGCGCGGGTACCGCGTACTCTTCGAGCCGGCCGCTCGCGCCTTCGATCGGTCGCCCGAGTCGGGGCGGGAGGAGTTCGGCCGCAAGGCGCGCACCCTCGCGGGCAATTTCCAGCTTCTTTTCCGGGAGAGATGGCTGTTGAACCCGCTGGGGAACCCGCTGTGGTTTCAGACCGTCTCGCACAAGGGGTTGCGCCTTCTTGGTCCCGCCCTGCTTCTCGCGGCGTTTGCTTCGAATCTTGTCCTGATCGGCGGGCCTATCTACCGCCTGTCCCTCATGGCGCAGGCAATTTTCTACACTGGCGCTCTTCTCGGAGGATTCCTGCATGACAGGGGGAAGGGCTTCCCCCTTTTCAGCCTGCCGTACACGTTCTGCCTGGCGAACGGCGCCGCCCTGGCCGGAGCTTTCAGGTTCCTCGCCTCACGTCAGCGGGTGACCTGGGACAAGGCCTCGGCATGAGCGGCGCGCCCGCCAGGCTCGGTCGTCGTCCCAGCCACGAGATCAGCGAGGGTGCTGTGTCGAGAACGAGCGCCGGCCGAGAGTCTTGAAGGTGAAATCCCCCGAGAAGGCGAGGTTGCCCGCCGCATCGCGCGAACGGACTCGGTAGTGGTACAAGGTCCACGCCGCCAGGCTCCCCGGCGTCTGTGTGTGCGAGAGCACCAGTGTCGGATTGAGCGAGGTCACGCTTCCGTAGGCGGTGGTGGTGCCGTATTCGACCTGCGAGTCGCCCGGCTCGCTCGTAGTCCAGGTGATGGTTGCGCCGCTGGTCGACTGGCCCGTGGAGGACACCAGCGAGATCACCGGGGGCGTGGTGTCGAGAACAGGCGCGCCGGCGGACAGGGACGATACGTCGCTCGCGCTGAGCGCCCGATTGTAGATCCGGACGTCGTCGAGCCGGCCGGGGAGAAAGGGAAGCGCGGTTCCCGGGTACACGGCGAGGCTCAGGCCCTGCGTGGTGGTCGTGGGGCCCGGCGTGCCGGTCCAGGGCTGCGACGCCCGCAGCGTGCCGTCGACGAAGAGGCGCCCGCCCGCGGCTTCCACGACGAAGGCCACGTGATGCCACTGGCTATCGTTGAACCCGGGGGTCGCGAGCGTGCAGCCGCTGCCGTCCCAGACGTAGTTCACGGCGTCCCTGAAATACCACGCGCACAGGCTGCCGCCACTGGTGAACACCTGGTAGCCGCTCATCGAGGCCGGGTAGTACTTGTTGACCAGGCCGCTCAGGGCGCCTGCCGCCGTATTCACCCAGAGCGAAACCGTGAGGGGATAGGCGTCGAGCACCGCCGCGTGGGGGACGCTGACGCTCTGGTTCACGCCGTTGAAGGACAGGCCTCCCCCCAGTCGGCCGGGGACGTGAAGCGGACCGTTCAGAAGCGTCCCGGTGCCGCCGTTGCCGGACGAGTCGGCGGCGACCGATCCCGACGGCTCATCGAGCATCCAGTGGCCGACTGGGCCCGGTACCGTCAGAGCCGTGGTCGTGAAGGTGAAATCCCCCGAGACAGCGAGGTTGCCCGCCGCATCGCGTGATCGTGCCCGGCCGTGATACAGGGTGCTCGGCGCCAGGCCGCTCGGCACCTGCGCATGGGCCAGCGCCAGCGCCGGATCGAGCGAGGTCGTGCTTCCATAGGCGGCGGTCGGACCGTACTCGACCTGCGAGTCGCTCGCTTCGCTTGTGGTCCAGCTGAGCGATGCGCTTCCGGACGTTACCTGCGTGACGCTGACCGCCGAAAGGACGGGCGGCGCCGTGTCGCCGGACGACGAGCCCACCAGCAGCTGCGCGGGGACCTTGACGACGAAGGCGTCCTGCCGGCTGCTCCCCATGTTCGACGTCCAGATGAGGTACTGTCCCGTCGGGTCGAGGTTGCCCTTGGGCAGCTTCGAGTAGACCTCGCTGCCGCCGCCCGGGGCGTCCAGGTTGGTCATGACCGGGGCCACCACCAGGACGTCCAGAGACGTGTCCAGGCGGAAGCAGATGATCTCGTTGGCGCGGTTGGAGTTGATCCGGTTGGCGCTGCTGCCGCAGGCGTACTGCTGCCCGAGCGGCGTCCCGGGCTTCGCGCTGGTGTAGCTCACGTGGGCCGGCGCCGCCACGGACCAGTCCATGTTGTGGTGGACGAGCGGCGCCCGGAGCGGGTCCGTGCCGAACTCGAAGACCCGGACGGCGTTGGCGAGGTTGTTCCAGTTGTCCGAGTACACCATGTTCCCATAGCCGTTGTCCGAATGCCCGGCGGCGCCGTTCTGGTCGAGCAGGACGGTTTCCACTCCCGATTGAAGGTCAATGATCCGGTTGTCCTCGCCGTAGAGCCCGTCGACGTTCTCCTTGATCACCAGCCAACGGCCGCTCTTGTCGATCTGGCACTCGTCGAGGTCGCCACGCCTGGGAAAGTAGGAGAATTGCCGGGTGTCCTCGCGGTACGCCAGGCAGCCCAGCATTTCGTAGTTGACCGATGACCGGAGAGTCGCCGAATGAACCCGGTCGTCGTTGCTGGAGTGCACCTGCCAGATGTACTTGTCGCTGCCATACCGGGGGGCGGCGTCGAACACTGTCTGCATCTGATGGGAGACGACGTCGTAGCGCAACAGGGACGACCCGCTGTTCAGATAGAGGGCGGTGGGCAGGGTGGCGCTGAAGTACCAGCCTTCCCCGGAGGACCAGGAGAAGGGACTCGCGGCATCGAACAGCGGCCCCGTGAGGCGGACCTCATCCGTGACCTTGTTGTAGCTGAACAGCGTGGGACCGCTGCCCCCCTTGGAACGGCTCAGCCCGAGGAAGATGAGCATGGTGTCGCTCCCGGCCGAGTTGTTCATGTTGCTCCAGTACGAGTACCCGACGGACTCCAGGCAGTCCGCTCCCCCGCAGTCCGTGCCGTTGGTGATTCGGATCCCCAGGGTGTTGTAGGGAGGCGGGAAGACGAAGGCCCCGCGCGCGGGAAGCAGGGACTGGATCTGGGTCGCAGATAGAAGCGGCCGCACCGCAGTGCTGTTGGTCTTTTCGACGAAGCCACCGGGAACGATCGTCGAACTCGAGTCGGAAGAGCTCTGGGCGAACGGAGAACGGTGTGAATGGAATGCGATGACCGCGAAGACGGCGATCCGGAATGCCCGGTGGACGAGACGAGGGCTGAGCCAGTTCATGGGGCTCCTCCACTTTCCCCTCGGCACCGCGCCTCGATCCCGCAATCTGCCGGCAGGGCTCTCCTGCATTTGGAGAAATGCTCTGCCTTGGGGAGGCTCATAAAAGCAAGCGATGTGCCATGCAGGAAGGCGCACCCTCCTGGTGTTCGGATCCCATTGCGGAGCAAGTACTTGTGCCCCAAAGGTTACGCGGGATGGGCGGTGCGATCGACTCGACAGATCCCGAGGTCTTCCGGTCGCGCCGATCTGGCGTTAATGCGTCCCCTGTCAGGGACATCCTGACAGGGCGTAAGGAATTTCCACCAGCTTAATCCTCCATCCGACTACGGCAATGCGGTGTACCATTAGAGTCATCGCGACGGGCCCTCCAGGCTGCACGTCCTCGGTTCTCTGAAGTGGAGTGCCGAGAACAGGTTACGCGGTTGCCGAAGTCCTTTCCATTGGTGAATTGATCATGTCGAAAAGGGTCCTGCTGGCCGACGACCACCCGATCTTCCTCCAGGGCATGAAGGGTCTCCTGGAGCGTGAAAAGTTCGACGTGGTCGGTCTGGCGGCCGACGGCCGTCAGGCGGTCAAGCTGGTGGAAAAGCTCAAGCCCGACGTGGCGATTCTCGACCTGGCGATGCCGCTCCTGAACGGGCTGGACGCCGCCCGCGAGATGGGAAAGGTCTCCCCCGGCACGAAGAAGATTCTCCTGACCAACTACACCGACGAGCAGTACATCCTCGACGCTCTCCGGGCGGGGGTGAACGGGTACCTCGTGAAGACGAAGGCCGCGGCCGACCTGATCCAGGCGATTCACGAGGTGTCGCGCGGGGCGCTCTACCTGAGCTCCGGTGTGTCGCGCGAGCTTCTGCGGGCCTATCTCGAAAACGAGGCGAGCCGTGTCAATCCCCTCAGCGGACGGGAGCGCGAAGTGCTGCAGCTGATCGCCGAGGGGAAGACCACCAAGGAGATCGCCGGCATCCTGGGCGTCAGCCCCAAGACGGTCGAGACGCACCGCATGCGATTGATGGGGAAGCTCGACATCTACGAGACCGCCGGCCTCGTCCGCTACGCCATCCGCCGGGGCGTCATCCAGCCGTGAGCCGTTCGAGATGGACCACCGCCCTGGGCGGTCTCCTGGCGCTAGCCCTGGCCGGTTCCGCCCGGGGGCAGACCTACGAGTCCATGGGGGAGGGAGTGAATGTCGGCCACTTCGTTCTCCACCCTTCCCTCGCCTACGAGTACACCTACGACAACAACATCCTGTTCATGAGCACCGATCTGCCGGGCAGCGACCCCGTCGCTTCGGGCGCCATCGTGCTGAGGGCCCGGCTCCTGGCGGATCTGCCCATCCGCGACAGCCGGATCCGGCTGGTCTACGCCCCTTTCATTCGCAGCTACACGAGCGACCGCTTCGAGGCGGAGGATCGACTCAATCACGTCTTCGACCTGGAGGGCCTGTTCCACACGGACGGCCCCATCACAATCGTGTTACGGGACCATTACGTGAACGGCACCGTCTCGCTTCAGGAGCAGGTCGACCAGGGGAACGGATTGCCGTCCGGCCTGGGCCACTATGCGATGCACAACCCTCAGATGGAGCTCGGGCTGACCCTGGGCGTCCGCCACGCGTTCTTTCTCCTTCCGAGCTACTCCCGTTCCTCCTTCACGGGGTTCGTCTCGAACCTCGGTCCGGGGCCCGGCGCGGGCCTCGGCCGGATCGTGGATTACGGCTACACGACGCGGGCGATCGAAGGGCGATACAGCTACAAGCTCAGCGAGCCGACGAGCCTGTACGGCTATTCCGCCACGGAAGGAACAACCCAGACCCTGACGGGCGTCCGGGATGTCAGGATCCAGTCCCGCTCGATCGGCCTCGGCATGACACGGACCCTCGACGAGGGCCTCGTGACCCAGCTGTCGGCCGGCTACCAGGGCCTCGATTTCGATGGGGGGCGCGGGCGGAACTTCTCGGGTCCGGTCGCCGAAGCCAGCATCATCTGGCAGGTGGCGGAAGTCACCCGGCTGGATTTCGGCGTCCTGAGGAAGCCTTACGCCTCCATCTACGCCGACAGCAACTACTACGTCGCCACCGAGGGGCGCGCCCGCTGGACTCGCCAGATGGGCCGCAGCTCCTACGTGGACGCCGGCGCCATGCTCCAGGAGAACCAGTACGTTCCGTTCCAGGGAGTGGGTCGCACGGAGCGTCTGATCCGGCTGGAAGCCGGCACGGGACACCAGTTCATCAAGAACCTGCGGGGTTACATCGGCCTCCAGCTCGAGCAGCGTGAGTCCAACGTCCTGCAGATGAGCGGGAGCGTGGGCTCCGACCCCTTCCAATATCGATTGCACCGCCTCCTGTTTCGGCTCGAAGCGGGCTGGCTGTGAGGTCGAGAGCCCCCGGATTCGCCCTCGCGGCCTGCCTCGCCCTGGGCCTGGCCCCGCAGCACCTTCTGCTCGCCGCCCCCGGCGCGACACCGCGCGGCGATGCCGTCGAGGCCCTGACCCTCGAGACGTCGACCGACGGCGCCATCGTCGCCCTCAAGACCTCCGTTCCCGTCCCGCGGTTCACCTGCACGCTGTCCACAGGGGATCCTCGCCAGGTGGTGATCGACTTTCCGGCCGCCACGAGCCGCCTGAAGAAGCGCTACGCACTGGGCAGCCCGCTGGTGCGCGAGGCCCTGGTCGAGAAGGCGCCCGAGCCCGGGCTGGCCCTCCGCATCCGCTTCTCTCTTGGAGAGGGGGCCCTGGCGGCGGTGGAGCTGGCCGGCCAGGGGCTGACCCTCCGCTTCCAAGGGGGCGCCCCCCCGCCGGCCCAGGAGGCGATCGCGCCCACCGAGTATCTCGTCGGCGCCGGAGACAAGCTGGAGATCGCCGTGTTCGGTCACGCCGACCTCAGCAGGACCATCGAGGTGCGGGTGGACGGGGCGATCGACTTCCCGCTGATCGGGGACGTCCCGGTCGCGGGCAAGGGACTGCCCCAGATCGGCAAGGAGATCACCCGCAGCCTGGGGAAGGACTACGTCGTCGATCCCCAGGTCAGCGTGAACGTGCGGGAATACGGCAGCCAGTGGGTCACCGTCATCGGCGAAATCCGCACCCCGGGGCGCCATCTTCTCAGGCCGAACATGCGTCTCATCGACCTCCTGGCCGAGGGGGGCGGCCTCACGCCGTTCGCCAACCGCAAGCAGATCGAAATCCTGAGGTCCGAGAGCAACAACCTGCGTCACAAGCTGCTCGTGAACCTCAAGGCGATCGAGGACGGGAAGACGGCGGACTTCCGTCTCCTGGCCGGCGATGTCGTCATGGTTCCGAGACGGACCTTCTAGGCAGCGCCCTGTCGGGAAAGAGACCCCGGACATTCAGAGAACTCCCCATGGCGGGGACGGAGGGTGTGGGTTACAAAGGTCTCCTGCGCCCGGTCGAGACCCTGGCGCAAGCGCCTGAACGGGTTACCGAGGGTTCCGGGACATGACTGCATTGGAAATCGTCCAGCTCCCCGGGCGGCCGAACGAGTGGGACCGGGATATCCTGGGATTCGCGACCAAGACCCTGTTCCACGAATCCGCCTGGCTGGACTTCGTGCAGTCGACCCATCCGCGCAGCCGCCTCGAATATTTCGAGATCCGGCAGGCCGGACGGACCACCGGCTATTTCTGCGCCTTGCGTGTCAAGAAGGTCATGTTCTTCCCGGTGTACGGCAGCCCGCTCCCGGAGGCGGGCATGTACATGGGGCCGCTGGTGAGCGGCGGCGTGGCCCAGGGCGAGCTGGTGCAGGCCCTGGTGAGACTCTGTCGATCGAAACGGATTGCCAGCCTCGAGCTGGCGAACGACTGGCTGGATCCGCAGCTGATGCACCGGCTGGGCTTCAAGGTCTCTCCCAGCATTACCCATATCTGCCCGCTGCCCCGGGACGAGGCCTCGGCCTGGGCGGCGATGCGAGGCACGTGCAGGACGCGGATCCGCAAGGCGGAGAAGAGCGGCCTCGAGGCGGAGATCACGGACGACGGCGCGATCGTCGATGATTTCTATCGGTATCTCACCCTGGTCCTGCAGCGCAAGGGGCGGTCGCCGCAATACGGGATCGAGCGGCCGCGGTCGTTGATGGCGTGCCTGGCCCCCGCGGACCGGCTGTTCAGCGTGCGGGTCAGATACCAGGGACGGGTCATCGGGGTGGCCTTCTACCCGCACGACGAGCGCTCGATGTATTACTGGGACGGGGCGTCGGACCTGGACCATCTGGAGCTCTGTCCGAACGAACTGCTGCACTGGACGGCGATGCGGGAGGCAATCCGCCGGCGCATCCCCCTGTTCAACATCGGAGGCGGACCCGTGCCGAGCCGGTTCACCCGGAAGTTCGGCGGCGCGGACGCTCCCTATCACAGCTACCGCAGGAACTTCGTTCCCTTCCTCGAGACGGCGCGCAACCTGTATCACTGGCTGGATTTCAGGAAATCGGGAAGAGCGCCCGACACCATCAACGCGTGAGCCGCACGGAGATCCCCATGCCTCCCTATTCCCTGCCGGATCTCGACTACGATTTCGGCGCCCTCGAGCCGCACATCTCCGGCACTATCATGGAGCTGCACCACGGCAAGCACCACGCCGGGTACGTCAAGAACGCGAACATGACACTCGGTCGCCTCGACGAGGCGCGTGCCATGGAGGACTTCACCCGACTGGCGGCGCTGGAGCGCGCCCTCGCCTTCAACCTCTCGGGCCACATCCTGCATTCGATCTTCTGGAAGAACCTCGCGCCGAAAGGGGGCGATCGGCCCGACGGCGAGCTGGCCCGCTCGATCGATCGGGATTTCGGATCGTTCGACAAGTTCAGCCGGCAGCTCAAGGAGGTCGCTGCGACGATCATGGGGTCCGGCTGGGCGGCGCTGATCTGGGAGCCGATCGGCAGGCGCCTGCTGATCACCCAGATCTACGACCACCAGTCGAACCTCAGCCAGGGTGGCGTGCCGCTGATGGTGATCGACGCCTGGGAGCACGCCTACTATCTGCAGTACCGGGACTCCAAGTCCGAGTACATCGAGGCGGTCTGGCGCCTGTGGAACTGGAAGGACATCGCCGGCCGGTTCGAGGCGGCGCGCAAGCTGGATCTCGGTTCGACGGCCGGGCCGCGGTAGCTGCCTCTTTCCCCGCATCACCTGTCGTGCAGCGCGCGGCCGCCGCCGCGCGGCACCGGAATGCGCGCTTCGATCTGCGTGCCGCCGCCCCGGGTGGATATGATCTTGAGTGTGCCGCCCACGGAGGCGACCCTCTCACGCAAGGCGATCAGACCCAGTTTCCCGTTTCCGTTCCCGCCGGCCGGGGGATCCCCCGGCTCGAACCCGACCCCGTCGTCGCCGATCACCAGCCCGACGACCGCACCATGCTGCTCCAGGTGCACTGTCGCATGGTGGGCATCGGCGTGCTTCTCCACGTTCTTCAAAGCCTCCTCGAGCGTGCGATAGAGCACCATCTCGGCTTCCGCGGATAGCCGCGCGGTCGGCTGCGCGCGGGCGATCTTGACGGATATGCCCGTCCGCTTCGCGAACTCCGCGACGTTTGCGTGCATCGCGGGGACCAGGCCCAGAATCTCCAGTACGCTGGGTCGCAGATTCCTCGAAATACCCTCCACGACCTCGGCCGTCTTGCCGACGAGCCCGCTGATTTCCGCCACGTCGCTCCGCAATGCCCTGAAGCGCGCCGGGAGCTGGTCCGCCAGCACACGGAGGCGGATGAGAAGCGCGCCCAGGATCTGGCTGGCGCGATCATGCAATTCAACGGCCAGGTCTCTGCGATCGGTCTCCTGGGCCTGCAGGAGGCTGTGGGAAAGGCTACGCAGCAATGTCTCGCTCCGTCGGGCCTCGGTCATGTCGGTCACGACCATGCTGAAGGACGCGCTGTCCGAGGCAGCCTTGTCCAGGTGTTGCACGGAGACTTGCGCGGGCATCCGCACGCCGTCCGCCGCGTGCAGGAGCACCTGGATCGTGGACGAGGGCTTCGCTGTCCCGTTCAGCAGCGATGTCAGCGCGCCACGGTCCTCTTTGGAGAGAAACTGGTGAAACGGGTGGCCCATCACGCGCGCCAGCGGACGCTTGAGCATCCTGGCGAAGCGCTGGTTGGCGTAAAGAATCAACGCGTCGGCCGACAGGATCAGGGCTCCTTCGTTCATCGACTCGATGAGCACCCGGTAGACGTGGTCGGCGCCTTCGAGGGTGTAGACGCGCGGCCCCTCATTGCTCCCGACCACCAGGGCATCCACTCCGCCGCTGCGGATGGCGCTGAGCGTCTGTTCGGCTTCATTGAGTCGATCGCGGAGTTCGATGATGGCCTTGCGCGACACCCTGTGGGACGAGCGGCGGCGGCCGGCGGTCTTCACCGCTTCGTCTCACCCCGGGTCTGGAGATCGAGCCCGATGAACATCTGGGCGGTGTCCTCCAGGGTTCCGATGAATCGGCGTACCGGCCGTGGGAAATCCTTGACAAGCGTGGGGGTGGCGATGATCTGGCCGTCGCGCGCCAGGATCGGCTGCTGATAGACGTCGATCACTTCGAGTTCGCAGCGGCCCTTGAGCTCGACGTCGCACAGGTGACGGGCGTGCGCCAGGGCCCGGCGCGATTTTTCGCTGGCCCCCGCGATGTAGAGCCTCAGGACGAGATTGCCGTCGCGCCCCGCAAGCCCGGCCTTCTTGAACGATTTCGTCGCGCGTCCGATCCCGACTCTCTTCATGATTCAACACCCACGGTCATTCGGGCT
>Ga0209382_10002930_pt1 | contig 24225 bp, 23 predicted proteins | sample SoiMetdeltSBSDD5_FD_187599 | JGI IMG/M metagenome (GOLD analysis project Ga0209382, IMG submission 187599) | Bulk soil microbial communities from a Populus tree surrounding site in Tennessee, USA - Soil MetaG P. deltoides SBSDD5 (SPAdes) (version 2) | ecosystem: Environmental > Terrestrial >...
GCGGGGTCGCCAACGCCCGCGCCACCATATTGGCCGGGTTCACGACCGTGCGCGACGTCGGCACCTTCCGGGCGTTCGTCGACGTGGCCCTGCGCGACGCCATCCGCGACGGCGCCGTGGTCGGGCCCGCATGGCGGTGGCCGGGCGTACGTGACCGTCCCCGGCGGCGGCGGGGCCATCACCGGCCTGGCCCCCGACGTGCGGCTGCCCCGGGGACCTCCGGTTCGGGGAGGCCAGCTCCCCGGCCGAGGTCCGCCAGCGGGTGCGGGCGATCCTGTACGGCGGGGCCGACTTCATCGAGGTGATCGCCACCGGGGCCGTGCTCGCCCCCGGGACCCGGCCCGGCGCCCCCGGAGCTGTCCCCCGACGAGCTGGCGGCCGCGGCGACATCTACAACGGCGACTTCATCGCCTCCGAGGGGGCCGCCAAGGGCTGGCCGGCCGAGACCATGGCCAAGAACGAGGCCACCACGAAGGCCCAGCGCGACGGCTTCGCCAGGGCGGTCAGGGCCGGCGTGCGGATCGCCTACGGCACCGACAGCGGCGTCTACCCCCACGGCTGGAACGCCCGCCAGCTCCCCTACATGGTCCGCCACGGGATGACCCCGATGGGCGCCATCCGCTCGGCCACCGTGGTCGCGGCCGAGCTGCTCGGCTGGCAGGACCGGGTCGGCGCCCTGGCCCCCGGCGGCCACGCTCGACGACCTGGGGCTGCTCGCCGACGTCCCCTTCGTGATGCAGGGCGGCCGGGTCCTCAAGCGGGCCGGCGACAACCCGGGTGCCCCGTTGTCGGCCGGAGCGCCATACTTTCCGGCGTGACCTCCGCAACCGCCACCAGCTTCGTCGGCCGGGCCGAGGAGCTCGAGCGCCTGCTCGGCCTGCTCGACCGGGCCGAGCGCGGGCGGCCGGCGGTCGGGCTGATCGCCGGCGACGCCGGCGTCGGCAAGACCCGGCTGCTCGACGAGCTCGCCGCCCGGGCCGAGAGCCGCGGGGTCCGGGTGCTGATCGGCGGCTGCATGGAGGTCGGCGACGTCGGCCTCCCCTACGTGCCGTTCATCGACGCCTTCCGCGACCTCGGCACCCGCCCCGGCGAGACCGAGGTGACCGCGCCGCTGGCCGCGGCCCTGCCCAGCCTGGGCCGGCTGCTGCCCGAGCCGGCCACCGACCACGGCCCGGCGCCGCCGCCCGGGGACGGCTTCGAACGGGTCCAGCTGTTCGACGGGGTGCTGTCGCTGCTGGTCCGCCTGTCCGAGCTGGCCCCGCCGCTGCTGGTCATCGAGGACCTGCACTGGGCCGACCGCTCCACCCGCGACCTGCTCGCCTTCCTGATCCGGACCCTCCGCGGCGGCCGGGTCGCCCTGGTGGCCAGCTACCGGTCCGACGAGCTGCACCGCCGCCACCCCCTGCGCCCGCTGCTGGCCGAGCTGGTCCGCGTCCCCGACCTGGAGCGCATCGACCTCGCCCCCTTCGGCCGGAGCGAGCTGGCCGAGCACCTCCAGGCCGTGGCCGGCCACGTCGTCCCGGCGGCGGTGGTCGACCGGATCCTGGCCCGCTCCGAAGGCAACGCGTTCTTCGCCGAGGAGCTGGTCGCGGCCGGCGCCATCCGGGCCGACATCGCCCTGCCCGAGGCTCTGGCCGACGTGCTTCTCGGGCGCATCGAGGCCCTGCCCGAGCTGGCCCAGGAGGTCCTCAAGGTGGCCGCCGTGGCCGGCCGCCGGGTCGGCCACCAGCTGCTGGTGGCGGCCTCCGGCCGGCCCGAGCCCGAGGTCGAGCGGGGCCTGCGCGACGCCATCGCCGGGCAGGTGCTGGTCGCCAGCGCGGCCACCGAGAGCTACAAGTTCCGCCACGCCCTGCTCCAGGAGGCCGTCTACGGCGACCTGCTGCCGGGCGAGCGGACCCGCCTGCACGCCACCTACGCCCGCCTGCTGGCCGAGGCCGACCCCGAGGGCGGCGACGGCTCGGCGGCCGAGCTGGCCTGGCACTGCCTGGCCAGCCACGACCTGCCCGGCGGGCTGGCCGCGCTGGTCCGGGCGGCCGGCGACGCCGCCACCGTGTTCGCCCCCAGCGAGGTCTACCGCCACCTCACCCAGGCCCTGGAGCTGTGGAACCGGGTGCCCGACGCCGCCGCCGTGGCCGGGGTCGACCGCATCGAGGTGCTGGTCCGGGCGGCCGAGGCGGCCAACCACTCGGGCGAGTTCCGCCAGGCCGTCGGCCTGGCCGAGGAGGCCGTGGCCGCCATCGACGAGGACGCCGAGCCGCTGCGGGCGGCCATGGCCTACGACCGCCTGAGCAGCTACCTGCTCGACGTCGAGCCGGAGCTGGACCTGGCCCGGATCCGCGAGCAGATCCTGGCCGCGTCGGAGCGGGCGGTCGAGCTGGTCCCCCAGGAGCCGCCGACCCCGCTGCGGGCCAGGGTCGCGGCCGGGCTGGCCCGCTCGCTGATCCTGGCCCGCGACTACCAGGGGGCCAGGCGCCGCGGCGACGAGGCGCTGGCCGTGGCCAGGGCCGCCGGCAGCATCGGCGACGAGGCCAGGGCCCTGGTCATCGTGTCCATCCTGGAGCTGCGCTTCGGCGACGTCGAGACGGCCCGCCTGCTGCTGCGCGACGCCGACCGGGCGGCCGCCGCCGCCCGCAACCGGCCCCTGGAGCTCCAGGCCCGCCACGCCCTGGCCGCCTTCGAGCTCGACCTCGGCAACCTGGCCGCGGCCTGCGCCGCCCTCGACCAGGCGACCGAGCTGGCCGGGCGCAGCGGCCTGGCCTGGAGCGGCCTCGGGATCGACAGCCGGGTGCTGCGCTGCATCGCCTACTACGAGGTCGGGAGCTGGGACGAGGCCGAGCGCGTGGCCAGCGCGGCCGACGAGCGCCGGCCGGCGGTGTCCGCGTCCGCCCTGTACGTCGAGGTCGGCCGGGGCAGGGCGGCGGCCGTGGACCGGCTGGCCCGCCTGGTCCCCTACCGGAAGACGGACCAGTACGTGGCCTACCTGGCCGGCGGCTGCGAGGCCGACCTGGCCCGCTGGCAGGGCGACCCGGAGCGGTCCAGCCGGCTGGCCCGCGAGACCCTCTCGACCCAGGAGGAGGCGGGCACGCCCTGGGTGCTGAGCGCCATCTGGCCGGCCGCCCTGGCCCTGGCCGCCGAGGGCGACCTGGCCGAGCGGGCCAGGGCCGCCGGCGACCAGGCCGCCCTCAAGGAGCACCTGGCCATCGGGGAGGACGTGCTGGCCCGGGCCCGGGGGGCGCTCCAGCGGGCCAGGGACGTGGGGCGCCAGGTCGGCCCGGAGGCGCTGGCCTGGCTGGCCAGGGCCGAGGCCGAGTGGACCCGGGTCGAGGGCCGGCCCGACCCGGGCCGCTGGTCGGCCGCGGCCGACGCCTTCGGCTACGGCTACCTGTACGAGGAGGCAAGGTGCCGCTGGCGGATGGCCGAGGCCCTGCTGGCCGAGGGCGACCGCGAGCGGGCGGCCACCCAGGCCAGGGCGGCCCACGAGATCGCCGCCCGGCTGGGCGCGGCGCCGCTGCTGTCCACGCTGGAGGCCCTGGGCCGGCGGGGCCGGCTCGACCTGGGCGTCCAGCCGCCGCCGAGCCCCGACGGGGCCAGCCTCACCCCCCGCGAGCTGGAGGTGCTGCGGCTGGTGGCCGCCGGCCGCTCCAACGGCCAGATCGCCGAGGCCCTGTTCATCAGCCGCAAGACGGCCAGCGTCCACGTCAGCAACATCCTGGCCAAGCTGGGCGTGCACACCCGCACCGAGGCCGCGGCGGCGGCCCACCGCATGGGGATCGAGTAGGGCCGCTCAGGCGGTTGCCGACCCGAGCAGGTCGAGCAGGCGGCCGGCGACGCCGTCGGAGGCCACGGCCCGGCGTTCGCCGGTGTCGCGCCGGGCGACCTCGACCGTGCCCTCGGCCAGGTCGCGGGCGCCGACCGTGACCCGGAACGGGAACCCGATCAGCTCGGCGTCGCGGAACTTCACCCCCGGGCGCTCGTCGCGGTCGTCCACGAGCACGTCGGCGCCGGCGGCGGCCAGCCGGTTCGCGATGGCGTCGGCCACCCTCATGACCTCGGGGTCGCCCGGGTCGAGGGCGACGACGGCCACGGCGAACGGCGCCACCGCGACCGGCCAGACGATCCCGGCGTCGTCGTGGTGGCGCTCGACGATGGCCGCCATGGCCCGCTCGATCCCGATCCCGTAGCTGCCCATGATCGGCCTGACCGCGCCGCCGTCGGGGCCGAGCACCGACAGCCCGAGCGCCTCGGCGTACCGGTAGCCGAGCTTGAAGATGTGGCCGACCTCGATGGCCCGCAGCACCTCGAGGGGCCGTCCGCAGTCCGGGCAGGGCTCGCCGGCCGCGACCTCGCGCAGGTCGGCCCAGCGCTCGACCCGGAGGTCCCGGTCGACGTCGACGCCCCTGAGGTGGACGTCGTCGACGTTGGCGCCGGTGAACAGGTCGCGCCGGCCCGCCAGCGCCCGGTCGGCCACCACCGGCAGGTCCACGCCGACGGCGCCCAGGCTGCCCGGGGAGGCGCCCAGGGCCTCGCGGACCTCGTCGGGGTGGGCCGGGCGGATGGTGGTGGCGCCGGTGGCGTCGAACAGCTTCTGCTCGACCAGGGCGTGGTCGCCGCGCAGCAGCACCAGGGTCGGCCGGCCGTCGACCAGGTAGACCAGGGTCTTGACCTGGCGGTCCGCCGGCGCGTCGAAGTCCCTGGCCAGGTCCTCGATGGTGCGGGCGCCGGGGGTCGGGAACGGCTCGGGCGCCGGCGGCCCCGGGCCGTCGGCGACCTCGGTCACGGCCGCGGTCGCCTTCTCCAGGTTGGCCGCGTACCCGCAGGCCGGGCAGCGGACCACCAGGTCCTCACCGGCCTCCGAGGGGCACATGAACTCGACCGACGCGCTCCCGCCCATGCTGCCGCTGGACGCCTGCACCGGGATCGCCGGGATGCCCAGCCGCTCGAAGCTGCGCGCGTACGCCTGGTGGTGCAGGTCGAAGGAGCGGTCCAGGCCGTCGGCGTCCAGGTCGAAGCTGTAGGAGTCCTTCATGGTGAACTCCCGCACCCGCAGCAGCCCGCCCTTGGGCCGGGGCTCGTCCCGGAACTTGGTCTGGAACTGGTACCAGCGCTGCGGCAGGTCCCGGTAGGAGCGCAGCTCCAGGGCCAGGGTGGTGAAGACCTCCTCGTGGGTCATGCCGAGGGCGATGTCGGCCCCCTTGCGGTCGCGGACCCTGAACAGCTCGTCGCCCATGGCCTCCCAGCGGCCGGACCGCTGCCAGATCTCGGCCGGGTGCATCGCCGGCAGGATGAACTCCTGGGCGCCGATGCGGTCCATCTCCTCGCGGATGACGCCGATGATCTTGGCCCGGACCCGCACCGCCAGCGGCAGCAGCATGTAGTGCCCGGCCATCAGCTGGCGGACGAAGCCGGCCCGGACCAGCAGGCGGTGGCTCGCCGCCTCGGCGTCGGCGGGGTCCTGCCGCAGGGTGGGGACATAGGCCTGGGACCAGCGCATGAGCGACCGCAGTCTAGTACGGACGCTCAGCGCAAGCCGCGGAAGAACGCGCGCGCCGCTTATCTCCTCCTTATCCCGATGATTGCAGGCTCAACCGGATCCGGGCCGCTCGCGCCGTCGCGAACAGGGGAGGACCGATGACCTCGAGACCGACCTCCGTACGCCGAGTGCTCGCCCTGCTGGTGCTGGCGGCGGTCGCGGTCCTGCCGGCCACCGCCGGGGCGGCCACCTTCCCCGACACCATCCGCCTGCCCGACGGCTGGCAGCCCGAGGGGATCGCCAGCGGCCGCGGCACCTCCCTGTACGTGGGGTCGATCCCGACCGGGGCGGTCTGGAAGGGCGACGCCCGCACCGGCCGGGGCGACGTGCTGGTCGCCGGCCAGGCGGGCCGCAGCGCCATCGGCATCAAGGTCGACCGGCGCAACCGCCTGTTCGTGGCCGGCGGGGCCACCGGCCAGGCGTTCGTCTACGACGCCCGCACCGGCGCCGACCTGGCCAGCTACCAGCTCGCCCCCGCCGGCGCCGCCACCTTCGTCAACGACGTGGTCGTGACCGCGAAGGCGGCCTGGTTCACCGACTCGCGCATCCAGCAGCTCTACGCCCTGCCGCTCGGCCACCACGGCCGCCTGCCCGCCCAGTCCAGGGTCCGCACCCTGCCCCTGACCGGCGACCTGGTCTACGGCGAGGGCAACAACCTCAACGGGATCGTCGCCGCCAGGGGCGGCCGGGTGCTGCTGTCGGTCCAGACCAACACCGGCAAGCTGTTCCGGATCGACCCCCGCAGCGGCGTGACCCGCGAGGTCGACCTCGGCGGGGCCAGCCTGCTCAACGGCGACGGCATGCTGCTGGCCGGGCGGACCCTGTTCGTGGTCCAGAACCGGGACAACAAGATCGCCGTGGTGAAGCTGTCCGGGTCGCTCCACCGGGGCCGGGTGGTCGCCACCCTCACCGACCCCGACTTCGACGTGCCGACCACCATCGCCTTCACCGCCGGCCGCCTGTACGCGGTCAACGCCCGCTTCGGCACCACCGACCCGCAGCCCGCCCGCTACGACATCGTCCGCGTCGGCTGAGCCGGTGGGAATCGGGGACGGTCCAGCTGGATTCTCCAGTCGGTGAGGCGAGCAGCGAGCCTCCGCCGGCAAAGGAGCGACCAACGTGACCGTCACCAGGCTGGACGTCCAACGGAGGCCGGCGCCCGCGCCTGGGCGGCCGCAGCGCCCGCAGCCGCCTCGTGAGGCGCCGCGGCCCCGTGAGGCGCAGCGGCCTCGCGAGGCCGGGGTGGCCCCGGAGGCGCCGGCCAAGACGCTCAGCCGGACGGCCCGGCGGGCGGCCGCCGAGGACGCCAAGCTGCTGGCCGCCATCCGGGTGCTGCTGTCCAACCCGTCGGTGTTCCCCCGGGTGATCTTCCTGGCCTTCGGGTTCGCGGCCATCACCTCGCTCGGGATCGCCTACACCGAGGCGGTGGCGCTGCCCTACGGGCTGCACTACGCGGTGGTCCCGGCCGCGGCCGTGATGTTCCTGCTCGGCCTGCGCTACCCGGCCTGGGGCAAGCGGGCTCTGGTCGGCCTGGTCGCCGGCATGATCGCCACCGGGATCTACGACTGCCTGCGGATCGGCCTGGTGTTCGCCGGGCTGTGGGGCGACCCCATCCCCGGCATCGGCCGCATGGCCCTGGCCGACCCCAACGCCGCCCCCTACTGGGGCTACGTGTGGCGCTTCATCGGCAACGGCGGCGGGATGGGGTTGGCCTTCGCCATGCTGCCGTGGCGCAGCGTCCGCCTCGGCATCGCCTACGGCTCCACCATCTGCCTCGGCCTGCTCGCCATCCTCTTCTTCTGGCCGGTGGCCCAGGTGCACTTCTTCCCCCTGACCCCGGTGACCGCGATCGGGGCCATGGCCGGCCACTGGGTGTACGGCGCCGTCCTCGGGTGGCTCACCACCCGCTGGCTGCCGCCGGTGGGCCGGCGGCGCCGCCACCGCCCGGCCCGGGGCCGCCACGACCGGGACGACCGCGGCCAGCCGGAGGTCGGCTCGCGCTCGGCCACCGTGCTGGTCGCCGTGCCCGACCCGGTGGTCGGGGGCCACGGCAGGGTCGCCGCCGGCCCCGACCTGGTCCTGCCCGGCGGCCGGCTCTCCTCCGACGAGCTGTACGCGGTCAGGTGCGCCCTCCAGCAGCCCCCGCGGGCCCACGGGTTTGCCTCCGACCAGTGGACCCTGCGCCGGGTGGCCATGGTCGTGGAGCGGGCGACCGGCGTCCGGGGCTGGCAGCCGGCCGAGCTGACGGCCCTGCTCGAGACCCTCGGGCTGGACCTGCGCCTGCGCGAGCAGCGCCGCGACCAGCGCGACCAGCGCGTGGCCAGGGCCCGGGTGTCCTAGCCGCTCCTCGCCGCCGATAGGATGGCGGCCATGGACTCGGAGGCGCTCGGCCCGGCCGACCTGGCCGGGCTCGCGGAGGTGACCGAGGCCGAGATCGGCCGCATGGTCGACCTCGGCGTCCTGGTCCCCAGGGAGGGGCCGGCCCCGTTCCGGGCCACCGACACGCAGAAGGTCCGCCTGGCCACGGCCTGCGAGCGGGCCGGCCTGCCGATGGACACCATCGCCGAGGTCATCCGGGCCGGTCGGCTGTCGTTCGCGTTCATGGAGGCCGCCCCCTACCAGCGCTGGGCGCTCCCCTCGACCCGGAGCTTCCGCCAGGTCAGCCAGGACACCGGGATCCCACTGGAGACGCTGCGGGAGGTCCTGGAGGCGATGGGGTTCGCCTGGACGTCGGCGGACGACCCCGTCCGCGAGGACGAGCTGGAGGTGGTCCCGCTCATCCGGCTGGCCTTCTCCAGCGGGCTCCTCGACCAGGCCTGGCTGAGCAGGGTCGGCCGGGTCTACGCCGAGGGCATGCGCCTGGCCGCCCATGTCGAGAACGAGGCCTACGCGGCCCGGTTCGAGGAGCCGGTGCTGGCGTCCGGGCTCGGCCAGCGCCAAGCCATGGAGCGGGCCTCGGAGATCGCCGGCGAGTTCCTCCCCATGGTCGACCGGGCCCTGATGGCGGTCTACCGGCGCCAGCAGGAGCTGATCTGGACCGAGCACCAGGTGCTCAACATCGAGGCCGCGCTGGAGGAGGCCGGCGCCATCGTCCGGCCGGAGCGGGTCCCGGCCATGTGCTTCCTCGACCTGGCCGGCTACACCCGGCTCACCGAGGAGCGCGGCGACCGGGTGGCCGCCGCGCTGGCCGACACCCTGGCCGTCCTGGTCGACCGCCTGGCCCGGGGGCAGGGGGGCACGCCGGTGAAATGGCTCGGCGACGGCGTGATGCTGCACTTCCGGGAGCCGGCCGGGGCGGTGGAGTCGGCCCTGACCATGGTCAGCCGGGTCCCCCAGGCCGGCCTGCCGCAGGCCCACGTCGGCGTGGCCGCCGGCCCGGTGGTCGTCCAGGGTGGCGACTACTTCGGCCGCACCGTCAACCTGGCCTCGAGGGTGGCCGCCCGCGCCCAGGCCGGCCAGGTCCTGGTCACCGGCGCGGTCGCCGAGGGCCCGGCGCCCGACGGCGTCGTCTTCAGCGACCTGGGCTCCCTCCGGTTCAAGGGCTTCTCGGCCCCGGTCCGGGTCCTGGAGGCCCGCTGGGCCTGACCCTCAGCCGCAGGCCCGCTTGAGGTAGGGGTACGGGTTGACCGGGCCGCCGGCCAGGTGGACCTCGAAATGGGTGTGGGGGGCGGTGTAGCGGGCGTTGCCGGTCTGGCCGTTGTAGGCGACCAGCTGGCCGGCCCGGACCCGGGTGCCGGTGGAGACGGCGTAGCCGGAGAGGTGGGCGTAGAAGTACTCGACGCCGTTGTCGCCCTGCAGGTAGAGCTGGATGCCGCCGTTGGTGCTGCTCGACTCCCGGCTGACCACGCCGTCGACGAAGGCGAACACCCTGGCCCCGTGGGGGGCCATCACGTCGGTGCCCTCGTGCCGGCGGCCGCCCGAGCGGGCGGCGCCCCAGCTGTCGACGAAGGAGTAGGGGCGCTCGAGGATGCAGGCCGCCCCCGAGGCACCGACGGACCCGCCGCCCGGGGCCGGGGCCGGGGTGACCCTGGCGGCCGCCCTGCGGCGCTGCTCCAGGCGGGCCAGGCGCGCCTCCAGGGCCCGCGCCTCCTCCAGCCCCGACTCCAGCCGCCCGACCGCCGCCCGGGCCTGGTCGCGCAGGGCCCTGGCCCGCTCGTGGCCCCTGGTGACCCGGCCGAGGACCGACCGGTAGGCGTCGCCGGCCACCTGGGCGTCCTCGATCAGCTGGGCGTGGCGCGACACCAGCACGGTGGCCATCTCGACCCGGCCCGGCACCAGGGCCGGGTCGCGGTCCAGCAGGGCGTCGGCGATGGCCAGGCCGCCGGAGCGGTACATGGCCGCGGCCTGGCCGGCCAGGGCCGCCCGAGCCCCCTGCTGCTGGCGGTCGGCCGCCTCCAGCTGGCCCTGGTCGTAGGCCAGCTGGTCCTCGGCCCGGGCCAGGGCGGCCTCGGCCGCCTGGAGCTCGGTGGTGGCCGCCCGGAGCTCGGCCTCGAGGGCGCGCTCGCCGCGGCGGGCGTCGTCCAGGGGCGCCGCCTGGGCGGCCGGGACCCCGGCCAGCGGCAACACAAGCAAGGCAAGGCCGAAGACGAGTCGGCGCATCGGCTGCGACGTCCTTCCGTCTGGGGGAACGGATGGCGGTGTGCGACGATATTGGGGGGAACGACAGTCTACGGGCTCCCAGCGGGCAGGGCCAATCGATGGCCGCCGGGAGGCTTACTCCTGGTGGAACGCGGCCAGGCGCTCGGCCTCGTCCTCCAGCTGGCGGCGGGTCGCCCGGGGCAGCGGCTCGAATGGCTCCAGCCGCACCCGGCCCTGGTCGTGGCGCCAGGTGCCGGCCACCGCCCCGTCGACCAGGAAGGTCGGGAACGAGTGCGGGGTCCTGGTGTGGAAGATACGGGGCCGGTGGCGCTCGGGCAGGACCTGGGTACGCCGGGCGTGCACCAGCAGGTTGGCGTCCCAGGTGGACAGGAAGCGGGGCGGGGCCGGCGTGCCCGGGTCGGGCAGGGGCGCCCGGGGCAGGTCGAACAGCGCGGTGCCCTGCTCGTCGCGGAAGCGCCGGGTCCCGACCCGCTCCAGCACCGGCCGCAGCCGGGTCAGGGGCATGCCGGCCCAGCTGCCCAGGTCGCCCAGTGACGCCGGGCCGAACCCGGCCAGGTAGCGGCGGACCAGGTGCTCCAGGGCGTCCGCCTCGTCGACCTGCCACGGCCCCAGCCAGTCGGCGGCCAGGCCGTACAGGTCGGCCCGGCGTCGCTCCCAGGTGCCCGACGGCGGGACCCGGACCATGTCGACCCAGAGGCCGACGCCGTTCCACACCGCCCTGGGATAGCCCTGGTCGGCGAGCAGCCCGGCCAGCTCGGCCTGGCGGGCCGGGCCGTCGGCCAGGCGCTCGCGGACCAGGGCGGCCGCGGCCTCGACGTCGACCCCCTCCAGCTGGCTGCGGGCCACCCGGGTCCACCAGTCACGGCGGGCGCTGCGGATCGCCTCGGCGAACGGCGGGTAGTCGGCGGCCGAGACGATGTGGATGGTGGACCGCAGCAGGGTCGCCTGCACCGCCCGCCGGTCCTCCAGCGCCCTGGTCAGCTGGTCGCGCCGGAAGTCGCGCAGCCGCGACCAGAGGCCGACGTAGGGCGACGGGGCGTACTGGGCCTGGAGCCCGGCGACCTGCTCCAGGGCGGCGTCCAGGGGCAGGGGGGAGCGCTCCAGCAGGAGCTGGCGGGCCAGCAGGGCCCGGTTGAGCTCCCGGGTGGAGAGCACACGCTCGTTCACGGGGCGGCAGTCTACCCGGGCCCTCCGGCCTGGCCGAAGGTGTCGAACCCCAGCTTGACGGCAACGCAGAGCCCGAGCAGGGCGATCCCGACCCGCAGCCGGTCGCCCGGGAGCCGGCGGACCAGCCCGGGGCCGATCCCCCCGCCGACCAGGAACCCGGCGGCCAGGGGCGCCGCCGCGGCCCAGCGGACCGGCCCGAACAGGGCGAAGCCCACCGCGGCGACCAGGTTGGCCAGCCCCAGGGAGACGTTGCGGACGGCCACCAGCCGGGCCAGCGGCTCGGCCACCGACACCGTGAGCAGGGCCAGCAGCACCACCCCGGCCGCCGCCCCGAAGTAGCCGCCGTACAGGCCGACCGCGAACACCCCGGCCAGCAGGGCCGGGCTGCGCTCGTCGACCAGCCCCCCGGTGAGCCGCCTGATCCCCGGCTGGAGCAGGAGGATCAGGGAGGCCCCGCCGATCAGCAGCGGCACCAGGAGCTCGAACACCGCCTCCGGGGTCGACAGCAGCAACGCCGCCCCGGCCGCCCCGCCCACGACCGTGAGCGAGGCCAGCCGGCGCACCCGCCCCGCCTGCCCGGCCAGCTCCCGCCGCGAGAAGGCCGCGGCGCTCACCGTGTACAGCACCAGCGCCACCGTGTTGGTCACGTTCGCGGTCAGCGGGGGCAGCCCCACCGCCAGCAGCGCCGGATAGGACACCAACGAGGCCAGCCCGGCCACCGAGCCCGCGATCCCGGCAAGCACCCCGGCGACCAGCAGCAAGACGACATCAGCCCCGTCCACCGCGCCGATTCTACGGCCCGGTGGAGGACCTTGATGTGCCGTCCTGCTCCCGCTGGAAGGACTCGTTGACGCCAGACCCGAGGGCGGCTCAGGCGCCGCGAGCCACCGCCGCCCTCGCGTCCTGGAGGCGCAGGTGGTGCTTGACCTTGGAGACCAGGTCGGCGGGGTCGAAGGGCTTGGTGACCCAGTCGTCGGCGCCGGCGGTGAAGGCCTTCGCCCGGTCGGCGGCCAGCGACTTGGCGGTCAGCATGATCACCGGGACCCGCGCGAACGGCCGCGCGTCCCGCAGCCGGGAGCAGACCTCGTAGCCGTCCATGCGCGGCATCATCGTGTCCAGCACGATCAGGCTGGGCCGCACGCCCAGGGCCTTGTCGAGCGCGTCCTGGCCGTCGTTGGCCACGACCACGTCGAAGCCTTCCAAGCGCAGGTTGAGGGCGACGAAGCGGACGATGTCCACGTCGTCGTCGGCGATCAGGACCAGGTTGCCCATGTTGCTGTAGGCGTCCGACCCGTCCCTACCGATACGGGTCACTTTGGAGTACCCCGTCGATCCGCCGCCGGAACCTCGAGGACGGCTCCACCCCGGCGCCGAGGTCGCGGACCCGCTCGGCCAGCCGCCGGTCCGAGGTCACCACCCGGTCGGCGGCCGGGTCCGGGTCGCCGGCGACCATGGTGACGATCTCGTCGTCGGCGGCGTTGCGGCCGCGCCGGGAGGCGAAGGCGACCCCGACGGCGCCGTGGCGGCCCGGTTCGACGTCGGGCGGCCGGCGGTCGAACACGACCGTGACGTCGTCGCCGGTGGCGGCGGCGAACCGGTCCAGCTCCCCGATCAGCCGGCGCACGGCCCGGTCGGGGTCGTTCCACCAACGGTCGGGCCGGGAACCGATCAGGTTCATGCCGTCGACCAGCCAGCGCGGCCGGCCGCCACCCGCGCCACCCGTCGCCTCGGCCTCGTCCCCCATGACACCGCCCGTCCCGTTCCAGATGCTGCCCGCCGGCCCCACACCGTTCATCATGTGCGGAGACCCCAATCCTAGTGTGGTGAGACACCTGGACGGCGACGACCTGGAGCAACTGGGGACAGCGGCCTACCTCACCGGCCGGGTCGGTGACGCCATGGCCGCCCTGCAGCGCGCCCAGCAGCTCCACGCCAGCCAGGGCGACCGGCGGCGGGCCGCCCGCAGCGCCTTCTGGCTCGGCTTCCTGCTGCTCGGCCGGGGCGAGCTGGCCCAGGGCAGCGGCTGGCTGGCCAGGGCCAGGCGGCTGCTGGAGCAGGAGCCGCCCGACTGCCCCGAGCAGGGCTACCTGCTGGTCCCGGCGGCCCTGGAGCAGATCGAGGCCGGGGACCACGCCGCCGCCCAGGCGATCGCGGCCCGGGCGGCCGGGATCGGCCGCCAGGCCGGCGAGGCCGACCTGGTCGCGCTGGCCCTGTTCCTCCAGGGAGCGGCCGCGGTCGCCGGCGGCGACGTCGACCAGGGGCTGGCCCTGCTGGACGAGGCCATGGTGGCCGTCGTCGCCGGCGAGCTCTCGGCCCCGGTGACGGGCTGGGTCTACTGCGGGGTGATCGACGTCTGCCAGGAGGTGGCGGAGCTGCGCCGGGCCCGCGAGTGGACCGAGGCCCTGACCGCCTGGTGCGACAGCCAGCCCGACCTGGTCACCTTCACCGGCCAGTGCCTGGTCCACCGGGCCGAGATCCTGCGGCTGGGCGGCGCCTGGCCGGAGGCGGTCGAGGCCGCCCGGCGGGCCGCCGAGCGCCTGGCCGAGGCCGACGACGAGCTGGCCATCGGGGCCGCCAACTACCAGCGGGCCGAGACCCACCGGGTCCTCGGCGACTTCGCCGCCGCCGAGGACGCCTACCAGCTGGCCAGCCGCCGGGGCCACCAGCCGCAGCCCGGGATGGCCCTGCTCCGGCTGGCCCAGGGGCGGACCGAGGCCGCCGCCGCGGCGGTCCGCCGCGTGCTGGGCGAGACCACCTACCCGCTGGGCCGGGCCCGGCTGCTCCCCGCCGCCGTGGAGATCCTGCTGGCCGGCGGCGGCGTCGACGCGGCCCGGGCGGCGGCCGACGAGCTGGCCGGGATCGCCGGCGACTACCGGACCCCGGCCCTGCTGGCCGTGGCCGGCCAGGCCCGGGGGGCGGTGCTGCTGGCCGAGGGCGATGCCGGGGCCGCCGTGGCCGCCCTGCGCGGCGCCTGGCGGACCTGGCGCGAGCTGGAGGCGCCGTACGAGGCGGCCCGGGCCCGGCTGCTGATCGGCCTGGCCTGCCGGGAGCTGGGCGACGAGGACGCCGCGGCCATGGAGCTGGACGCCGCCCGGACGGTCCTGCACCGGCTGGGCGCCGCCCCCGACCTGGAGCGGCTCGACCGGCTGGCCACGACCGGCGCCCCCGCCGGGACCGGCCGGCTGACCGGCCGCGAGCTCGAGGTGCTGCGGCTGGTGGCGGCCGGCGAGACCAACCACGCCATCGCCACCACCCTGCACCTGGCCGACAAGACGGTCCACCGCCACGTCAGCAACATCTACACCAAGCTGGGCGTCTCCTCCCGGGCCGCCGCCACCGCCTACGCCTACCGCCACCACCTGGTCTCCTGACCGGGAAGAACTACCCACGCCGGCCGGGCCGAGGAGGCGGGGTTCTCCCGATGCCGGCCCGGCCGCCGCCGCCCTAGGCTGGGCCGACCCCGACGAGGAGGACGGCGATGGACGGCCAGGACAGGGACCCGGAACGGTTCGAGACGGTGATCGTCGGCGGCGGCCAGGCCGGGCTGGCCACCGGCTACCACCTGGCCAGGCGGGGCCGGCCGTTCGTGATCCTGGACGCCGGCCGGCGGGTCGGCGACCCCTGGCGCGGGCGCTGGGACTCGCTGCGCCTGTTCACCCCGGCCCGCTACAGCGGGCTGCCCGGCTGGGGCTTCCCGGCCGACGCCTGGCACTACCCCACCAGGGACGAGGCGGCCGACTACCTGGAGGCCTACGCGGCCCGGTTCGAGCTGCCCGTCCGCGGCGGCGTCCACGTCGACGGGCTGACCCGCAAGGAGGACCGGTTCCTGGTGACCGCCGGGGACCGCCGGTTCGAGGCCGACAACGTGGTCGTGGCCTCCGGGGCCTACCACCACCCGAGGGTCCCGGCGTTCGCCCCCGACCTGGACCCCGCCCTCCTCCAGCTCCACTCCAGCCGCTACCGGCGGCCCTCCCAGCTGCGCGACGGCGGCGTCCTGGTCGTCGGCGCGGGCAACTCGGGGGCCGAGATCGCCCTCGAGGCGTCGGCCACCCACCCGACCTGGCTGTCCGGGCCCCACCCGGGCAACGAGCCGGCCCGCGCCGGCGGCCGGGTCGACCGGCTGACCACGCCCGCGATCTGGTTCACCTTCTCCAAGGTGCTGTCGGTGGGCAACCCGCTCGGCCGCCGGCTGCGGCCCAGGCTGCTCACGGCCGCGGCGCCCCTGGCCCGGGTCCGGCGCAGGGACCTGGCCGCCGCCGGGGTCGAGCGGGTGCCGCGGACGGTCGGGGCCCGCGACGGCCTGCCCCTGCTGGAGGACGGGCGGGTCCTGGAGGTGGCCAACGTCCTGTGGTGCACCGGGTTCCGCCACGACTTCTCCTGGATCGACCTGCCGGTCTTCGACGCCGGCGACCAGCCGCGCCACGACCGGGGCGTGGTCGAGGAGGCGCCCGGCCTCTACTTCGTGGGGCTGTTCTTCCTGACGTCGATCACCTCGGCCCTGCTCGGCGGGGTCGGCGGCGACGCCGAGCACGTCGCCGCCCGGATCGCCTCGGCCTGAGCCACTCGCTAAGGTGGCAGCGAGCGCGTCCGTCGGAGGCCTCGTTGCACGACCTCGAACTGCTGCTGCTGGCGTTGATGGTGGCCGTGGCCGGGCTGAGCGTCCTGGCCCGGCTGGTCGGCGTGCCCTACCCGATCCTGCTCGTCCTGGGCGGCCTGGTGCTCGGGTTCCTGCCCGGCATGCCCGAGGTCGAGCTGCCGCCCGAGCTGGTCCTGGTGGCGTTCCTGCCGCCGCTGCTCTACTGGGCCGGCTTCTTCTCCTCGCCCCGCAACCTGCTGGCCGACGCCCGGCCGATCTCGCTGGCCGCGGTGGGGCTGGTCCTGGCGACCATGGTCGCGGTGGCCGTGGTCGCCAACGCGGCCGTCGACGGGCTCGGCTGGCCGGCGGCGTTCGCCCTGGGCGCGATCGTCTCGCCCACCGACCCGCTGGCCGCCACCGCCATCGGCCGCCGCCTGGGCGTGCCCCGCCGCCTCATCACCGTGCTCGAGGGCGAGAGCCTGGTCAACGACGCCAGCGCCCTGGTCGCCTACCGGCTGGCGGTGGCGGCCACGGTCAGCGGGACCTTCGTGGCCTGGCAGGCCGGCCTCCGCTTCGTGGTCGGGGCGGCCGGCGGCGTGGCCGTGGGCCTGCTGGTCGGCTGGCTGATCGCCGAGCTGCGGCGCCGGCTCGACGACCCGGTGGTCGAGATCGTGCTCTCGGTGGTCAGCGGCTACGCCGCCTACCTGCCGGCCGAGCTGCTCCACGTCTCCGGGGTCCTGGCCGCCGTGACCACCGGCCTGTACGTCGGCTGGCGGGCCCCGCAGCTGGCCTCGGCGTCCACCCGGCTGCTCGGCTTCTCGTTCTGGGAGGTCCTGGTCTACCTGGCCAACGCCGTGCTGTTCATCCTCGTGGGCCTGCAGCTGCACCCGATCCTGGGCGGCCTCGGCGGCACCGCGGTGGCCGTCCTGGTCGGCCAGGCGGTGCTGGTCAGCGCCGTGGTCATCGTCGTGCGCCTCGCCTGGGTGTTCTCCGTCCCCTACCTGATCCGGCTGCTGGACCGGCGCTCCTCCCAGCGCGCCCGGCGGGTCGGGGCCAGGGAGCGGCTGGTGCTCGGCTGGAGCGGCATGCGCGGGGCGGTGTCGCTGGCGGCGGCCCTGGCCCTGCCCCTGGACTTCCCCATGCGGAACCTGATCCTGTTCCTGACCTTTGCGGTGATCCTGGCCACCCTGGTCGTCCAGGGGCTGACCCTGCCCACCCTGATCCGGCGGCTGCGGATCCCGGACGACGGCGCCGAGCAGCGCGAGGAGCTGCGGGCCCGCCTGGCCGCGACCCACGCCGCCCTCGACCGGCTCGACGAGCTGGCCTTGGCCGACTGGACCCGCGACGACACCGTGGAGCGGCTGCACGGCATGTTCGAGTTCCGCCGCCGGCGCCTCAAGGAACGCGCCGGGATCTGGGAGGACGATGGGGCCGAGGACCGGTCGCTGGCCTACCAGCGCCTGCTCCGCGAGCTGCTCGTGGCCCAGCGCCAGGCGATCGTCGGGCTGCGCAACCAGGGCCAGATCAGCAACGACGTGATGCACCGCATCGAGCGCGAGCTCGACCTGGAGGACACCCGGCTGGAGATCTGACCGACGGAGGTGGCGGCATGCGCTTGACCAAGTTCGGGCACTCGTGCCTGCTGGTGGAGGAGGACGGGGCCAGGGTGCTGCTGGACCCGGGCTCGTTCTCGGAGGGGTTCGAGGAGCTGGACGGGCTGACCGCCGTCTGCCTCACCCACCAGCACCCCGACCACCTCGACGCCGAGCGCCTGCGGGGGGTGCTGGACCGCAACCCCGGGGTGCGGGTGGTCAGCGACGAGGGCAGCGCCCCGGCCCTCGGCGAGGCCGGCGCCGACGTCGAGGTCGTCCACGACGGCGACGAGCTGGACCTGGGTGGGCTGGGGGTGGCGGTGGCCGGGCGCGACCACGCCGTCATCCACCCCGACATCCCGGTCGTCCCCAACGTCGGCTACCTGGTCGGCGGGCGGCTGTTCCACCCCGGCGACGCCTTCACCCTGCCCGGCCGGCCGGTCGAGGTCCTGGCCGTGCCGGCTGGGGCGCCGTGGTTGAAGCTGGCCGAGGCGGTCGACTACCTGCGCCGGGTCGCGCCCAGGGTGGCCGTCCCGGTGCATGAGAAGGTCCTGTCCGAGCAGGGCGTGGCCATCCACTACCGGCAGCTCGGGCAGCTCGGGGGGCGGGGCGGCACGACCTTCCAGGTGCTGGACGACGGCCGCCCGCTGGAGCTGTAACGCCGCGGCGGGTGGGTGAGACTGGTACAGGACCTGGAACCTGCACGTGGAGGATGGGAGACGATGCGCGTGGTCGCCGGCCGGCGTGTGCGGGACGTGGACGTCGGCTGATTCCGTGACCTGGCCGCCGGCTACCCGGCGGCAACGGTCGACCTGGGCACCGGCGACGGCCGCTCCGTGCTGGCCGCTGCCGCAGCCGACGCGGACCGGCTGGTCGTCGGGGTCGACGCCAACGCGGCGGCGATGGCCGAGTCCTCGCGCCGGGCCGCCCGCCGGCCCGAGCGTGGCGGCCTGCCCAACGCCCTGTTCGTGGTCGCGGCCGCCGAGGCCCTGCCCGCCGAGCTGGACGGCCTGGCCGACCTGGTGACCGTCCACTTCCCCTGGGGCTCGCTGCTGCGCGGCCTGGTGGCGGCCGACCCGGCGGTCATCGGCGGCCTGGCCCGGGTGCTGCGCCCGGGCGCGACCCTGTCGATGCTGCTGTCCTCGACCGACCGCGACCGCGGCGCCGGGGTCGAGCCGCTCTCGGAGCCGACCCTGGCGGCGCTGGTCGACGCCTACGGTCGCCACGGCCTGGCCGCGACCAGGGCCCGGCCGGCCACCGCGGCCGACGTCGCCGCCACCCGCTCGACCTGGGGCCGGCGCCTGGGCGCCGGCGTCCGGCGTCCGGCGTGGCTGCTGGAGGCGACCAGGCTGCCGGCCGGCGTGGCCGAGGCGTCAGCGTAGCTCGGCCAGGCGGGCCCCGGCCGCCTCGAGGCGGGACGCGGCCGCCTCCATGCCGGCCCAGGGGTCGGGGGCGGCGAGGCGGTCGGCGATGGTCCGCAGGGTGTGGCGCCCGGGGACGAAGCCGTCCAGCTCCGACCAGTCGAGCGGGACCGACACGGGCGCGCCGGGCAGGCCCCGGACGGCGTACGGCGCGGCCATGGTCTGGGCGTAGCCGTTGCGCCCGATGTCGAGGTACAGCCGGCCGTGGCGGTTGGCGATGCGCCCCTCGGTGGTGAAGTCGTCGGGGTGGTGGGCGGCCAGGGCCTCGGCCACGGCGATGCTGACCACCTTGACCGTGTCGGTGTCGGCCGCCGGGACCAGCGGCACCACCACGTGCAGGCCCCGCGACCCGCTGGACTTGAGGAACGAGGCCAGCCCGAGCTCGTCGAGCAGGCCGTGCAGGGCCGCGGCCGCCGACCGCAGCACCCCCAGGTCGTCGGAGGCCGGGTCGAGGTCGAAGACCATCTGGTCGGGGTGGTGGATGTCGGGGGTGCGGCTGAGCCACACGTGCGGGGTGATGCAGCCCTGGTTGGCCAGGTAGGCCAGGTCGTCGGGGCCGCGGCAGACCACGTAGGTGACCTGGTCGCGGACGGTGGCCTGGCGGGTACGGCGGTTGGGGGCGGTGACCCGCTCGATCCAGTCCGGGAAATGGCGGCCGACCTGCTTCTGGAGGAAGCCGCCGCGGCCGATCCCGTCCGGGAACCGCTGCATGGTCACCGGGCGCCCGCTGATCAGGGGCAGCATCCGCGGGGCGACGGCACGGTAGTGGTCGACCAGGTCGCCCTTGGTGATGCCGTCGTCGGGGAACAGCACCTTCTCCGGATGGGTGACCCGGACCCGGTCGCTCACGCCGTCGCCCTCAGAGCAGGACGGTGCTGACGACCAGGGGAGGGGCCTGGCCGGGGATGACGGTCGCGGGTGGGCCGAACCGCAGCTCCAGCACCTCGGTGCCCGGCGGTGGGGCGGGCACGAAGGTGCGCTGGTGGACCCGGACCAGGCCGTGGGCGGGGGCCGAGGTGACCCAGTTGACGTAGTCGGTCCCGGCCCGGTCGGACACCGCGCAGGGGCCGAGGACCGGCGGCCGCGGCAGGTCCCCCTCCGGATCGGGGGTGGCGTAGGCGATCGCGTAGCGCAGGTCGAACCAGTCCGACCAGATCTCCAGCGACAGCAGCACGAGCAGGTCGCCGGAGGGCAGCGGGTGCTCGCCGGCCAGGGGGAGCACCCGCCGCAGCCGGGCGCCGGGCGGCGGCTCCCACAGCGGCGGTCCCAGCTCGGGGGGGAGCGGCTCGAGGTCGACCCCGGCGGTGTACAGCGAGATCACGGCCTCCCGGAGCTGCAGCAGGCCGGCGCCGACCTCCTCGAGGACGTGGGCGGCGACGCCGTCGCCCTCCCCGGCCAGGCCGAGCAGCAGGTGCTCGGTGCCGACCCGGTCCTGCTCCAGCTCCCTGGCCTCGCGGGCGGCCAGGCCGAGCACGAGCGTGACCGGCTTGGTCATGGGCAGGTGGCGGACGGCCAGCTCGCCGCCGGCTCCGGGCCGCCCCTCGATCAGGCCCGGGCCGATGGCCTCCTCGACCCGGCGCCGGACGGCCTCGACCTCGACCCCGTGCTCGCCGAGGGCGGCCGAGGCCAGGCACTCGGGGTCGCGGAGGAGGGCCAGCAGGAGATGCTCGGTGTCGACCCGGTCACGCCCGAGCCGTCCGGCCTCCCCCGGGGCATGCCGGACCGCGTGCTGGGCGCACTCGGTGACCCGCATCGACGGCACCTCCCCGGTCGCTCGGCCACAGCATATCCCCGCCGTGCGACCGGACAAGCGAGGCAAGCTCACGAGGGCGATTGTCCCAGCAAACGCCTACAATAGTGACATGGAAGAACTACTCGTCGAACGACGTCAAGATATCGAACCGGATGCCCCGGAGCCGCACGACCACCGGGCCTACGGGCTCGCCGCCGAGGTCCGCGCGGTCGAGGAGGGCCACAACGCCCGGGTCCTGTCCGACGGCTCGATCCTGGTCAAGGCCGAGTCCCACCCCGGCAGCTACCGCGTGTCCGTCCGCGGCATCGACCAGGGCGTGCTGCGGTTCGGCTGCACCTGCCGCTCGGGCGAGTACCGGACGGCCCTGCCCGTCCCGTGCAAGCACGCCGCCCTGGCCGCCCGCCGCCTGGAGCGCGAGGGCCTTGCCCGCTGGGACGACGGCCGCTGGCGCCTCCGCGACCACGCCCAGGTCCGCGGCACCCGCCTGCTGCTCGCCGGGACGGTCCGCCACCGCCCCAGCTCCCCGGCCGCCGAGGCCGCCTGACCCGGCGGCCCGGGGCCGGTCAGGGCCCGCTGCCGTAGGGGCGGGTGATGATCTCCAGGAAGTGGCCGCTCGGCTCCTCCCAGTAGACGCCGCGGCCGCCGTCGTTGGTGTTGACCTCGCCCGGCCGCCGCCGTCCGGGGTCGGCCCAGTAGGCCAGCCCGCGCTCCCGGATGCGGCCGAAGATCTGGTCGAACTCGTCCTCGCCGACCAGGAACGCATAGTGCTGGGGATGCACCGGCCCGTGGTCGTCGGCGAAGTCCAGCGAGACGTCGTTGTCGACCTGGACGACCAGGAACGGCCCGAAGGGCGTGGGCGGCCCCACCCCCAGCACCTCGGCCAGGAACTCGGCCGACTCCCGCTTGTCGCGCACGCGCACGATGGTGTGGTTGAGCTGGACGGACATCAGCCCTCCGATCGGTCGAACTCCGCGAGCACGGCGGGGCGCACCATCACGGTCGCCTCCCTGGGCGGAATCGGCTGCGGGGGCCGTGCTTCTGGTGGACGGCCTGCTTGCTGACCCCCAGCCGGCCGGCGATGTCCTGCCAGGACCATCCCTTGGCCCGGGCGTTGTCCACCTGCAGGGCCTCCAGGGCCTCGACCAGGCCGCGCAGGGCGGCCACGGCTTGGAGACCGACCTCGGGGTCGGTGCTGCCGGTGGCCGCGGCCAGGGCCACCGGCTGGGGATCCGCCTTGTCGTCCACGCCGTCAAGATACCTTGACGGCGTGGACCCGGCAATCCTCCAGCGCGGAGGTGGAGCGGGTCAGGCGCCGAAGGCGGGGCCGGCGGCGTCCCTGCCGGCGCTGGCGTGCCGCCAGAAGCCGTAGGTGCCGGACTGGCGGAGCTCGGTGGCGGCCTCGACCACGGCGCCGAGGGCGGCGAAGGCGAAGGCGCCGCCGACCGAGACCCGGCTGACGCCGGCGGCGGCCAGGTCGGCGACCGGGGGCGCCCCGGACAGGACGAGGACGTTGACGGGGCGGTCGACCGAGGCCACCAGCCGGGCGATGTCGTCCAGGCGGCGCGGGCCGGGGGCGTACAGCACGTCGGCGCCGGCCTCCTGGTAGGCCTGGAGGCGGGCGATGGTGTCATCCAGGTCGGGGCGGCCGTGCAGGTAGTTCTCGGCCCGGGCGGTGAGCACCAGGTGGACCGGCCCCCGGTGGGCGACCTCGGCGGCGGCCCGGACCCGCTCGGCGGCCAGCCCGGCGTCGTAGATCGGGTCGTCCTCCTGGCCGGTGAAGTCCTCCACCGAGCACCCGGCCAGCCCGGCCTCCAGGGCCAGGGCCAGCGTGTCGGCCACCCCCGCCGGGTCGTCGGCGAAGCCGTTCTCCAGATCGGCCGACACCGGCAGGTCGGTGGCCTCGGCGATCGTGGCGGCGTGGCCGACGGCCTCCTCCCGGGTCACCGACCCGTCGAGGCGGCCCAGGGTGGCCGCGAAGCCGCTGCTGGTGGTGGCCAGGGCCTGGAACCCGAGCCAGGCCAGCAGCCGGGCCGACCCCTGGTCCCAGGGGTTGGGCAGGAGCAGCGGCCGCCCGGGGACGTGCAGCTCCAGGAACCGTCTGGCCTTGGTGGCATGGGCGGCGTGGTCGGTCATGGCGGGGCCTCCAGGTCACAGGCCCGGGAGATCATCGGGCCTCGGTCGGCAACAAGATGAGGATCGGCATGCCCCCGACAACCCGCCCCGGCAGGCCGCCGAAAGCCACGACGTGATCCAGGGCCGGCGGCACCGTCACGAACCGGTGTCGTCGAGCACGGTGAAGAGGGTGAGCTGGAGGCCGTCGGGAGCGCGCAACCTGACGTTGCGGTGGCTCCAGGGGGTGACGACCGGGTCGGCCAACGGCTCGGCGCCGGCGGCGGCGAGGCGGCTGGCCAGCTCGGCGGAGTCGGCCACCTCCAGCGCGACCCGGACAGGGCCGGCGACCCGGGAACCGACCTCGATCTCGTCGACCAGCTCCGCCTGGCCGACCGAGAGGAGCTCCAGAGTGGCCCGGCCAGCGTCCAGGACAACCCCGCCGCCGGGCCCGCCGCCGGGTCCCTCGAAGGACTCGAGCACCGGCAGGCCGAGCAGATCGCGGTAGAACACGACGGCCTCCTCGAAGCGCTCGACGGTCAGGGCCAGCCGCAGCTCGCGAACCGGACTCTCGGGCATCTCGCTCCTCTCGCTCGGGGACGGCGGGCCGGCGCCGTGCCGGACGTCACCCAGCGATTGTGACGGCCGGCACAGCGGGGGGGCAGCGGCGCGACTAGCCTCGGGCTGTCGTGCCGTCACCGCCCGAGGAGGCGCAGATGACCACCGCCACCGTCCTTCCCTTCCCGCTGGTCCGCCAGGGCGACCAGAACCATCCCGTCAAGACCCTCCAGTACCTGCTCCGGGCCCGCGGCCACAGCGTCGCCGTCGACGGGATCTTCGGTCCCCTGACCGAGGCCGCCGTCCGCGCCCTCCAGCAGCAGAAGGGCCTGGCCGTCGACGGGATCGTCGGCCCCAACACCTGGTCGGCCCTGATCATCACGGTCAAGCAGGGCAGCCAGGGGGACGCGGTGCGCGGGGTGCAGGAGGAGTTCCAGTTCCGGAACCTGTCCGGCGACCCGAGCACGGGAGTCCAGGTCGACGGGATCTTCGGCCCCAAGACCGACGCCGCCGTGCGGGGCTTCCAGCAGGCTCTGCACCAGGACATCCCCTCGGTCACGGTCGACGGCATCGTCGGCCCCGTCACCTGGCGGGCGCTGGTCAGCGGCATGCTCTCGTTCTAGCGGCCCAGGCTGACGAGGCCAGCGCGACCAGGAGGTGGCCGGCACCCAGGGGATGCCCCTGTCGGGGTGATGCCGTAGCGTGGTCGTCGGACGAGCTTCCTCCAACGCTGGAGTCCAGGCATGGCACGTTCATCCGCATCCACCATCGAGATCCCACGGCTGCGGGCCGCCTTCGACGGCCGGGTCACCGCCCCCGGCGACCCCGGCTACGACCAGGCCCGCAAGGTCTTCTACGGCGGGTTCGACCGGCGGCCGGCGGCCATCGTCCGCCCGGCCGACGCGGCCGAGGTCGCCCAG
>Ga0209382_10002931_pt1 | contig 24218 bp, 15 predicted proteins | sample SoiMetdeltSBSDD5_FD_187599 | JGI IMG/M metagenome (GOLD analysis project Ga0209382, IMG submission 187599) | Bulk soil microbial communities from a Populus tree surrounding site in Tennessee, USA - Soil MetaG P. deltoides SBSDD5 (SPAdes) (version 2) | ecosystem: Environmental > Terrestrial >...
GAGTGCCCTGTAGTCATCGAAGAGAAGTGTGCCGTGAATAACGGCGCCAGAAATGCTCGCTGCAATGAAGACCGCCACTACCGCCAGCCAAAAGCGCTTCATGTTCATAATCACTACTCCATCCTGTTTCCGGTCTCTAGCAGTGACTTCAGGTCGCTGAGTATCCAACTCCAGCCGCCTGTTCCGGTTTCGGAGAACTTACTCGCGACCATGAACGCCATTGTCGGCGCGCCTTCGAGTTCGTGGGTTACTGTGAGACGGCAAAACCCGGCCGCGGCTTGCTCGATTTCAAAAGTCAGGCGTGTAAATCCCTCGGCCTTCATCTGATCGTTAAAGAGAAATCGATAGGTCTGAACGAGACGTTTCGGCGGCTCGGATTCGATGACTTCTCCGTCGACAACAACTTCCGGCATGCCCATCGCAATTAGCGGAGGTGTAGCGAGTGCTCGGAATTTTCCACCGGCCCGTAAGTCGTATTGCACTGGGCCTTGATAGCCGTAACGCGTTGTCCACTCCGGTTTGGTGATTGCGTCCCAAATCGCCTGTGGCTTCGCACGGATATAGATCTCATACACTTGAGTTGTCATGCGCGTTTTCGACTCTTCCGACATGCATCCCCCTCCAACTGCATTTTCAGATCAGTTAACGCCGACACCTGTTGCTCGGTAAACTTGTCGATCCAACGATCGTGGATCAGCCGAATCGGTACGGGATTGAGGAAGTGCAGCTTCTCGCGGCCCGACCAGCGCGTGACGATCAATCCTGCATTCTCCAAAACGCGCAAATGTTTCATGACGCCAAATCGCGTCATTTTCAGCTCGGATTCGAGCGCCGTAAGCGACTGCCCGTTTTGTGCGAACAGTAGATCCAAGAGGAATCGTCGCGTCGGATCGGCTAGCGCTTTAAAGACTGCGTCGTCGTTCACGCATTGCATGATATGTGACCAATAGGTCACATGTAAAGTCGGATTGTAGTAAATCTACGGATCCAGGAAGTGGTGGGCGGTAACGAAAAGGATTGGTTGTTTCAAGCTACCGCTTATTTGTCCGACGGTTTTGATAATCGGTGGCTTGAAACAACTAATCTTTATTGCTGCGCCCTATCGGGCTTGCACGCTCCGCTGAGAAAACGCTTTGGGACACGCGTATTCCCCTCCTTCGCGAAGGAGGGGAATACGCCCTTTGTCAATTATCATCCTGAGAACGACACCCGACAGACCGTTGAAACCCGCGCACTCACGTCCCGTCAGCGTTCCAGCGCTTGCGTGAAGTGCAATTTGGACAGCTCTGTCTTCGCGAAGGACAGAACATTCTCTACTCGAACGCTGTCGATTCATCCACTCCAGTTTACAGGTCGTCAGCCATCCGCCCGCAACGCTTGCGTTGGCTGAACATGGAGCGCACGGCGCGTAGGGACGATGCATGCGAGCAGGCACACGGCCATCATGAGCGCCGCGTAAGCGATGACAAATCCAACTTCGCGAGTGGACAACTCTCCAAACGCAGTGCGAGCGAACAGCGCAACCAGGATTCCACCGATCGCGACGCCGAGTCCAACCTGTGCGAGCGGCCGACGGAAGATAGCGAAGACGACGCTGCGCGAGTTCGCACCAAGCGCAACCCGGACACCGATCTCACGAGTCCGCCGTGAAACAGAAAAAGACATTACGGCATAGATTCCGGCTAGCGAAAGAAGAAGTGCGACGGAGCTGACCACCACAGCAACCGTGATGAAGATGGCCAATATCTTGAAAATGCCGTTGTTCATTTCATTCATTGGCTGCAGATTGTAGAGCTTCAGCGTCGGCTCCACCGCGTTGGCTACGGCGCGAAGTCGTGGCGTGAAGGATGCGGCGTCTCCGCGGATCTTCACGACCAGATAGTCGGATTGGCCACGTTGCGTCGGCAGCGCGTAATAAACGCCCTCGGCTCCCTCCTTGCCGAGATAGTTCATGCCCAGGTCTTCGACGACGCCGACAATCTCAAATGACGATTCGCGCGCATTAGTAAATCGAACGTGCCGCCCGATCGCATTCCGGCCATTCAGGACGCGATTCACGAACGACTTGTTGACGATGATTACTCGTCGTCCGGACTCCACATCAGCCTCATTAAGCCGACGGCCGGCGAGCATTTCGGCACCAAGCACATCCATGTAGTCGACGGCGACAGAAGCCGAGCTCACGACTCGGCCCTGTGAATCGGCTGGTATCGCCGCATCATCGATTGCTTCGATATGACGCGAGTCATGAAACATGCGCGGGAGCCGGTCGGCGAAGGTCACGCCCTCGACCACCCCTTCGGCCGACAGACGTCGATCCAACTCCCGATAGATTCTGCCGGCGTCAGCTGGTCCTTCCACCTCGAGTCGTGCGGAGAGGTATTGCTCCGATGCGAAACCAACATCCAAAGACCGGATTGGTCCCTCCGTGCGTCGAATGAACAGGACAGACACGGGAAAAACGACTGTAACCGCGACCTGAGCAACGATCACGACTGTCCACACTCCGCTGAATTTGACGCCGCCGCCCGCTCCGGCACTCGTCTGTTGCAAGTGTGCCCCGACGTTGCGTGTCACTTTGAGCGCGGGAACAACGCCCGCGATGATCGCGCCGAGCAGCGTGAGACCTACCGTGTAGAGCAGCGTGGTCCAGGAAAGACGATCGTCTACCCAGAACGGAAGGCGACCGACGTTGCTTTCAATAATGAACATTCCCCAGCGCACGCCGTATCTCGCCGCCGCAAGACCGACAACGGCGCCAATGCCGCAGAGCACGAGTGCTTCGGAAAAGAGCTGCACGATGATTCGTTTGCGGCTAGCTCCCAGCGCGTTTCTGACAACAATTTCACTTTCGCGCGTAGCGGCCCGAGCAAACATGAGCAAGCCAACGTTGCCGCAGACGAGAACGACCAGCATTGCGACAAACAAATTGATGAGCCTCATCGCATAAAGCTCACTCGTGGGCACGGGGCTCACGGATTCGGCGAACGGCAAAACGCGGGGACGCAGGTGTTGGTTAGTATCGGGAAAGCCGATGGCGGCTCGTTGCCCCAGACTGGCGTATTCGGCCTGCGCTTCCGCAATCGAAACACCCGACGCCAAACGACCCAGTACGTAAATCTCGGGCGATCGGCCACGTTCATAGTTCAGGACGTTCAGCCGAAACGGCAACCAAGCATCGTAGGAGATCGGAAATGCGAAAGACTCCGGCATGACTCCGACGACGGTGCTGTCGGTATTGCCGATACGAACGGTGCGACCGACCACATTCGGGTCACCACCGAATCGCGTTTGCCATATTGCATAACCGATGACGACGACCGGTGTATTGGAGGTTTCGTCCGAATCGAGAAGGAACCGGCCCAACAGCGCCGGGACTCGTGCGACCCGGAATGCGGACGCGCTGATCTCCGCAATTTTGATGGGCTCGGTATTTCCTTGAATGTCGGTGAGATTACGCGTGACGCCGCGGAAGGCACTGAGATCATCGACGGATGCAGATGCCGTCCGCCACTGTACATAATCATGTAGTGAACGGCCATTTGCCTGACGTGAACCGGCATCCCAATTCTGGATTCCGATTACCCGTTCGCCTTCAGGCAAAGGCAGGCTTGGGTTGATCCATTGGTTAATCAGTTCGAACGAACCGGCACCGACCCAAATGGCGAATGCCATTGCCAGCCCACCAACCACGGTCAGTCCGGGGTACCGCGATAACAGACGGACACCTAACTTGAAATCCAGCCATGCCATGAATACTAGACGTACGTTTGCGGAGAAGATTAACAGCCGGCAGCGACCGCGCGGTCGATCACTCTGCCTTGAGCGCTTGAACTGTGTCCGTCTTGCCGGCGCGATGAGCGGGCACGTAACTGGCAAGCGCCGCGACTGCGATCAAGAAAACCGCAGCTATCCCGAATGTCGAGGGATCGTTTGGGCTGACTCGGTAAAGCAAAGTACTGAGGAATGCCGTCAGCCACATCGAAACGAGAGTTCCCGCGACAATTCCGGCGGCAGCCAGCATTACTCCCTGCCGGATCACCATTCGCACAATCATTGCAGGACTCGCTCCCAGTGCGATGCGGACACCGAATTCCGGGGTGCGCTGGCCGACTGCAAATGCGAGCACCCCGTAGAGGCCCGTCAATCCAAGAAAGAGGGCTGTGCCGGCGCCGATCGCGAGAAGCAGCATCGTCAGACGCGCGCGCGCCATGGAATCATCGACACGTTGTTGAACCGTGCCGATCTGGGTCGCCACGAGCGTTGGCTCGACGTCGCGCACGATTTGTTGAATTGTCCGCGATAGCGATGTGAGAGGCAGACGAGTTCGCACGATGTACCGCTGTACATTCGGAATGTGGATTGAGATGACGCCCTCCACCTTTGCCGGTCGCGGCGGATAGATGTTCGGAAAGTACATCAGCTTCGATGGCCCGTCTGCGATCGACTTCGCTGCAATATCGCCGACGACACCGACTACCGTATGAGGCATAAAATCGGGGTCTTTCGCAGAACTCGGCGCGCTCACCTTCTCGCCGACAACGTTTTCGCGGCCGAACAGGCTTCGCGCGAATGATGCACTAAGAATTGCTCCCGGCGTTTCTGGCGTCAAATCGTTCGTCTCAAACGTGCGGCCGTAGAGGACTGGAATTTCCATAGTCCGAAAATAGCCGGGCGTTGCGTGACTTAAAACGCCGTATTGCAGGTTCTCCGCGTTGTCTCGATCCGCGGCAACGCGAAGTTCCGAACCAGCGGTTGTCGGCGTCAATGGAAAGATTGAGGATGATTCCACCGCGTCGACTCCGGGCAGCGCGCGAAGTCGGTCGCGCACCCGCGCTTGAATCTCCGCCACGTCGAGATAATAGTCACCCGACTTCGCTCGCGTCGGAGGAACCGGTAACGTGAAGGTCACACCGTCGCGCGGCTGAAAACCGAGATCGACATTAAGCAGATTGAAGAAACTTTTGGCCATCAACGTCGAGCCGATCAGCAGCGGCAGTGCGAGCGCCACTTGCGTGACCACAAGAACCCGACGCCATTGTTGTTCCTCGGGCCTCGCGCTGGCACGACCCATCGAGCCCATCAGGGCGCGCGAGGCGTCTACCCGACGCGCACTGATCAACGACACCGATCCCAGCAAAACGGCGCTCAACGCGGTCAGCGTCAGGATGAACAGTGTCGCTGGTACATCCATTCGCAGTTCGTTCAAGCGCGGAATCTGGTCCGACTGAAATCCAAATTGCGTACCGATCGCAATCGACGCCAGAACGAAACCAAGCGCGCCGGCAATGAAAGCGAGCGTGAGGCTTTCCGGCAGGAAACGGTGAAGCAGATCACGATTGGCGGCGCCTAACGCGCGCGCGACAGCAAGTTCACGCCGTAGTCTCTCGCCACGGATCAGCGACATGTTGGTCGCATTCGCCCACGTGATCAGCAACAGGAACGCGGTCGTAATGAACAGCAGCAAGAGCGGAAAGCGTGCCTCGCCGACGATCTCCGTTTTGAGCGGCACGATCTGCGCCCGCAAGTCCATTTCGGCAAGTTGTTGCTCGTTGACGTCTGGAAAATTCGCCGGGAAAGTTTGGATTAACCGCTGCAGATCGCGTCCCGCCTGCTCCGGTGAAACTCCGTTGCGAAGGCGTCCAACGGCGCGCTGGATCATTCCTCGCAACGACGCTCTGGTGCTATTGCCGAGAATTTCTGCCGGAAGCATGATCCACACTTCGGCAGCCGGGTCGGGAAAATGAAATCCCGGCTCAGCCACGCCGGCAATCACCAGCGACCGATAGCTCCCAAGCAGGATCGGTCGGCCCACAACCGTGGGATCCATACCGTAATGCCGCTTCCACAGGTCGTAACTGATCAGCACGCTCGAGTGCACAATTAAACCGTCTTTCGACTGCACATCCTCAATTGACGGCAGCCTTCCCAGAAAAGGCCGGGTGCGAAGAACGGAGAACACGCTCGGGGACACCCTGACCGAACCAATCTGTTCCGGAGAATCGTTGTCGCGAAGCATGCTCCGGTCGAATTGGTAGAAGCCCATCGCTTCGAAAACCTGATTTTGCTTCTGGTAGTAAAGGAACGGACCTGGCGACACGCCGTCATATGGAAGGCTCACCTTCGAGGCCGTGTGATGCACGGTCACCAGACGCTCGGCATCAGGATAGGGAAGCGAACGAAGCAGGACGGCATTCACCAAAGCGAAGATCGCCGTCGCTGCGCCCATACCGACGGCGAGCATCAATATGATGGTTACAGCGAACAGCGGAGTGCGCTGAAACAGACGCCGGATATGGTGGAAGCTCTGGTTCATGATTGGTGCAAGGCAAACGTTGCTCCAACCGGGTTGCACTTGTCAAATCAAGGGAAAGGGGGAATCAGAATCGGGCAGACGTGTCCGGTTTTACATCGGGCGTCCCAATTTCGAACGCCCGATGTATCCGTGTTTATTACTCTTCGTTACCGGCGCGGCGACGTGGAGTCGCGGGTGGCACATATAGCGGTCCGGGAACGTCGACGTTGTTCGCGCGATCGTGCGGCGTCGTGTACGCGAAACTGCCGGCATTCGCCCACTTTCCTTTCCTGAATGTGACAACGGTGAGGTCTGTGTTCGTGCTGATTTCCTCGCCGGAAGCCGTGAAGCGAACTGCAGCGGAGAACCGGTGAGCTTTGTTCACAGTGTGATGGATAACGCGGGTTTCCGGAATGATGCCGTACACCCAACCCCACTCTTCGCCTACGGTGCTGCCCATCAGTTTTCGATAGTCGGCGTAATCATCGAGTTCTTCGCTACGGTTCTTTGCTGTCGCCGCAGGAATGGGCGAAGGCGTATCCGGGGCTCGATACGTGAGACGCGATTTGACGCCGACCACTTTGAATTGATCCATCGCCTTTCCCGCAGGACCGAGATTCCAGGGAGAGCCGCCATTGTCGATTCCCATACTGGCGCCGCCATGTCCGCTCGGTTCGAGCGCTCGATCCGATGCGGTATACGAAAGATCGTGATCGACGCGCAGCCGCTTCACGAGCTCGACGACATCGGGATAAACCATTCCGACCATGCGATCGGGAGTAAAAATGGTCGACATCGCTTGAATGGCCCATCGCCCGTCATTGTTGGTCACCGTGTAAATGCCCTCACATCGAGTGAGCCGCCTGCCGTCCGCTGCGAAGCGGTTATAGACCATCGACATGGCGCACATCTTCGGATCGACATTGAGCACTTCAAGACCTTCGAAAACGTCATAGGCTCCCGGTTTCAAAAAACCGTCGTGATCGGTAAATCGTTCCGGATGCTCATTCATGTTCAGGGAAGCCGGGGCGTGGGCAAGAAAGTCCTCGGCTGTTTTGACGACGACGGCGTCGACGGCTTCCCACGATCCGAATGGGAAGTGCAACAGATCCGCAATTCCTTTGGAGTTTCGTTCGCTCAATGCGACGAAGAATTGGGTGAGAATGCTTACACCCTGCGGTATGGATGTTTGGTACGAAACCGGAAACCGCTGATCCACCATCGCTCGTCGGCCAAGAGCTTTCGGCCGCTGCGGATCCTGGGCCGGACCCTGATGTGCCATTGCCGGAATCTGTGCCATCGCCGAAGTTGGAGACGTCATCGATGTCGTGGCTAGCGTGCCAATGACACCGACAGTGGCGCCCTTAAGAAAATCACGGCGGTCTTGCGTTTCGTTCAGTTCGTTGTCCATCTGGATCTCCTTTTCAGGGAATGGGCTTTTTGCGCGAACCTATCGCACGACAAACGCGCGGTCAACGAACCGACACAATTTAAGACAAATCTACTTTGGCAGTTTGCCTTCGATCTCCTGGTAGACCTTCAGGATCGCCATCTGGGCCTGGGAACCGCTCAATGCCCAGTTAGCGTAAGGACCCCAATTGGCTTTTTGCGCGGCTTCACATGGCGCGGGTCTGCTGCCGGGAGATGCGGGTGCTGCAACGCAGGGAACCTTCGCCGCATGCAATCGCTTCGCTTCGGTAATCACCGCGACGAGCGCCTTGCGCGATTCTTCAAGATCTTTCTTCATCGTTCCCGGTTCATCGATGAATCCATGACCGGGAACGTACATCGAAACGTCCAATGCCTGGGCCTTTTTGATCGTCTCGACCCATTCGCTCGGAAATGCAGATCGCATGGCAGGGAACACACCGCGAAGATAAATCTCGCTCATGAAAAGAACCTTAGTCTGCGGCAGGTATACCATGAGATCGCCACCGGTGTGAGCGCGGCCGAGATTCAGGATTTGAATCTCCGTGCTGCCCATTTTTATCGTGCGTTTGTCGGCGACGGTTTCGGTAGGCGGATTGGCATTGTTCGCGAGAACCTTCTGCGAGGCCGGCGAGGAGATGAACACGATGTTCGGAAATGCCGTCTTAAAGGCTGCATTACCGCCGGTGTGATCGCCATGATCGGAGGCGATGACCATGTATTTGATCGGCTGCGACGTCAGCTTCCTGATGTTCTCCACCATCGCCTGACTCTGACCGGCATCACCTTGTCCGTCCGCTACCAGGACGCCATCGCTGGTGATGACGATCAAGCTCACGGTGTTGATGATGCGGCCGTCGGGGTCGGGTGAGTGCGTGCCTTCGTAGGAGTACACATCGTTCGCCAGCTTTTTCCAGCGGGGAAAATCACTAACCTTCAATCCGCGAATCGTAAGATCGGCGTTACTGCCGTTCGTTTTCTCCTGTGCCCGCGCATAGCTGGTATCCATCAACGCCAGGACCAGCAGTCCCACAAAGATGTGAAGCGATTTCATAGACGTCTCCCTCGGCAGAATTCCCGAGAGTATATGACAATCTAAGTTCGCAACACACTCAGCGGATCCATTCGTGCTGCGCGATTTGCCGGCAGCCATGATGCAATCAGCGCGATCAGCAGGATGAAGGCGGCTGCCGCAATATAGGTGGTCGCATCGCTCGCTGATGTTTCGTATAGCAGGCTCTGCACGACCGTCGCAGTGGCCGCCGCCACGATCACACCGGCGATCGTCCCGAGGATCGCCAGTCGCAGTCCCTTTCCGACGATCATTTTGACAATTGTCCGGCGATGCGCGCCCAGAGCCGACCGGATTCCAATCTCACGCGATCTCAGAGTCACTTGATAGGCCAGCAAACCATAAATTCCGGCTGCGGACAGCAGCAGAGCGGTAAAGGCGAAGATTCCGAGCACTTGCGTTTGGAATCGTCGTTCGCCTAGGCGGTCCGCCAGTCGCGACGATGCAGGCATTACCGACATCACTGGCAGACCCGAATCAACTGCATGGATCTCATGCCGAACGGCGGGTATCACGTTGCCGGCAGTTTCGGAGACTCGAATCGTCATGTCCATGCCGCGCAGAAAGGACGGGAGGAATCCGAGCATAATCGGTTCGACATCAAGCGCCTCCCGACGAATGTCCCTGACCACGCCGACCACCGAAGCCCACTTACCGTCCTGTGGCGGCGCCTCACCGCTGATCAGGCTTTTGCCGATGGCGCTCTCGCCAGGCCAGAACCGTCGAGCGAGAGTCTCGCTAACAATGAACACGGCAGGGGCTCCGGGCTCGTAATCGCGCGGTTCGAAGTCGCGGCCTTCGACGATGTCGATGCCCATCGCCTGAAAATAATGGGGAGTAACGCCTTCAATGGCCAGTCGCGAATTGGAATCCTTCTGGATCATGTGATCCTTGATCGTGACCCATTGTCCGGCGTTTCGACGGATGAAGAAGTCTGTGATGCCGCCGACGTCCACAACACCGGGCAGACTGCCGACACGCTCGCGGACGTTCGAGAAGAACCTCTCCAGTGCCGCACGGTCCGGGTATGTGGGACGCGGCAGGTCGATCCGCACGATTAACATGTTCTCCGCCGGATAACCCGGTTCCTTGCTCTGTGCGCGCAAGAAGCTCTGGGCGAACAGCACCGCGCCAACAAACAACACGAGCGTGCCGGCGATCTGAGCGCTGACCAGCAAATCCTGCAGTCGGTAATGTTGCTCACTGGCCCGGTCTTTCGTTGCCAGAATTGCTGGGACGGTTCCACACGCGAGGACAACGGCCAGTCCAACCGCAAAAGACAGGGCAATCGAAGTCAGATCAAGGCCGGCCTCAGCGAGTCTCGGAAGCGTTCTCGGCCCGTACACAAGCAGCAGCCGAATCGCCCAGTACGCGAACCCCACACCGACCGCGCTGGCAAGCGCCCAAAGGCTCACGCTTTCGGCGATCAATTGCCGGATCAGGCGATTGCGCGCAGCGCCGAGCGCCGTTCGCACTGCGAGCTCCCGTCGCCTTCGAGCCGTTCGTGCCAGGAGCAATCCACCAACGTTGGCGCACGCAATAATCAAGAGGGAGAGGACCGCAGCAAACGCCAGCCAGACGTTACGGCGGGTCTGAGGACCGATAACGAAGTCAAACAACGACGCGATCCGGATGTCGAGGTTACGGTTCACTGTGTAAGCGTTGCGCAAGCGAGCGGCGATCACAGCCATTTCCGTGCGCGCCTCTTCAAGCGAGACACCAGGAGCGAGGCGGCCGAGCACTTCGAAGCCGTCGGAGTCACGCACCGTCATGCGCCAGACGGGCAGAATCGAAGCAGGCCTCCAGAAACGCGTGTCGCTGGTCGGCATATGGAAGCCGGCAGGCATGACGCCGGTCACGACGTGCGGTGTGCCATCAATCTCGAGCGTTTGCCCGACAGCATTGGGAGATCGCGCGAATCGTTCCTGCCACAATCCTTCACTCAAAACGACGACAGCTTGTTTGCGATCGAACTCGTCGCGCGAAAACGCCCTTCCAATCACGGGCTCGACGCCAAGCACGCTGAAGAATTCGGGTCCAACCAGCCCTTCCTGCGCCCGCTGCGGTGCGTCGACGCCCATGAAGTTCACCGCGCTGACCGAAGTCCGGCGGTAGTACGTCATGGCGGAGAACGTCCGGCTCTGCGCGCGCCAGTCGGAGAAGTTCGCCAGCGAACTGCCGTCCCACTGATTCTCCTGGATGAGATGGGTTGAAATCCGCACCAGTTCGGCGGCGCGAGCATAGGGCAAGGGGCGAAGGACAACGGCGTTTAACACGCTGAACATCGTGACTGTCGCGGCGATCCCTACGGAAAGGATGGTGATGACCGATATGGCAAAGATCCGATCACAGCGAAGTGCGCGGAATCCAAGTCGAACGTCACGGCAGAATTCGCTGATCAGGCGCCAGTTCCAGACGTCCTGGGTTTCTTCCCTTACGAGCTGAATACTGCGTATTTCCCGCAAGGCGCCGGTTCTGGCCTCCGACGGCGTCTCCCCGCGATCAATGCGTTGCTGAATTTCGAGGGCGAGGTGAGCCTTGAGCTCGTCGTCGAGGTCGTGCTGGACCTGACTGCGGCGGAAAAGGTCGGTCAGGTATCGCCACCGCAGGCGCGGCCAGTTCATTTGCTCCTCCGATCAATGTTGAGGTACAAGACACTCTAGTACCGTAACATTAACCGAATGGTCATAGGTTGTCTAGTACCTTAAAACGAATTTCAATTCCGCCCGCATTGATTTGGCGCGCGCTTGAACGGCGTTGGCCTCATTCGTGTAACCGTTTGCGCGTAAGGTCAACGCGTACGCTTCCAACGTGAGAAGACCTTCGGGATTGGCGCCACCGCGGCCCCGATTGCGAATACCCACAGCCTCCTCCAGTAACGTCTGCGCCTCAGCATAGCGGTTGCTGCTAATTAAGACTTGGCTGAGTGACAGGAGGTTATCGGCGGTGCTGAGATTTTCGGCGGGAAGAGTCTTGCGGCGAATGCTCAACGCGCGAGTCAGTACGCTTTCGGCAATGTCATACTGCTTTCGCTGATAATAAAGTTTACCCAGGTTATTAAGCACAACGGCGACATCTGGATGTTCGGTACCTCCGTGGGTTTCCATGATTACCAGTGCTCGTTTGAGCGAGGACTCGGCTTCGGCGTACTCCTTCCGTTGCAGTTGAACAACACCCAGGTTATTCAACACTTCGCTGACATCGAGATGGTCGGGACCTACTTCTGCCTCACGAATGCGAAGCGCCTCTTTGAGATAGTGTTCGGATTTTTTCAGGTCGCCGTTCATCGATCTCTCCGCGGCCATACCCATCAGAATCACCACTAAGGCTGGATCATCCTTCGCGAGTGTCTTCGCAACCGCGAACGATTCCTCGAACGCGCGTGTGGATTGCTCGTACCGGCCGATATCCCGATACATCGTGGCCTTATTAGTGAGAGCCATTGCGAGTTGTCGTCGCGACTGAGGATCAGTGCGCAGCAAACTAATCGATTCGTTATAGAGCGATTCCGCCTTTGCGTAGGCGCCAAGATGACGGTGGGCCATTGCGAGGTCGTTGATCACGCTGCCGCGTAAGGCGACCGTCACGTTTGACCGTTCACCCTCACGAGCTGCTGCGAGGAGTGTCTGAATTGCGGCCGCGTACCGAGCGTGTTCCAATTCACTGCGTCCCTGTTTCCACAACTGATCAAAAGACGAACCATTGGCGAGTTGTAACAGCAGCAACAAAACGTACATTTTGTGCCCCCTTTACGGATCAATAGTGAGAGCAGGAGAGTTTCCGTTGCACGCTGGTGCTATTTAATTGAATTTGAATGACGGCAGAAAAACGAAGGTGTTCGTTTTTGAGAAGTATCTCCGATAGCGGACAATTCGTTGTTTTCCGCGATAAGTGGCCACGGATTACACGGATTACACGGATTAATTAAAGATGATACGTTGCCAGGTCAGGCTGTTTCCGGCGAAATTCACGACCAGGCCGACCTCAATTCCTGTGGCTTTCAGGTACGAAATCGTTTGGGCGCGGTGAATCTCGGCAAGCTTCGATACGCATTTCAGTTCAACGATGACTTCACCCGCCACGACCAAATCTATGCGATGCCGACCGATCCTCTCTCCTTTGTAAAGGACATCAATCGCAAATTCGGTCTGAACAGGCATGCCGCGAGAACTGAGCTCACGGATCATGGCGCGCTGATAGATCGCCTCAAGATACCCGGGCCCGAGTATTCGATGAACCTCTATTGCTGCCCCGATGATTTCTTTGGTGACCGCCTCCGATTTCACGCCGAGCCTTAAGCATTTCCCCTTCCGTGTAATCCGTGTAATCCGTGGCCATGCTATCCTTTCGCGCGTGAATTTACGTAGTTTGGCGTTTGCACTCTTTCTCTATCAGGAACAACCCACTCCGACGATCACGGCGGTCCGGATGGACGCGGAAGAAAAGATCACCGTCGATGGACGGTTGGACGAGCGGGTATGGGACCGCGCCGAAGCGGGCGGCACTTTCACGCAGCAGGATCCGGATCACGGTGCTGCGGCGACGGAGCCAACGGAAGTTCGAGTCGTGTATGACAAGGACAATCTGTACATAGGCATCCATTGTTTCGACTCTAACCCCGACGGAATGCTGGGCAATCAGATGGTGCGAGACGGGTTTCTCTCGGGGGACGATCGTCTGATGTGGGTCCTCGATCCACAATTCAACCAGCGCAGCGGATACTTCTTCGAAATCAATCCGTCGGGTTCAATGGCTGATGCGTTACTGGTTCCTGCCAGTGGCGGAAGTGCAGGCACGTCGCAAAATCGTGGCTGGGACGGCATTTGGCTCGTGCGAGTTCATCGTCACGAACGCGGTTGGACGGCCGAAATCGAGATTCCATTTCGCACGCTCAACTTCGATCCGCAGGCCGAAGCGTGGGGCGCAAATTTTCAGCGCACGGTCCGGCGCAAGAATGAGGAGAGTTTTTTCAGCGGCTGGGGGCGTAATCAAGGCCTCTTTCAACTTGCCAGTGCAGGCCGCATTGTTGGGATCAAGGATGTCACTCAAGGAATCGGTTTGGATGTGACGCCGTACGTTATCGGCAGTTACACGGACGCAGAACAGCGCGACATTTCGTCTCTTTACAAAGGGACTGCCGGCGTTGATTTCATCTACAACATCACCCCGCTGCTCAAAACAAATTTCACGATCAATACAGACTTTGCGCAAACCGAAGTCGATGACCGGCAGATCAATCTCACGCGATTCCCGCTTTTCTTCCCCGAAAAACGAGGCTTCTTTACCGAAGGCTCCGGCAACTTCGATTTCTCCCGGGAACCGGCCGGCGATCTTTCCGCGTTCTTCTCTCGCCGCATCGGTCTCGATGAGAATCGATTGCCGCAAAGGATCGACTACGGTCTCAAGCTGAATGGGCAGGCCGGTCTGTTCGATTTGGGCCTGATGCAGGTACGGACGGCGACAACTGCGGCGGCAGCAGGTGAGGACTTCACCGTCTTTCGTCCGAAACGTCGCTTTATGCGGCAATCGTATGCCGGCATGATTTATACGCGTCGCGCCACTCGTGCTTCCAGCCTTGAAGACCGCCACACCGTCGGCGCGGATTTCGAATTGGCGACAACGCGATTTCGTGGTTCGGACAATCTGCAATTCAGTGGGTTTGCCGTAAAGGGCCCGAATCCATTGAAGAAGGGCCGTGATGCCGCATACGGTCTGCGGCTGAATTATCCGAATGATTTATGGAACGCGCGGATGTCCTATCGACGAATCCAGGAGAATCATGATCCCGCGGTCGGATTTGTCGAACGCACCGATGTTCATCGGATTAATCCGGTTGTTCGATTTGCTCCGCGGCCGGAGAACAATCGATGGATTCGCCAGATCGGAACCGAAGCGTGGTCGGAATGGCTTTGGGACGGACGCCGTGAGGTGGTCGGCCGCGCGTTTCGGTTTACGGTGCTCGATCTGAACCTTCAGTCAGGCGATACGATGAATATTCAGATCAGTCCGACTTACGAAAAGCTTGAACGGGATTTCGGAATCGCTCCCGGCATTACCTTGCCTGTAGGCAGCGAGCACCAATACACGCGCTATTCATTCAACGTCAGCACAAACAATCGTCGAATCGTTTCGGGTAGCACAAACTTAACTACCGGCAGTTTCTATTCGGGAACTCGACGAGACTTTTCGGCGACTGTAAATCTCAGGCCGCGACGCGGTGTTTTGGCGACGTTTACCAGCCAGTTCAATCGGCTCGAATTCCTCGAAGGGAATTACTCGACAAAGATTCTCCGCGGTCTGCTGAACACACAGCTGAATCCGTTCATCTCGATTTCAAACAACATTCAATATGACACGGTGAGCCGGGTACTTGGTTGGCAGACGCGCTTTCGTTGGATCGTGAAGCCCGGCAATGACGTGTACGTGGTACTGCTGAACAATTGGTCCGATCTCGGTGATCGCTTCCAGATTCTCGATCGCTACGTCGCGACGAAATTGGCCTATACGCATCGATTCTGAAGATTGAAGGATAAATATATGCGAGCAAAGATAAAGCTTATTACCCTGCTAACCCTGATGTTGGGCGCGATGAACTCTTTGGCTTTCGCGCAAAGCGCGCCGCCGCGAACGACCGTGTGGACCGGCGTCTACAGCGATGCGCAGGCGACGCAGGGCCAGAATGTATTCGCGGCACGTTGTTCACGTTGTCATGGTACTGATCTGAATGGCGGCGCTGTGGGTACGTCATTGATCGGCGATCGCTTCATGCAATTTTGGCGGGAAGACACGGTCGCAAGCCTCTACATCAAGATCCGCGACACGATGCCGCGCAATGGCGGAGGGTCGCTGAGTGACCAAGACTATGTCGACGTCACCGCTTACATCCTTCAAAAGAATGGCTTCCCTACCGGTTCCGCAGAACTGAAGCCGGATACCATGCGCGCGATTCACATCGAAGGTAAGGAAGGCCCGCAACCGCTCCCGACAAATTCCATGGTTCAGATCTTAGGTTGCATGACACCGGACGGCGATAACTGGACGCTCACTCAAGCGACATCCCCAGTCCGCACGCGAGTGTCGGATGCCGTAAGTGCGGATGAATTGAAGATCGCGCAGAGCACACCGCTGGGAACGGCGACGTTCCGCCTTCAGAACCTCGTCATGCTCGGATCTTTCAAACCGGAGCTTCACAAGGGGCACACCATGCTGGCCAAAGGCCCTCTACTTCGGCGCTCTGGCGCTGAAGCCATCAGTGTCACAGCATTGGAGATGGTTGGAGAACGCTGCGGTCAATAGGGCCACAGCGTTCTCGTAGGGCTGGTCTTTCTTCAGAAAGAAAACTTCAGTCCGAACTGCGCCTGGAATGGATCGAATGCCAGCTGTGGCTGGCCGAAAATCGCCGATCGCTGATTCCCGACGTAGCTGCCGAAATTAACAGTGTTAAAGAGGTTGTACATCTCCCATAACACTTCCACGGTGGCTTTTTCGCGGATTCGAATTCGCTTCGACGCGCGCAAATCGAAGCTCGTATAGGAATCCTCGCGAGCGCCGTTGAACCCCATGTTATCCGGCCGCTCGTTGTTGTCGCCGTCACCATTCACATCGCGACCGAGCGTGACATTGTAGGGCGGCGCAGTGTTGAAGGTCAGGATGCCGCCCATCTGAACTCCGAATGGCATCGCGTATGTCACGTTGCTGACAATGCGATGCCGGACATCATTCGACGTCGGACCCCAATCCGCATTCATGTTGTACTTGTCCACGGGAGTGCCGGCCCAGGAATTCGCACTACCGAGCGTATAACCGAAGAGAAAGCCAAGCCCCTTGGTGAAGCGGCGTTCCAGACGCAGTTGCATTTGGTTGATCTTGATTATGTTGCCGTAATCCGCGAGGATCATCCGCGTACCGGACGCGATCAACGGAAATGGACCGGTGGCACCTCCCATTCGAGCGTTTACGTTTCGTGTGCGTGGGAAGCGCAGACCGAACATGTGCACGTAATCGGCAGTGAAAGCGAAATTCGTTGCAATCTGCTGCTGGACGCCTACCGTCGCCTGCTGAGTGTACGGATGTTTTGTCGTGCGGCTCGGCAGGTTGAACGTCGTGCTGCCTTCTTCTGGTAGCGTGCTGGGATTTGGGATGTTCGGGAAGAAGTCATTCGGTCTGTTTGTCAGGCGGCTGTCGTTAGCGATTTGGATCCAGAACAGGCCTGGATATCCCGCGACGGTCGTGCGCAAGTCGGTTGTGGCGATCGTGTCGTAATAGAAGCCGTAACCGCCCCGGACAACAGTTTTGCCGTCGCTCATCGGATCGAAGGAAAAACCAAACCGCGGCGAGATGTTTGTTTTATCCGTGGGCAGCGGTTTGATGTTCTTTCCGCGAAGGTCACCATTCACCATGCGAGCCCAGAACTGAAACTCGTCCACATTTTCCGGGAATGGATCACCATTCAGATCCTGGCGCAGCCGCCGAAGATCGTAGCGCACGCCGAGATTCAATGTGAGATTCGGACGCACGCGGAACGTGTCGTTGACAAAGGTCGAATAAATTTGAATGGCACGGAAGAAGTGACCGAATTCTTTGCACGGTTCAGGCAAATTGCAGGGATGCGCCAGACCGCGAATGTCGATCCCCGCGCGATAGAGATACGGGAGACTGGACGCATTGCCGGCGACGACTGGTGCATCGTTCAGGAACGTGAATTGTCCTTGAGTAGGTCCCGTGTTGTTTCCACTCTGAGAAGGAATCCGCTGCGCTTCGAAGCCATACTTTAAATCGTGCTGGCCCCAACCGGTGACGTGCTGGCTGAACGTGTCGGTCAAGATGTAGTTCTTTTGAAAACGCCATTGCGGAGTTCCGCTCGAAGACCCGAAGCGAACGGTTGGGAAGATGATTTCGGGCTTGATCGGGAAACCGCGGGGATAGTTGCGATACAGTTGCTGATTGCCGGCGCTCAGCCGCAGTTCGTTGACTTTGTTTTGACCGAACAACGACGTTAGATTCCCTACGACCATCCAGCTTGATCGATCATCATCGGCGCCGTTATCGCCCGCAGTGCCCGCTCCGACGTTCTGTCCGTTGAGCAATTGCTGATCGAGAAGATAGGTTGCCGTGAGGCTATGGTTCGCGTTGATCGTGTAATTGAGCTTGCCGAGATAATTGTTCACCCGTGAAACGATGGGCACGACCGTTCTCGTGTCGTAGCCAAGCCCCTCGACAAACGATTTGATCGCGGCTGGTATCGTCACAGCGGCGGAGCGATCGGCCATACGGCGTTCGTAAGAGAAGAAGTAGTGTGTCCGGTCCTTCTTTATAGGGCCGCCGATGGTTCCACCGAATTGCTGGATTTCGAAAGGAGGTTTCTCGACGTTCCGCAAGAGGTAATTCGGCTTTTCGAAAGCGTCGTCACGTCTGAAGTAGAACGCGCTGCCATGAACGATGTTGCCGCCGGACTTGGTGACGACGTTGATGGCGCCGGAAGCGGAGCGGCCAAACTCCGCGGAATAAGAATTGGCCATCACCTGAAACTCCTGGATCGCTTCCTGTCCAATTGCGGCGCGAGTGGCCGCTGAGCGAGCAGAGCCTCCGCGCGTGATTTCGTCATTAAAATCCACGCCTTCGAGCCAGATTGATTTGTACGCCTCGCTCATGCCGCCAAAAGAAATCGAATCGGACTGCGCAGAGCGTGCTGATCCCTGATCGCTGACGACTCCGGGTGAAAGTAAAGTCAGGTCGAGGAAGTCGCGCGACTTCAGCGGCAAGTCTTCGATCTTTTGATTGTCGATGATCGTCTTCACTGCGTTTTCGGTCGTTTGAACCAGGACGGCTTCCTCGTTGACAGTCACCGTTTCGCCGGCCGTAGCCACTTCAAGTTTGAAATCGAGTTTCACTTCCGACGCGACGTTCACCGTGACGTTTTGTATCGAGACCGTCTTGAATCCGGGAAACTCGACGGTCACCGTGTAAACCGCAGGTGGCAGCGCGTTGAATCGATACGAACCGACTTCGCTGCTGATCATCTCGCGCGTGGCGCCGGTCTGCTGGCTGACAACTTTGACCGTTGCCGCAGGCAGACGCCCTCCTGTGGTGTCCACAATGTCGCCCAAAATCGCGCCGCTTGCGGATTGGGCATAAGACGTCATCGGTAGCAGAGAAAACAAGACGACCAGTACTGCCGTTCGCCACATAGGACCCCTCCCAAACTTGTTATTGGCTGTTGCGCCGTATAGTAACACCGGCAAAACCTGATACCAGAACGGTTTCAATATAAATGGGAAGAAACCGCCGCCGTCGTTCGTCTGATTGATCGAGGTGGCGGAAATGACTGGATTGCTTTCGGATTGCCGGATTGCAGCACGGACATTATTAAAGGACCGTAGTTTTACGGCGGTCGTCATAACGACGCTCACGTTGGGTATTGCTCTGGCGGCATCCGTCATCGCGATCGTGAATGGTTACTTGCTCCGCTCGCTTCCGTATCCCGCAGCGGATCGTCTGTACAGCATCCGGTTTGAACCCGGCCAACAAATTCCCGACGGTCTCGAGAACCTCGATTGGCAGTCGCTGTCGAACATCATTGAAATCCCGATTGCGTGGGATTTGGACATGTTCTACGTGACATCGGGAGATCATCCGGAGGCGGCGCCGGGCGCCTGGGTGACTCCAGGGTTTGTGCAAGGCCTCGGAATCGCAGCGGAAGTGGGACGCGGCTTTACTGGTGAGGAATTTGGAATCGGCCAGCCGCAGGTTGCGATGATCAGTCACGCCTTTTGGCGGGATCGTTTTGGCGGTGATCCCGGTATTCTGGGAAAACAATTTCGCGCCTACGTCAGTGACCGGCCGGAAGAGGCCGAAACGTTTACGATCGTCGGCGTCCTCCCGTCGAACTTTTGGCACGTAAATCCCTACACGCAGATTTTTGCGCCGCTTCGCGCGGAAACCTATCCCTACATGATTCGATTGCGACAGGGCATACCTGCTGCGGATGCGGAGAAGCGAATCGGCGATCTTATCCGGGTGCCCGTTCATCTCCGATCGATCCATGGAGAATACGTGCAGTCAATTAGGCCGATTCTCTTTTCTATCGGGTTGGCCGCAGCGATTGTTTTGGTGATTGCCTGGGCCAACGTCGCTTTTTTGATGTTGATCCGGACCAACCGCCAACAACGCAACGTCGCAATTCGATTTGCTCTCGGCGCAGGTCGTGGGCGAGTCGCACGAACGCTCATCACCGAGTCGCTACTGCTCTGTGTGACCGCGACGGTGCTTGGCGTTGCGTTGGCGACAGCGTTGCTGACCGCAATAGGCCCGATCATCCAGGAGCAACTGGGCCGTCCGGTACCGGGTGGAGTATCGCGGCTCACCATCGATTTTGCCGTGATCTCGATCGTTGTTGTTCTGACCGGCATCCTTGCCGTGGCGTTATCGCTCGTGCCTTTGCTTGCAACACGCCGCCAAAGTCTGATGTCCACCATGCGGCGTGGTCACATTAGCGGCAGCGCCGTCATCGGCGCACGACCCGTACGATCCGCATTGATCGTACTGGAAGTCGCGGGCACGCTGCCGTTATTGATGGGATGCGGTCTGATGATTCGGACGCTTGTGCGTGAGCTGAATACCGATCTAGGAATCAATTCGGATCGTTTGATTGCTGCGGGCCTGTCGTTACGTGAGCGAAGCTACCCGAATGAAGCGACGCGGCTCGCTTTCTATGATCGGCTGATGAACGCACTTCAGCAGACTGCAGGAGTCGAGTCGATTGGTTTATCCAATTGGCCGATCCTGGCGGCCCCGCCATTGCAGCGCGTCGATGACACGTCGAGCAGCGTGATTGGGATCACGCCGGACTTCTTCAATACGATCGGCGTGACGCTGAAGGATGGTCGATTCTTTACCCGAGCGGATAGGGTGGGTTCAGAGAGCGTTGCTATCGTCAGTGAGACACTTGCTCGACGTCTGCGACCCTCTGGAAGCGCCGTTGGCCTGTCTGTGCCGATTGTGCTTGGTGATGATGCACCTGTTACACGCCTGATCGTCGGCGTGGTAAGCGACGTCAGACAATTGCCCACCGACGAGGAACTCGCGGACCTTTATATACCTCTGCTACAGGCGCCGGGACGTTTCTCGACGATCTATATGCGCGCAGCTGAGTCGCAAGCCTGGACACAAACATTGAGAACGGTTTTGAGGGATATCGATCCCGAAGTGAGTTTGCGTGACGCTCGTGATGTCCGCGTCATGGCCGGCGAACAGTTGATTCGGCCTCGGTTCTTGACGTCTTTGATGACGTCGTTTGCGGTCGTGGCGTTGATCTTGGCGCTCATCGGGATTTATGGAGTGGTGGCTTACAATGTAAAGCAACGCGAGCACGAAATTGCCATCAGAATCGCCGTCGGGGCGAGTCCGGGTTCCGTGATGCGATTGTTTTTGCGACAGGGCGGCGTGGTCATCGCTGCAGGCCTGCTATTGGGAACCTTCGGCGCCGGCGCAATCGGACGGGTTCTCGAGACGCAGCTCTATGGCGTCAAGCCGACCGACACTTTGACAATGATGACGACGGCTACTCTTGTCGGTCTCGTCGCCGTTGCCGCCAATTGGTTGCCCGCGCGTCGCGCGGCGAGGACCGATCCGACGATTGCGCTTCGCGCGGAATAGGCCTACTGACGGGGGATCGGGACGATGGCATCGGTCAGCGGACCGTTCAATTCGTCATACACTCGATGCAAGTACCAATCCACAAGCTGTATGTCGAACGCATTGCTCAATCTTGGATCGTCGTGAGTGATCTTCGCTTTGAGAGTGGCTAACGCTGGAAGAATCGTTTTCTTCGCTTCGTCGACAGGGATTCCTTTCGCGTGCGCCTCCTTTCCTTCTCGAAGCAATTCACGGAAAACGTCCATCGTGGCATGAAGCAGTTCCTTGTCGCGTAGCGGTTCTCCGTGGCCGGTCACCATCACCGAAACATCCAGCGCATCGATTTTTTCCAGAGTGCGCAGCCACTCGGTGGGATAGCAACTCAATGCGAACGAAATCGGATTCACCAGCAGATCGCCTGTTATGAGAATCTTTTCCTGCGGCAGATAGAGGAACGTATCGCCCGGCGTGACCGCGCGTTCGTAGTGGAGTACCTGGATCTGGCGTTCGCCCAGAAACAAATTCATTTGGTCGGTAAACGTCACGTCGGGAAAGGTGTGGCGGACGTTTTTCTTTTGCTCGAGAAAGAATCGCGCCTCAGCCAGGTCGGCAGGTGGCGGCGATCGTTTCTCCAGGTTTGCGATGTATCCCGGTAGATCTCGTTCGATTCCGGGCCGATTAAATTCGAGTGCTGGTCCCATCATCATCTCGCGCGTCTTTTCGTGCGCGATGATTTGCACATCCGGGAACGCCTGACGATAAACCTCAGTGCCGTACCAGTGATCCCAATGCCAGTGCGAGTTCACGACATACCTGACCGGTTGATCAGTCAACTTGCGGATCTCTTGAAGAACAGCGGATGCTGCGGCCGGTGTTCCATTGGTATCGAACACAAGCACGCCGCGGCGCGACACGATCACGATGGAGTTCCCGTCGAGTCCCACATTCCCATATGCAGGAGTCATGAAGAGGAAGACTCCCTCCGCGATCTGAACTCGCTTTGGTGTGGGGCGCGACTGCGCGGCAGTAATCAACGGTAGCAAAATGACTGCGAGAACGACTCGTTTCAGAATTTCCTCCCCGCGGGTTCCCCTCCTGGCACAGGAGGGGTGGCGCGAAGCGCCGGGGTGGTCGCTCACAGAAAATCCGGCCAGATTACTTGCCGATCGATTTGGCGTGAGCGACCACCCCGCCGCTCGCGATCAAAAACAATCGCTCGCGCCTGCCCCTCCTGTTTCAGGAGGGGATCTCCCACGCGCCTCACAGCAGGTTTTAGACCACGCTAACTGTCTGAAACAGCGTGAAGCTTTGACACGATGTTGTTCGGTCCCGGAACGGCGTGTTCGTTGCCGAGCGATCATTCATTGCGAATGGCAGATATCGGATCCAGACGAATTGCCATTCGAACCGGGACGACCATTGCGGCCACCGAAACGAGCGCGAGCAGAACTGCGGCCCCCGCAAAAGTGAAAATGTCGCTCGAGGAAACTCCGAAAAGCAGCGTTGCGAAAATTCGTGTCACCGCGTACGCGCCGACTAAGCCCGCGACTACCCCGGCCGCCAACAACACCAGGCCTCGCCGTGCGATTGATTTCGCGATGTGCGATGCAGATGCACCAAGCGCTAGACGGATACCGATTTCCCGGGTTCGTCTGCTCACCACGAAAGCAGTCAGGCCGTAGACGCCTACGGCGGACAAGATTAGTGCCAGCACGCCAAACCCTCCGGAAACCGCCGCTGCCTGCCGCGTTTCGCCAAGCGAAGAATCAAGCTGTTCCTCGAACGTCGTAACGCGGAAGATGCTCAGCATGGGATCGAGAGAACGAATCTGTTGTCGCACCAGTTCAGCCATTCCGGCCGGGTCCGCAAAACGCATGTGAAGCGTCATCATGTCGTGTGACGCGGTTTGCTGCACCGGACGATAGACCATCGGCAATGGCTCGTCACGAAGGTTTCGGTATTTTGCGTCTTTGACGACACCAACGACCTCCACTGGCGGACTATTCGACCCGCCGACGCGCATTCGCTTGCCGATCGGATCTTGATTCGGCCACACCATGTTGGCGACTCCTTCATTCACAATGACAACGTGGGGCGAATCCATGCGGTCGTTCTCATCGAAATCTCTGCCTCGGACCATAGGAATATCAAGCGTCCGGAAATAATCAGGACCAACAAAGTTCGAATCGATTTCCACTTCGCCGCCGCCGGCATTAGTGAAACCTTCCGCTGAAATGTGCTGGCGCTGACGTCCTGGCGCGAGCGGTGCCGTCCTTGCCAATGTCGCGGAGCGCATTCCCGGCAACGCACGGACCTTTTGCAGGAGATCCGTCCAGAAGGTTCGAAGTCGAGCACCTTCGTAACCAACTGAAGCGGGATCCAGCGAGACCAGAAGCAAGTTGTCGACGCGAAAGCCGGGATTCACGGATCGCAGGCTTCCGAGGCTTTGAAGCATAAGGCCGGAACTGATCAGCATCACGAGTGCGATCGCAAGTTGCGCAACGATGAGCCCGTCACGCAATGGGAGACGCGGTGCGGCGGTCGGCACGGTCCCAGCCTGGCGGAGCCGAAAAGTCGGAGCGAGCCCGATCAGAATGCCTGCGATGAGCGACGCGCCGACTGCGTATCCGAAGATCCGCAAATCAACGCTGGTGTCGATGGCTTGCAGGCGACCGGAATGGAATGAGGAAATGAAAGCCGCTGCCCAGGAGGACATTGCAAGTGCACCCGCACAACCGAACGCGCACAACGAGAGACTCTCGACCAGGAATTGCAGCGCGAGCCGGCCTC
>Ga0209382_10002932_pt1 | contig 24217 bp, 17 predicted proteins | sample SoiMetdeltSBSDD5_FD_187599 | JGI IMG/M metagenome (GOLD analysis project Ga0209382, IMG submission 187599) | Bulk soil microbial communities from a Populus tree surrounding site in Tennessee, USA - Soil MetaG P. deltoides SBSDD5 (SPAdes) (version 2) | ecosystem: Environmental > Terrestrial >...
CCCCGTCAGGGCACGAAACGCGGCCGGATGCCGCCGGAGACGAAGGTAGCGGGCAATCATGCCCGCTACACTACCAGACAGAACACCTATTGTGCAGCGACTCTAGTGCACACGCGTTTCGACATCAGCGGAAGAGCGCTCGGTCATGGCCATCCCCACCCGCCGCGATTGTACTCGCTCACCCCGGGTAGGCGGCCATGAATCCGAAGACGTGGTCGAACCCCCTCGACTCAGGTCATCCCAGGACCTCCACGAAACACCGGCGGGTCAACGAACCTACGGTCTCGGATGAGAGATTCTGTGAGCACCCTTGACCTCAGGGTGACGGCTAACTCAAACGCACGAGGACCAGGAAGGGCATGCCAGATCCGGTCGGCTGTCACCGGGCACCCCGCCGTGGGCTGAACTTCAGCGAGAAGAGGAACATGCCTCCCGCGTCGGGTTTTGCAGAATCGAATGTGCATGCCGATGCGCGTCGCCCGGTGATAAACCGACCGCTCGTGGTGTGCCACTCCGGCGCACGATCAGCCTCGCAGGTGCTCGCTAGATGGGTGTTCGCGAGGCGACTGCTCCGTCAGCCATGAATTGACAGGCGAGCCGGATGAGCAGCTGAGGGTGGTCGCTCGTCGAAACGAGGCCATTGGTGTTTGCCGCGCTCGCTCAGCCGAAGCGCCGTAGCTCCCGCCAGATGTCGGGCCAGGGCTGGCGCGGACTGCCGCAGAGGAAGATATCCGGGTGGTCCCGCGCCTCCTCGTTCTGGATCCCGTAAGGATTGGAGACACGGCCGACATGGTGGCAGCTTTCGAAGAGGCGATCCACCGCATCGCGGCGGAAGCCCAGCACGATCAGGGTCTCCGGGGGCGGCTCGCCGTAGCCGCGCGGCCAATAGGAGTTGACCCCACTGATCCCCTGGGGCAGATCATGCGCCGGGCCGTACAGGTTGACCGCCCCGGCCTCGCCGTAGTTCCCGGCCAGGATGGCGGTCCGAGCGCGCTGCTCGGCCGGCAGGGCGGCGTAGATCCCCGCCACCGTCTCGACCAGCTCGGGCCAGCCGACTTGCTCGACGAAGTTGTCGTGCACCGCGCTCGTGATGTTCCACAGGTCGGAGCCGACCGGGGCGATCGGCAGCATCAGCGCGCCGCCGAGAGCCGCGCCGACCACCAGCGCCGCCGCGGTCAGCCCGCGGGCGAGTCGGGCCCATGCCGGTCGCAGCGAGCCCATCCAGGATTCCCCAGCGACCGCCCCGGCGGCGAGGAGCATCGGGTACGCCGGCCCGAGGTAGTAGGACCGTCCCTGCGCGACCAGGAACAGCGCGAATGGGACGACGAACATCCAGCCGACGAGGCGATACCGCCGGCCGGACCGAGCGACGAGGAAGAACGCCAGGCCCGCGATCCAGAGCGGGATGGTGAACGGATTGGCGCTGACGAAGAGCTGCTCCACCAGGTAGCCTTGCGTCCGACCGATCGCTACGTCTCGCGCGCGTGGATGGCCCCCAGGAACTCCAGGGAGACGAAGCCGTGCTGCGCCTGCCAGAGCAGGTTCGGCAGGACGACCAGCAGGGCCAGGGCGGCGCCGCCCCAGGCCCAGCGGCTGGCCAGGTAGCGCCGTGAGCTCGTCAGGAGCACGCCAGCGACAAGCCCAATGGAGCAGAACGCCATCGTGTACTTCGTCAGCATCCCGAGTCCGATGGCCGCGCCGATCTCGAGCCACCAGCGGGGATCCTCTGAGCGCAGCAGGCGGATGGCGCAGTAGGCTACGACGGTCCACCACAGGTAGTCGAACGCGACGTACTGGAACAAGGCTCCCATCAGGAGCGAGATCGGCGCGATAGCGACCGCCAGGGACGCGACAATCTGTGCCCACCGACCGCCGCCCAGCTCTCGCGCCATCAGGCCGGCCAGGACCATCGTCGCTCCCTGGGCCAGGGCCGCGAAGAGCCGCAGGCCGGGGAGCGATGGGCCGAACAGCTCGAGGGCCACGCGGGCAACGGCCGGCGTCAGGGGTGGGTAGGCCACGTAGCCCCAGGCCAGATACCGGGCGTCGTCGAGCGTCGCCAGCTCATCGCGGTGGAAGCCGTACTGGCCGTTGGTGAGCGTGTGCAGCAGGACGCGCGCCAGCGCCAGCAGCAGCAGGATCATCAGGTCACCGGACCCGGCCGGCATGAGCGTACGCCGCGGAGCGGGCCGCGGACAATCCGCTCGTAGCAGGGCACGACCCTTATTTGGAATGGGCTCCCTCCCGAGTGACGATGTCGAGCGAGGCGCCCGGCGTAGCGCAAGGTCTCGCGAGGCGGGTTAGACGAGAGCCACCTCTATGGCCAGCCGGCATGCGGCGCTGGCGCCGGGGCGATCAGCACCCGGCCGGTGCGCGCCTGGAGCAGCGCGCCAAAGCCCTCGACGCCGCGCCATTCAGCCGCCATCACGAAGAGCGTCTTGCCGTCCGGACCCCCGAGCATGCAGGCGAAGCAGCTCCGGTCCGACTCGATGCTCTGGAGGACGTTCCCACCCTCGCGGACCCGCATGCAACGCCCCATCGCGGCTGCCCAGACCGCGCCCTCAGCGTCGAGGCAGATGCCGTCGGGCGGACTCTCGAGGCTCGCCCAGAGCCGGCGGTGCGACAGACTGCCGTCTGGTGCGATGTCGAACGCCGAGAGCCGCGAGGCGAAAGACTCCGCGACGATCAGCGTCGTGTTGTCGGGCGTCACGGCCATACCGTTGCCGAACTCGATGCCGTCAGCCACCTGACGGACCGCACCATCCGGGGTCACCAGCGCGATCACCCCGGGGATGAACGGTCCGCCGCCGTGGAAGTCGAAGTCGCTCCCGTTGACATAGGCGTTGCCACGGCCGTCCACCACGATCTCGTTCCAGCCACGGGCAACCCGGCCCAGGTCGGCATGCGGAACGAACGAGCCGTCCGACTCCTGGCGCAGAAGCAGCGCCTCCGGCCCCGACACGACGAGCAGCCGGCCATCCGGCAGCCAGTCGATGCAGAACGGGACGCTGGTCGGGACGCGTGCCATCACCTCGCTGTCGCCGTCGACACCGACGGCGACAATCTGCTGCGTCCCCCAGTTGGAGAACCACAGCCGGCCGTCGTGCCAGCGCGGCGATTCGCCGATGGCGAGCCCGGTTAGGAGAATGCGCGGTTCAGCCATTCGAGACCCCCTCAGACGTCAGGTGCTCGGTCTTCGGCCCGCTGCGCGGCGGGATTTAGGGCTGGAGTGGTCGGCATTGAGCACTCCGTTACGCTCCGATCGACAGCCGATCGACCACACGAAACTGCAAGTGCGTGGCAGCCGGCGTCTCGACGACCTGAGCCGTCTCGAGGATGACGTGATCGGGGCCGATGGACTCGAACAGACGCGTGCCACTCCCGAACAGGACCGGCACCAGCTGGATCTGGATCACATCCACGAGCCCGGCCCTGATGAACTGCTGGGCGACGTTCGCGCCACCCATCACGGCTACGTCCCGGTCTTCGGCCACGGCCTTCGCCAGCCGCAACGCGCTCTCGATGCCGTCCGAGACGAACGTGTACACGCCTCCGTCCGGTACGTTCGGCGGCGTCGCGTGCGTCACGACGAAGACCGGCCGCCGGGTCGCACCCGTCGGGCCATCTGCGCCCCACCAGGGTACGGAGAGGTCGTAGGTCCGTCGACCGGCGATGATTGCTCCTACGGCGGTCGTCGCCTCCTCTAGCAACTGACGGTTGCGATCGTCCGGTTCCATCGCCCAGGTGTGCAGCCGCTCACCGTCGTCGCCCAGCGGCTCCTCGGGACGTACGTTCGAGACGGTGATGAAACCGTCCGGGGACGTGCTCATGACGACGATCACTCGACCCATCGGAACCTCCAGATGTACGGGATTGAGGTGGGTGATGCGGGCGGCCGGCCGGCGCGGGTGCTGATGCTCACCGCCCGTCACGTCATCTCGCGTTCAGCGAGACCGCACAGGTAGGCAGCACGGGTGCACGATGGCCCGCCCGCTTACGGTCGGCCGTAGCGCAGCGCGACCACGCCCGTTGAGAACGTCGCCACGCTGACGAGCTGCCACGTGGACGGCGCAAGGCCATCCGGGAAGAAGCGCAGGCCGCCGCCGAGCAGCACGGGTACCAGGAACAACTGAAGCTCGTCCAACAACTCGCTGTTGAGGAGCGCCTGGATGATGCTGGCGCTGTTGAGGACCAGGATGTCCCGCCCCGACGCCGCCTTCAGCGCCCGGATCTCGGTCTCCAGATCGGACGCGACTCTGGTGTTCTGCCACTCGGCGCGCTGCATGGTGCGCGAGAAGACAACTTTCTCCACGGTGTCGAGCCAGATCGCCAGGTCACGATTGCGCGGCGTGCTCGCCGGGTCCTTCGCCACCGGTGGCCAGTACCCGAAGAAGCCCTCGTAGTTGGTCCGGCCCATCACGGCCGTGCTCACGCCGCGCCAGATGCCCTCCGTGTACGCCATCATCTGCTCGTGGCCGGCGTGCTCGGCGATTCTGGACATGTCGTTGCCGGGGCCAGCCGAGTAGCCGTCCAGCGACAGGGTGACCCAGCCGATGTGCTTGCGCTGCTCCCCGGATATGGTGCGGTCAGGCATGACAGACACTCCTTCAGTACATCAATCTTCACGTCAACTGGTCGCGAGGTGCCCTCCAGCCCGCCACGATACCTGCACACTCCGCGCATCGCTCTCTCGTCATCAGGTCGAATGACACCAGCCCAAGTCGACACGGCTCCGAACGTCGGCGGGCGACTGTCGCGGCCATGTCGTGCCAGATCGCGGTCAGCCTACCTGGACGAATATCTCGCGACGGGCCATATGGGATCGTTGATCCAGACGTCCGATTGCAAGATCGAGCCGTGCTCGCGGCTGAACCGGATCTGCTGAAGAATGATCTCGATCGACTGATCGGTCAGCCCCGAGAGCGGCGCCGTTCGGCCAAGTGCCTCACGGACCACCTCCTCCGGCAGCTTGGTGACCTTCATCATCGCTTCGACGGCCTTCGTGTCCCCCTTCTTCCAGAGCTCGGCGACCTCGGCCTGCGCGGCGTTGACGTCCCGCAGCAACGCCAGGTACTGTTGGGCGATCTCTGGTCTCGCCGCGTACATCACGTGGACCTCGGTTGCCCCGACGCCGAACGTCTGCTCCCAGAGCTGCTGCTGGGTGGCGATGATGCGGGCAGCGCCGGACCGCGTGACCAGCGTGGTCGTCGGCTCCCAGATCAGCGCCGCCTCGACCTCGCCCCTGGTGAGCAGGTTGGCGATGTCCGGCGGCGCCGTCGCCTGCACGAACTGGGTGTCGGTGAACAAGTCGAAGCCGTGAGCCTTGCGGATGTGGGCGTTGATCTCCTGGGTGTTCGAGGTGCCGGGGATGCCGGCCACCTTTCGGCCACGAAGCTCGGGCAGCGAGCGGATCGACGGGCCGGTGCCAGTCAGGACCGACCCGAGCGCACCCACGCCGACGCCGAACGCCGACATCCTGACGCCCTGCTCGTACATCTGGGCACCGATCACGGTCGACATGTCGATCAGGTCGACCTGGCCGGAGGTGAACGCGTTGACGATCGCGCTGATCAGGTCGACGGCCTGCCACTCGATGTTCCAGCCCCGCTCCTCGAGCAGCCCGAGCTGGTGGATCACCTCCACACCCGCCCAGCCGAGGGTCAGATAGGCGATCTTGAAGGTCCGGTCGGGCTTCAACGCGGCCTGCCCGGGCTTTGACGACGGCGCGGTGATCGGAGCGCAGGCCGCCGTCAGCCAGGCCGAACCCAAACCCGATCCGCCAGAGGCTGGCCCCGACGTGGAGCCAGAGCTGGCCGCTGGACACGATCCTGATCAGCCCGCTCAGCACCCGGCCCGGTGGTGGAAACAGATACGCGCCGTAGCGATCGGACATCAGGCCCCAGACGACCAGGCCGAGCGCGAGCACGAGCAGCGTCGGCAGGTGGAGCGTCTCGGCGAGCCGCCCCCAGCGGATCGACCAGCGGGTCGCCGGGGGCGCCTGCACGGTCGGCTCGCTCCTGGTCATCTCAGACGTGGCCATCGGCGCTCCTTCACGATGCTCGGGCCGGGAGTCGCCGGCCGTCCAGCCGGCGCTGCTCGCGGACCTGCTCGGCCAGCTGCACCAGGATCTCGTCCGCCAGGGCGTGGCGGTCCGCGCTCGCGCCGAGCGCCCAGCTGCGCAGCAGGCGCGCGGGGCGGGCCGAGAGCAGCGCGACGTGGGTGCCGATCGCCAGCGCCTCCTCGATGCTGTGGGTGATGAAGAGGATCGTCTTGCCGGTCGCGCGCCAGATCTCGACAACGGCCTGCTGCTGGTCGCGGCGGGTCTCGGGGTCCAGCGCGCTGAATGGCTCGTCCATCAGGAGGATCGTCGGTTCGACGGCCAGCGCCCGCGCGATGCTGACCCGTTGCTGCATCCCGCCCGAGAGCCGGTTCGGGTGGTAACCGCCGAAGCCGTGCAGCTCGGCCAGCTCCAGATACTCGGCTGCGCGCCGCGCGGCACGGTCGCCGGACAGGCCGAGCGGCGCCAGGCAGACCGCGACGTTCTGGGCGACCGTCTTCCAGGGCAGCAGGCGCGGCTCCTGGAAGACGATGCCGACCGCCGGTCGCTCCGAGCGGAGGCTCGCCGCCGCGTTGTCGACCAGTACCGTCCCCGCATCCGGCGATTCGAGACCCGCCAGGATCCGGAGCAGCGTCGTCTTCCCGCAGCCGTTCGGCCCGAGCAGACACAGCAGCTCGCCCGGCCGCACCGCCAGCGAGAGGTCGTCCAGGACCGGGATCTCGAACGCTTTGGTCAGGCCGCGCGTTTCGAACGCATACCGCGGCCGGTCGTCGGCGACGGCCTTCATCACCCGTTCCTCTCCAGCTGGGAGTGGCGCTCGTGAGATCAGGCGTGAGGCGTGGCTCACGTGGATCGGCCGGGAAGCCGGGCCAGTCCCTCGCCCAGCACCACGAGTGAGATGCCGAGAAGCGCGACGTCCTTGATCAAGAATTGGCCAGCGGGGCCCAGGGCCGGGAAGCCTCCCAGGCTCGGCTCCCAGATCGGCAGGACGAGCATCGTCGAGACCGTCACCAGGAAGGTCAGCACGCTGATCGCCCCGCCGGCCACCGCGGCCCGCGGCGACCACGGCGCGGCGATCAGCAGCAGCGCTGTCGCGATCTCGACCACGCCGAGCAGGTAGGAAGCACCGGCCTCACCGAAGACGGGATACATCCAGGCCAGCCAGGGCGTCCCGCCGATCAGCGGCTTGAGCGCCTCCACCTCGAACTGAGTGAACTTGAGCCCGCCGATCAGCAGGAGCGGGAGCACCAGGCCGGCCAGGGCGATGCTCCGGCCAGCCCGCTGGACTGGTGTCGCGAGGGGGTGCCCAGGCCGACCGCCGAGCGTGGTTGTCTGTCTGTCGAGTGTGGCTGTCACGTTCTCGCTAACCATGGTTCGCCTCCGTTCAGCTCACCTGGACGCTCATCTATCGTTTGCGGCTCACCTGGTCCTGCGCGTACCCGGCCAGCGAGGCGTAGCCGCGCACGATCGCCTCGCGCTCGGCGTAGCTGGCCACGGCGTCGAGGTCGTCGAAACCGTCCGGCGCGCGGGCCTCGATCACGTCGATCACGCGCTCCGGCCCGCCGCGCCGGTTCGAGAGCACGATCGCCGCCGTCGCCGGCCGGCGCTCGGCGTCATACGACGTCAGCGCCTCCGTGATCGACGCTCCGGAGGTCAGGTGCTCCGCCAACGAACGAGCGTCGAGGATCGCCTGACTGGCACCATTGCTGCCGGTCGGGTACATCGGATGCGCCGCGTCGCCCAACAGCGTCACCCGCCCGAACGACCTGCGCGGCACCGGGTCGCGGTCACAGCAAGGGTATTCGTAGAACGTGTCGGTCGCGGTGATGAGCGCGATCGGATCGACGAAGGGGAGATCGAACGCGTTCCGGACGAACGGCAGCGCCTCGTCCAGTCGTCCGGGCCGGCTCCAGTCCTCGCGACGCGGCGGTGGCTGTGAGCCGTCGCTGATGAGGACATCGCCCGTGACCTCGACGCTCCCCCCGTCGGCGCGGCGCTCGAAATGCGCCACCACGCCCGCGCCGCGCTCCTCGAAGCCGACCAGGCGGTGACCGGGGTGGATGCGGTCGGCGCCCAGGCGTTCGACGGCCGCCCGGTGGAGCACACCCTGGAGCTTGCCACGATGGATGCTGATCTGCGGCACGTCGTAGCCGGCGTCGAGGCCTCTAGGCTCCTCCCAGACGGTCTGGCCGCGACGCGTCATATAGAGCAGGCGACGGGTGCGGACGCCGGCCCGCTCCAGGGCCGGCAGCAGCCCGAGCGCGGCCAGCTCCTTGACGGCGTGCGGCAGCATGTTGATGCCGACGCCGAGCTCACGCATCTCGGAGGCCTGCTCGAAGACCTCCGCGTTGAAGCCCGCCTGGTGTAGTGCCAGTGCGGCCGTCAGGCCGCCGATGCCAGCTCCCGCGATCACAATTTTCATGGCCGCATTCATCCAGGTCGCATGTCGCAGCGCCGCGGTGGAGTTGGAGCACCATTGATCGTCAGCCAGGCGCCATGGCGACGGCTGTCAAAATCCTTGGGTCGAGCCGTTACGGAAGCGCGGGCCGCTGCCGGTTGCGCGTGGCAAGGCGAAACTCGGAGGGCGTACACCCAAACGCGCGACGAAATGCTGCCGAAAAGTGGCTGTGGCTCGAGAACCCGATGTCGAGCGCGAGCGTAGACAGGTCGTCGGCATGGGGCAGCTCGACCAGGGATCGCGCCAGCCGCAGCTGGAGGACGTACTGGTGCAGCGGGACGCCCTCGACGCGGCGGAACAGATCCGTAAGATACTCGGGCGATGCGCCGACCGCGCGTCCGACCTGGTCGAGTCGGATCCTGTTGGCGAGCTCAGCCTCGAGAAACTCCTTCGTCCGCCGGATCAAGCGCCTGGACGACGCGGACGGCCGATCACAACGACGATCGTCGCCGAGCGCGAGCCGCAGCAACCCCAGGATCAGCTCCTCCGCGCCGAGATCGTCGACCTCGGACACGCCGCTCGCCCAGGTGAGGAATCGCGTGCGCAGGCTCTGCACATGCGCATCCACGCGTCGGCTGCGACGGCGGAACAGCGGATGAGACCGAAGGTCAACCTCGGACGCGTCGGCGAGTTTGGCCAACACGTCGGGCTCCGGTGTGACGATGAGCTCGGCGAACCCGCCGGACAACGGATCGCTGAGTCGGTAGCCCTCACCACCCGAAACGAAGAGCACCTGGTTGGCATCGCCGATCACATCGTCGCCGCCGACGTGCCAGACGAGTATGCCCCGGTACGGGAACACGACCTGAAACTCTGCTGAGAAACCTTCGACACCCGTGCCATCGGACGGCCACCTGGTACGGACGTCTTCGGCCAGGGCGACGGCCCCTTCCAGGAGCCGTGTGCGATGCATGATCTGTCCTCTCCCTGAGAGTCAGCGTTGATCTGTCGGCCTGGCGTTCAGCGCGCGCGAACGGGCGTTCAGCAGCCCATCCGGTGCGTCTGACGGCATCGTCCACGAGGGCCGCTCGGGTGGTTCTATTGCAGCAGAGATGGGCAGCCAGTGCATGGGCGCGTCCAGCCGCGGTGCGTCCGGGGACGAGGCCGGAGGTCTCGCTCAGATCGCGCGGGGTGGTATCGGAGGTGCGGACCGACACTTGGTCTCGTCAGTGTGAGCCAGACCGGCTCGCGTGGCGCGACCCTCAACCAGGTTTGAAGTCTGGTATCCCGTCATCCGGTGGCGCGACGACGACCGGCTGCTCGCCGAGCACCGCCGCGACTTGCTCGGCGAGGGCGTTCAGATCAGGCTTCGCCAGGCCGTAGTGCCCGGACCTGATGGTCCCCTCACGATCGACGAAGAAAATGGTCGGGGTCGCGGGCGGATCGTAGGCCTGCGAGACTGGGAAGTGGTCGCCGTCGATCAGCATCGGGAACGAGACGCCGGTCTTCCCAGCAAACGATTCGGCGGCGCTGGCCGGGTCCTGGCAGATCCCCCAGATCTTCCAGCGATCCGATGGGTACGCCTGATGCAGCCGTTCGAGATACGGGAACGCCAGCGTACAGGTGCCACAGCTCGTCTTCATGAAGGCGAGGACGACCGGGCCTTCCGCCAGGGCATCGGCGAGGCGGTGCGATTCACCCTTCGCGTCGACCAGGGTGAAGTCAGGGGCGTCTTGGCCAATATCCAGCATCAGTCTGCTCCATGAAGAGGCTCGCCGTGGCCAGAAACAGGACCGTGTTCAGTGTACCGTTTCGCATCCCGTCGACGGGAACCCGAGGGCGGGAACGGTCACAGCAGGTCGTGGCGCTCCACGATCATGGAGCAGGCCGTCGGCTACGCGCTGGAGGCCGTGAGATCGGCATGACAGCTGGGCCGCTTCCGCTCACAGTCCTCCTTGAGTGGCCAGTGACGTAGCACAGCGCATGGGCTGGGGTACATCCAGGTCATAATGCCGATGCACGTCGCCCGGTGATAAACCGGCGAGCGGCGTGCCATTCCGGGTGACCGTTCGGTTGTAGCCCAGGCGGTTCCCCATGACCCGCATGCGCTCGTCCCGGAACCGTGGTGACGATGCCGGCCGCGTCGCGGCCCCGAGACCATCATGGGCCCCCGTCAGCTGGCCGCCATCGTAAGCACCACGTAACTCGCGGTCGGGCACCGACGATCGTGCGAATGACGTACTCTGGCATGGTGTGCCGGCGGGCGAGGCATTCAGCGGCGGCCGCGCGGAGCTCGGCCAGCCGTTCGGCGACCCTCGTGGACGGGCACCCGAGCAGATCAGGATCAAGCCTCGATGCCGGCGTCGTGCGCTCATCCATTTGGGCCCGTGCGAGTGGCGCGAAATTTTTGAATGGGCCGACATGGTCGGGCGACCACGGAGCAGGCTATCGTTGACCGCGAGAACCTGGCGGCGTCGCGAATCGAGACCGCGTCGTCCCGGGGTGCCCGAACCTCGCGGTGTCGAGCCACTACACTCAGGAACCGTGCGAAGTTCACGCGAGCGGCCACCAGTCGCGGCGCCTCGGCGCCTCCCTCGGCCGATCGTGTCCGAGGCTTCGGCCGGGGCGGCCCTCCCGATCCCGGTCTCGTGCCTCGTCGGCCGCGAGCGGGAGATCGCCGACATCGAGCAGGTGGTCGAGTCCGAGCGCCTGGTGACGTTGACCGGGGCCGGCGGCTGCGGCAAGACGCGGCTGGCGCTGGAGGTCGCCCGGCGCCGGCGTCACACATTCTCGGGGGGCGTCGTCTTCGTGCCGCTCGCCACGTTGGACGAGTCCGGCATCGTGGCCGCGGCCGTCGGCCGGGCGCTCGGGATCTGGGAAGGGCCCGGTCAGTCGTACCGGGAGGCGGTGGCGGCGGCCCTCCGGGACCGCGATCTGCTGCTCCTGCTCGACAACTTCGAGCACCTGCTCGACGCCGCCCCGCTGGTGGCCACCTGGCTGGCGGCGTGTCCGGGGCTGCGGGTGCTGGCGACCAGTCGCGAGCGGCTGCGCCTCCAGGGCGAGCGGGTATACCCGGTCCCGCCGCTCGCCCTGCCGGGTCCCACGGGCGCCGACCCGGGTGTGGCCGAGGCGGTCCGCCTGTTCGTCGAGCGGGCGCGGGCGGTCGAGCCGGCGTTCGCGCTGACGACGGAGAACACGCCGGCGGTGGCGGAGATCTGCCGGCGACTCGACGGCCTGCCGCTGGCGATCGAGCTGGCCGCCGCGCGGGTCGGTCTCCTGCCGCCCGCGGCGCTGCTGGCCCGGCTGGAGCGTCGCCTGCCGCTGCTGGTCGGCGGGCCGCGCGACCTGCCGGCGCGCCAGCGTACCCTCCGCGACACGATCGCCTGGAGCCACGACCTGCAGGACGAGCACGAGCGGGCGCTGTTCCGGCGCCTAGCCGTGTTCGCCGGCGGCTGGACCATCGAGGCCGCCGCCGAGGGCTGCGCGACGGCAGACAGCGCGCCTCCGCCGGCCGACGAGGGCGGGACGCGCGCGCCGACCGGCGGCCGCCCGGTATCGGCTCTCGAGGTCCTGGCGTCCCTCGCTGACAAGAGCCTGGTATTTCGTGTGGAGACGTCGAGCGGCGAGCCGCGCTTCGGGATGCTGGAGACGGTCCGCGAGTACGCGGCCGAGCGCCTGGCCGAGCACGGCGAGGACGGTCTCGCCCGCCGCGCCCACGCCGGCTACTTCCTGCGGCTCGTCGAGGGTGCCGCGCCGGCGTTTCACGGTCCCGACCAGATCGTCTGGTTCGACCGCCTGGAGGAGGAGCACGCCAACCTGCGCGCCGCCCTGGCCTGGTGGCTGGACACCGGCGACGCCCAGGCGACCCTGCGGCTGGCCGGCGCGCTGCACTGGTTCTGGTTCGTGCGCGGCCATCTGGGCGAGGGGCGCACCTGGTTGGAGCGCGCCCTGCGGGCGGCGGACTGGGACGAGGAGAGCGGGGCGGCGAATCCCGTGGTGCCGCCGGCCGTGCTCGCCCAGGCCCTCTACGGCGCGGGGCAAATGGCGCTGTTCCAGGGCGACTACGCCGTCGCGCGTACCCGGCTGAGCCAGGCCGCCGCGACGTTTCGGGCGCTGGGGGACCGGCGCGGGCTGGCCCTCGCGCTCACCTTCCTCGGCGCGGTGGCGGCCTATCAGGGAGACCGGACGCTGCGAGGCGCGGCGGTCGAGGAGTTGGTCGCCCTCTTGCCGAGCGTCGAAGGTACGTGGACCGCCGCCTGGCTGCTGTTCAGCTGGGGCCGGGTGGCGCTGCAATGGTGGGGCGACACCGCCCAGGCACGCCGCCACCTGGAGGCGAGCCTGGGTCAGTTCCGGATGCTGGGCGACCCCTGGCACCTCGCCCAGATCGTGGGCGACCTCGGGGGCATCGCCCTCGCGGAGGGCGATCTGCCGACGGCGCAGGCCCGCTATGAGGAGGCGCTCACGCTGGCGCGGGCGCTCAAGGACCCGGCACAGGCCGCGGCTTCCCTGAACTCGCTCGGCGAGGTCGCGCGCTCCCTCGGGGACGATGCGCGGGCGGCGGCGCTGTACGCGGAGAGCCTCGACCTGTACGAGCGCCTCGGCCACCGGCACGACGTCCCCCGCCTACTGCACAACCTGGCGTACGTGGCCCTCCACGGCGGCGATAGCGCGCGGGCCGCGGCGCTCTTCACCCTGAGCCTCGAGCAGTTCCGGGCCCTGAGCCTCAAGCGCGGCGTCGCGGAGGGGGTGGCCGGGCTGGCGGCGGTCGCCGCGGCCCGGGGCGAGGCCGGGCGGGCGGCGCGGCTCTGGGGGGCGGCCGAGGCGCTGCACGAGGTCGACGGCAGCACCCCCTGGCCCGCCGATCGCCGCGAATACGACCGCTACCTGTCGCCCGTACGCGCCGCGCTGGGCGAGGCGGCCTTCGCCGCGGGCTGGGCGGAGGGGCGCGCCCTGGCGCCAGCGGCGGCGATCGCCCAAGCCGACGCCAATTCCGACGCAGGCCCCGGTGTCGAGCCCCGCACGGAGTCCTGCCGGGCCGCCCTTGCGGACACCCCACCGACGCCGGTGCCGGCGCCGGCCCGGAGCGGGCGCGAGGCTCGCTCGGGCGGCCTGACCGCGCGCGAGGTCGAGGTCGCGCGCCTGGTGGCCGACGGGAAGACCAATCGCGAGATCGCCGCGGTACTCGTCGTGAGCGAGCGCACCGTCGCCGCCCACCTCGACCACATCTTCACCAAGCTCGGCGTCTCGTCGCGCACCGCCGTCGCCACCTTCGCCCTCCGGAACGGCCTGGCCTGAGCCGTGCCGGACGCACGACGCGCGTCACGCCACGGCAAGCGCTTTGGCCGTTGGGATGAGCCGCTCGAGCTGACGCTCGAACGCCGCCATGACCGGTGCCATGCCGTGGCGGATCATCGAGCCGGCGAACGGGATCTGCGTCAGTCCTCCCGCGAGCAGGGCCAGATCGAAGGATCGGCGCCAGTCGGCTCGGTCGAGCAGCGCACCGCCGTGAGCGCGGTAGCACGCGAAATAGTGGTCCGGCAGCTCGTCGGAGAAGATCGCGTCGGGCACCGGCTCGGACCGGTCGCAGAGCGCCGCCGCGCTGCCGCACAGGCGGGCCACGTCGAGTGCCGCCGGCCCGACTCCGATCCACTCCCAGTCGATCAGCACCAGCTCGGCCAAGGGTGTCGCGGTCCCGGCGGCCGGCCGAGCGCCGGCGGGCAGGCGAAGGCCGACGTTGCGGTCGTCGGCGTCCCCATGGATCAGGGTCCGCGGGAGCGCGCCGAGGGCCCCCGCGAGCCGTCCGCGCCGGTACAGGATCGCCTCGAAGACCGGCCGGTCGCCCGCGGGCAGCCAGTCGAGGAAGGCGCGCACGTTGGCCCGGAGCTCGTCCGTCACCGGGCCGCCGGGGGCGACCCCAACCGGCGCCCGTCGGCCGAGCACCGCGGCGTAGCTTGCCGCTTGGCACCAGGCGAATCGCTCCAACGGGACAAGGCCGGAGTAGCGCCGCAGCGACGCCTGCCGCGCGGGATGCTCCCACCAGGCGTGCAGCCGCGCCAGCCCGTCCAGGGCGAGCTTGATCCGCTCCACGGCCTCGGCCGGGGGGAGGGGGCGCTCGCGGCTGTACGCGTCGAGGGAAGCCGACACGTCTTTCATGAGGATCCACGCGGCGTCCCCGCTCGGGTCCAGCCGCACGCCGAGGAACGGGACGACGACGCCGGGCGGCAGCGAGCTCGCCTGCAGGATGCCCCGCGCCCACGCCAGCGCCTCGAGCGGCCGGTCCACGCCGAGGAGGCGCTCGCCGTGCCCGCCCGGCAGCCATCGCTTGAGTACGAAGGTGGCGGGGCGGGAGGCGGCAGCCGGGCTGCCTCCCGCCCGAGAGACGCGCACGCGGTAGAGCGGGTTGCCGCTGTAGCCGCCGCTCGCGATGGGCTCCATCTGCACGTCGGAGACGCGCGCGACCAAGTCGCCGTGCCGCTCGCGAAGGATGGCATGCAGGAGCTCCAGCGGCGGGGGTTCGGCGGTCACCATGGCGGACATGACTCGCTCCAATCTCGACTTGGCCCGCCGAGCTAGGCCGGCACGGCCTCGATGATGGTCTCGCCGTGTGGCGTGGGGATCGCGCGGGTGAGCCGAAGGACGGCACTCGGATGGTGCAGCCTGCGCGGGTGCTAGCGGTAGGACACCGTGTAACGCTGCAGGCGCAGCTCAGCGCCTTGCCCGTAGAGCCGGCTGCTCGGGGCGCTGCGCGGATCGACGAAGGTCTCCACGGCTGGCTGGCCGATGGCCGGGTTGAAATAGAACCCCGGGGCGGTTGAGAGCCGCACGAGGCCCCTGTTGGTCGGGCCGTGGCCATCCAGTAGCGTGAACATGCCCATGCCGCAGTCGAGCTGGTTGGGGGAGAAGGTCATGTCCGCACCGCCGTGGTCGAGCACCATGTACTGGCGCTCGATGCGATGGCCGATGCGCGCGACGCGGAAGACCTCCTTGTCGTCGACCAACCACCGGACGGTACCCGCCGCCTTGTTGTAGGCGATCGCGAGGTCGTGGAAGTCGCCGGGCGCGCGGCTGGCCACCGGGATCCCGTAGGAGAACGCGGCGTAGTTGCCGTGGGCGTCGCGGCCGAAGGGGAGGTGCTCGTAGAAGGCGTAGACGCGCTCGTTGGTGAGGAGGAAGTCGAACACCATGAAGGTGTCGAAGTCGATCGCGTTCATCGCCGGCGCGGCGAGGCGCAGGTCGTCGTCGGGGTCGGCGACCGCCTGGCCGAAGGGGTGAGCCGCGGTGCCGTGGCTGCGGCCCGAGACCCGCGCCGCGCAGACCAGCTCGCGTCCGTCGATCGGGGCCGCAAAGCCGGGCTGGCCGGTGGCCGGGTTGGATCGGTTGATGTAGTAGAGCCACTTGACGTGGTCGATGCCCCCGGGGAGGCCAGCCGGGTTGTCGGCCGCGCCCTCCTGGCCGAGCGTGCGCACGAACGCCGGCTTTCCGGCCGCGTTCGGCCGGCTGATGACGTGCAGGCCGTTGGCGGAGGTCGTGACCACCCCGTCGTCACCGACGTAGGGGCCGGCCGCGAAGGGGAACCAGTTCGTGCCGGTGAACCCGCCGGCGAAGTCGTCGCTGAAGAGCTGCTGTTCACCGTCCGGCACGGCCCCGACGGGGGCGGCGCTGACGGTGAGGGCGAGCAGCGCAACAAGGGTCACAAGGACCAGCCACGGTCGCGAGCGCGTCATTCGGATGTGCATGGTCGTATCCTCCATCCAGGGAATCTCGAGGCGGGGCACCGCTCGCGGTTCGGCACGAGGTGGTGAGCGCGGGCACAATTGCTGGTCCGCCGGGGGAGCTCGGCGTGGCGGTGGACGAGCCGCCAGGCATCGTCGATCCGCCGGTAGGTGCGGGTGACATGGATCGTCATCGGCCGCTTGTGGCCGTCGTCCACGGCCACCGCGCCGCGCTCGAGGCCGACGGTGTAGCCGAGGTCCCCGCTCGCGAACGCGACCGTGTGCTCCGCGACCAACTCCCCGCGCTTGAACCGACTGCCCACCCAACGGAATGTCTCTTCGAGCTGCCGGCGGCCCTGCTCGATCGGGCCCAGCAGTCGATGTACGGCTGCGGGTCTCCTGACCCCTTCGGCGCGACGGCGGCCCTCACCCGCTCCGGCGCCTCGGCAAAGCCACGATCCTCGATAGGCATGACTCCTCTCCTTCTTGGTATTCGCAGCGTTCTCTCACCGGGCCATCGGATGCCTGCTCCGGCGCGCCCGTTGGGCCCGTTCACGGTGCGCCCCCGTGCCGTGCGCTCCGATCTCGCCGATCCGTGCTCACGATGCGGGCTGTGGGTGGCTCGGATCCCACTCGACCTGCAGCGAGATCGGCCCGCGGAAGGCGATGTTCGGGGGGAAGGTGAGCTGCTGGTCAGGCACCAGGCGCAGGCTCGGGAGCCGCCGCGTGAGCTCCTCGAAGACGACCCTGGCCTCGAGGCGGGCGAGCGGCGCGCCCAGGCACCGGTGGTTGCCGCTGCCGAACGACAGGTGCTCCCTGGCGTTGGCCCGCCGGATGTCGAGCCGATCCGGCTCGACGAACATCTCCGGGTCGCGGTTGGCCGCGGCGATCACGAGCAGGAGGTCGGCCCCGGCCGGGACGTCGACGCCGCGGATGCGGGTCGGGGCCTTCGTCTTGCGCCGCCACATCGTGTTCGACGGGTCGTAGCGCAGGACCTCCTCGATCGCGTTCGGGATCAGGGCCGGGTCGGCGCACAGCTCGTCCCAGGCCGAGCGCTGCTCTAGGAAGCGGCGCAACCCGTTCGTCAGCAAGTGGGTGGTCGTCTCATGGCCGGCCAGCAAGAGCCCGAACAGGATCGTGGACGCCTCCTGCTGGGTGAGCGGCCGGCCGTCGGCGTCGGGGGCGTGCACGAGCTCGCTGGTGAAGTCGTCGCGCGGCCGCTCGCGGCGGTCGGCGGCCAGCCCCTCGGTGTAGCGCCAGAAGGCCGCCATACCCTCGGCGACCCGGACCTGCTGGTCCTCGTCCTGCCGCCCGAACATGAACAGCAGGCGGTCGCCGCCCCACGCCTTGACCCGCGGGACGTCGTCGTCGGGCACCCCGAGCACCTTGAAGATCACCAGCGCCGGCAGCTCCCAGGTGAGGGCCCGGACGATGTCGGCGCGCCCGCCGCGCAGGCGCTCCTCGATCAGGCGGACGACCAGGGCGCGGATGGAGCCCTCCAGCCGCGCGATCAGGCGGGGCGTGAACCCGGCGTTCGCGATCCGCCGCGCCCGCGTGTGGGCCGGCGGGTCGGCATTCGTGAGCGTCGGCACCGACCGGAAGCCGCCCTCGCGGAGCGCCGCCGCCGCGCGCGGGCAGGGCGGCCGGATCGGCGCCAGGGTGTTGGCGGCCGAATAGGTCGCGGTGTCCCGAAAGGCCGTCCGGACATCGTGGTAGGGCGCGATGACCCAGTAGCCCAGCTCCGGCGCGTAGAAGACCGGGTGCTGCGCGCGGTACCGCGCGAACCAGGGATAGGGGTCGGCCAGGAAGGCCGGGGCGAACGGATCGAACTCCGGGCTCGCGCCCGGGCCGCCATCGGCGGTCGGGGCCTGCTTCGACGGGCGTGCCATCGGGTGTGTCCTCCTCGGGTCCGGCCGCTCCGAGCCGTACGACCGCCTCAGGGCCAGGGTACGGCGGCCGGCGACCGGGGCCATCGGCAAAAGTGCGTATCCTCGGCGCCCGCCTCGAAGATGGGCCGGATTGCGTACCTCGTCGGGGAGCGACGAGACGGCGAGTCGCGGGTCCGGCCGAGCCGATCCGGGGGCACCGGATGGTGAGCCGCCGCCCCCGGGGCAGCCGGCGCGGTCAGAGCATCGCGCCCATCGCGGTCCAGGCGGTCGCCAGCCGCAGGCGCTTCTTCCCGGCGAGCGCGCGCTCGCCGCGAGACGAAGCTGGGCGACCATCTCGGCAAGTATCGGCGCCCCTTCAGTATCCGGGGCGGCCGCCCCGGATACTCGTCCTGGAAGATGCCGAAGCCGACGTCGGTGAGCGTCGACCATACCGGAGCGTCAATCTCACCATCAGCAACCTTCCTTCCGCGTTCCTCGCAAGACGTGCCGCTGACCTCGGCTGGGCGCCGGACCTGCCGACCGGCGGCTGGACGGCCAGCCGCCGGTCGGCAGGTCGGGGGTGTGCGCACCCACGCCGACGCGCCCCTCGGACGAGCGACGGTTGCTCAGACATCGGAGCGCTTGAACTTTAGGGCGAGCGCATCTGCGGCATCGTTTGCGACGACCTCGGCGGCCTCCATCGAGTCGGAATTTCGTGGGCGATCTCGATCTCGATCTCGCTGTCGCAGCTCACGGGGTGACGCTCCTTTCGGTCTGGCGGGCTTTCCGCGCCTGTCGTCAGTGTCCGAAGGCCGGCGCCGGGTGCCATCGCGAGAATCGCGTATCCTCTATCGAGCGCCGAAAGATCAGTTGCATTGCGTACGGCACGGACACGCTGGCACCCGACCTCCGACACCCGGTCGGTGCGCCGCCGATGCCCTGGCGCGATACCGCCCCACACAGCACCGCTCCCCGCGCGATGCTCGGGGCGCACGACAGCGGGCCGCCCGGCACACTACTCTGTTGGAAGCCGCGCGACGCCCGGCTCGGCACCGAACAGTGCTAGCGAGCATCGCGCGACCTCGCCTGTGCTTCCGATGGAGCGGATCCCACGAAGGACGCAGCGCCTCCGAACGCATGATGTCGTCCGGCGAGCTCCCCCACCCGACGGCGACCGCGGCCGAGCTGCACGCGACACCGGCGATGCCAACGTCGACCGCGCGGCCGGTGGCGGTGCGAGACGTCCTGCCGGCGCCGGTCTCGAGCTTCGTTGGCCGCGAACGCCAGATCGCCGACGTCGAGCACCTGCTGCTGACCGGCCGGCTGGTCACGTTGACCGGACCGGGCGGCTGCGGCAAGACCCGGCTCGCGCTCGCGGTGGCGGCCGGCCTGCGGCATCATTTTCCTCACGGTGTCGCGTTCGTTCCGCTGGCGCACCTGCGGGACCCCGTCGCCGTGTCGACGGCGGTGGCCCAGGCCCTGGGAATCCCGGAACGGACCGGCCGGTCCTACCGCGAGGCGGTCGCGCTCGGGCTGCACGGCCGAACGCTGCTGCTCGTCCTCGACAACTTCGAGCAGCTCCTGGAGGCCGCCCCGATGGTCAGCGAGTGGCTCTCGGCGTGCCCTGACCTGAGGATCTTGACCACCAGCCGCGAGCGGCTGCGCCTCCAGGGGGAGCGTATCTTCGTCGTCCCGCCGCTCTCGTTGCCGGATGCCGCGCCGACGGATCTGGCGGCATCCGAGGCGGTTCGCCTGTTCGTGGAGCGCGCCGGCGCGGTCCGCTCGGACTTCGCGCTTACGGATGAGAACGGGCCGGTCGTCGCCGAGATCTGCCGGCGGCTGGACGGCCTCCCACTGGCGATCGAACTGGCGGCGGCGCGGATCCAGATCCTCCCGCCACAGGCGATTGTCGGGCGGCTCGACCGGCGCCTGGCGCTGCTGACGGACGGGGCGCGAGACGCGCCGATGCGCCAGCGGACCCTGCGCGCGACGATCGAGTGGAGCCACGACCTGCTGGACGAGGCGGAGCGTGCGCTCTTTCGCCGGCTGTCGATCTTCCTGGGCGGGTTCAGCCTGCAGGCCGTCGAGCGGGTGGCCGACGACGCGGGGTGGGAAGCCGGGCTCGCGTCGCTCCTCGCCAAGAGCCTGGTCCAGCGCGAGGATCGGTCGCTCGACGAGCCGCGGTTCCGGATGCTGGAGACGATTCGCGAATATGGGCTGGATCGGTTGGCCGAGGCCGGCGAGGCGGCGGCGATCCGCGACCGGCACGGCGCCCATTACCAGGCCCTGGTCGAGGAGGCGGAGCCGAAGCTGACCGGCCCGGACTCGGTTCGCTGGATGGGACGCCTGGAGCTGGTGCACCCCGATCTCCGTGCCGCCCTGCGCTGGCTCCTCGACCAGGCCCGGATCGACGAGGCGGCGCGCCTGCTCTGGGCGCTGGTCGTGTTCGCCTGGGCGCGCGGGCATCTCGCGGAGTGCCGCCGCTGGGCCGAAGAGATCCTCACGCTCCGGCCGCTCACGCCGCTGGCCGAGGCCCGGGCGACCGCCATCGCCGGCCTGGCGTCGTTCAAGCACGGCACCTACGCCCAGGGCGAGCTGTTCCTGACTCGTGCTCGGGAGCTGTTCCAGGGACAGGGCGAGCGTCGGGCCGCCGCCCTGGCGACGATGATCCTCGGATTCACGGCCCCGCGCCTCGGTCAGCTCCGGCGCGGCGTCGGGCTGATGGAAAAGGCGCGCGCCGAGCTCGAGGCTGTCGGCGACCGGTGGGGCCTGGGGCTGGCCTATTCCGGGCTGGCGGGACAGGCGCTGTTCGTCGGCGACTTCGCCGCGTCCGAGCGCCACTGGACGGCGTACCTGGCCCTCGCACATGCGACGCACGACGCGCGTGGCGCCGGGCACGCGCTCGAAGGTCTGGCCCTGGTGGCGCTCCGACGCGGCGACGACGCGCGTGCGGAGGCGCTGCTGGTCGAGAGCCTGCACCGCTGCGTGGCGTCGGAGCAGGCCGAGCTCGTGGCGTACGCCCTGCGCGGGCTCGCTTGCGTGGCCGTCGCACGCCGAGATGCGATCCGAGCGGCGCGCCTGTTCGGCACGTCCGACCGGATGCTGGCGGAGGATGGCGTCCATGAGTGGCCGGTGCGGCGCGACATCTACGCCCCCGCATCGACGCTCGCGCGTGCGGCACTCGGAGACGTGGCGTTCCTGGGCGCGCACCATCAGGGCCGGCAGATGTCGACGGACGATGCCGTGCAGTACGCCCTGGCCGGTGGACCCGCGGCCGAGCAGGCCACCGGCTCAGCGCCCGCCCCGACCGCCGTGACCGCACCCCCGGCGGATCGGCCGACGCGGCGTCAGCGGCTCCCCGGCGGCCTGAGCGGGCGCGAGGCCGAGGTGGCGCGCCTCGTAGCCGACGGGAAGACCAACCGCGAGATCGCCGCGGCGCTCGTGGTGAGCGAGCGGACGGTCACCTCCCACCTCGACCACATCTTCGCCAAGCTCGGCGTCTCCTCGCGGACCGCCGTGGCCGCGTTCGCCCTGCGCCACGGCCTGGCCTGAGCCTGCCGGTCCGCGGCCCACGACGTACGTAATCCGGCCAATCTTCTGTGCGGGCGCGGGAGATAGGCGATCCCGCCGATGGCGACGGCCGCCGTCCCTCGTATCGTGGTGTCAAGCCCGCTGGAAGCGCGGACCCGCTGAGCTCAGAGGCGCCCGGAGGAACGGGCGTGGAAAGGAGTCAAGGATGTTCCGGATGACCGTCCGCTATATGCGCTATGCGCTGTCGGCGCTGTCCGGCGTCGGCTTCGGCGCCAGCCTGAACTAGCCGGGAAAGGACCAACGGCGATGGTCCGGATGGCCGTCCGCTACGTGCGCTATGCCCTGGCGGCGCTGGCCGCCGTCGGGTTCGGGTTGAGCCTTAACTAGTGAGGAAAGGAGGAAACGAGATGTTCCGGATGACCATTCGCTACGCGCGCTATGCGTTGTCGGCGCTGGCCGCCGTCGGGTTCGGGGTGGGGCTTAACTAGCGAGGAAAGGGGTTAGGGATGCTGCCCTTGACCGTCCGCTACGCACGGCTACGCCCTTGTCGGCGTTGTCCTGTGTTGGCTTCGGCACGGGCTACCAGTAGCCCAACACTCCGGCCTCGGCTTCGGGGTGTGCCCTCCCCGCTAGGGCGGGCCACCAATTGTGGCACCGGCGCAGGCGCCCGCTCACGAGCGGACTTCCGGCGCCGGTCAGCTCTCGTGCCCGAGCAAGGAGGGTCGACGACAATGTTCGAGACTGCCATCGCCCAGCTCCGCTTCGCCGCGTCGCTGGTCTTCGGCCTGCCGTTCGACCTCGGCTCCCTGGAGCGGCTCATCGACGCCCTGGGCGCGACCCGCCGCGAGTTCGGCGCGATCGGCCCGGACGGGGCCGAGTTGCTGGGCGGACCGGGCCTGGACGAGCGCGACCGTCAGGCGATGCAGCTCCGCCGCTTCCGCCAGCAGGCCGTCCGCGCCGCCCGCGAGACCACGTACTACGCCGACCTGTTTCGTCGGACCGGCCTGGACCCGGCCCGTCTCGGCTACGAGGAGATCGCCCGCCTTCCCCCCACGCCGAAGGCGGCGCTCCGCGATGATCCCGATGCCTTCGTCCGCCGCGGGGCGGCGACCGCCCTGCGCGCGACGACGTCCGGCACGACCGGTCGGCCGACCGGCGTCTGCTTCTCCGCCTACGAGCTCCGGCTCGCCACCGCCCTCGGGGCGATCCGCCAGGCGTTCGACGGACACGTCACCGATCGGGACATCGTCCAGCTCAATGCCAGCTCGCGCGCCACGCTCGGCAACCTGAGCTTCGCCGCCGCCTGCGCGCGGGTCGGAGCGCTCGTCTGTCCGGTCGGCCTGGTGGATCCGCGGGCGACGTTGGCGCTGCTGAGCGAGGCTCGCCACGTTCCTGGCGAGCGGACGCGCGTCAGCGTGCTGCTGACCTACGCCTCCTATCTCGGCGAGCTGGCCGAGCTCGGGCCGCGACTCGGCTACCGGGCGGCCGACTTCGGGCTCGAGCGGATCGTGGTCGGTGGGGAGATCGTCACCGCCGGCCTCAAGGCACGCGTTCGGCAGGTGTTCGGCCCGGTCCAGTTCGACGAGGGGTACGGGATGACCGAGATCTGGCCGCTCGGCGGGACGCGCTGCCCGGAGGGCCACCTCCACTTCGAGCCCTCCCAGGGACTGGTCGAGGTCCTGGATCTCGAGAGCGGTGCCCCGGCCCGACCCGGCCGAGTCGGCACGATCGTGGCGACGCCGCTCCCGCCCTATCGCGAGACGACGCTGCTGCTCCGCTACGACACCGAGGACGTCGTTCGCTGCCTCGTCGCTGCCGCGAGTTGCAGTTTGCGCCACCTGCCGGCCACGCGTGACCTGCTCGGTAAGTTTCGCCTGGCGGCCCGGCACGAGCACGGCTGGACCTTCCCGCGTGACGTCCTGGAGGCGCTCGAGGCCGTCGAGGGCGTGCCGCTGCCGGCCCACTGCGGGTTCTGGGCGGTGCCCGGCGGCGTGGCGGTCGAGGTCGTGGCCCGCACCGACGCCCCCGACACGCGGCGGGCGATCGAACGCCGCCTCGAGGAGCATGGGGTGCCGGTCAAAGCGCTGCACCTGGTCCCCCACCGTCGCCACTTGCGCCGGCCCTTGCCGCTGCGCTGCGATCTGCGCGAGGTCACGTTCGACGACGCCCGTGAGGCGGGCGATCCGCGCGATCCGGTGACGCTCGAGCCCGACGGGGCGCTCGGCGGTGTGGCCGGTGGGCGGCCGGATGGGACGCTCGCAGGCGTCGGAGGTGGGACGTGGAGCTGACGGCGTCCGTCGTGCTCGGCCAGGCGATCGGCACGGTTGGGCTCGGCTGGGCCTACTTCCGCCCCTGGGAGATTGCCCGCCCGCCGATTGGCGTGTTCAACCTCGCCGACGTCCTGATCATGCTCGGCGGGATCGTCCTGCTCCCGCTGCTGTACCTGGCTCTGCCGCGCTGGTCAGTGGCCGGCCTGCTCGCGCTGGGCGCGCTGTACGTCGCCCTGGAGCCGATCCTCCGCTCGCGGGCCCTGCTCTGGTCACTGGTGGTCCTGGCCGTGGCCGGCGAGTGGGCGGCGCTCGCCCGCTTTGGGCCGGCCAGCCCGGGCTACTTCCTGATCAACAACGCCGTCCTGGTCGTCGGCGTGGTCGGG
>Ga0209382_10002934_pt1 | contig 24201 bp, 28 predicted proteins | sample SoiMetdeltSBSDD5_FD_187599 | JGI IMG/M metagenome (GOLD analysis project Ga0209382, IMG submission 187599) | Bulk soil microbial communities from a Populus tree surrounding site in Tennessee, USA - Soil MetaG P. deltoides SBSDD5 (SPAdes) (version 2) | ecosystem: Environmental > Terrestrial >...
CTCCCAGCCGGAGCCGTCGACGAAACCGCCGTGGACGAGAACGACGTTCTTCGATGCCATGCTGATCTTCCTTCCTTGGTCGGTGGCGACGTCATCCTACGCCCGGCGCTGCGAGATGCAGACGCGATATGCGTCCGCGGTGAGCTGCCCCCTAACCCGACTATGGCGCGCGAGCGGCGGGGTTGGCCGCGGCCTGCGTCAGCGACGTGGTGAAGAAGCGCTCGACGGTGTCGAGTGGCTGGATACTTTGGCTCGCTCGGCTCAAGATAAGGGCGCCCTCGTCCAGCGCCTCGGCGCCGGCCAGTTTCAGGGCCTCGGTGACGAGCTGGGTCTTCCCGCCTATCGTCCGCCGTACCGTCGCTGACAGTCGTCATCGGCTGTCCTTCAACCCGATCGATTCAGCAACCCGAAGGAGCACACCATTGAGCGAGGAAAGCGATCTGGAGACAACGACGATGCCCATCTCTCCCCTCTTTCGAGTGTGCGACGGGGTGCGGATTCGGTTTGCTGACAACAAGGCGGATTCGTCCGCGGTGACCGTGTTGATGTTGAGCCCGTGGCCCGAGAGCCTCTGGGCGTTCCGAAGGATCTGGGACCGAGTCTCGGGGGCGGCGCGCGTGGTCGCGATCGACCTGCCGGGCTTTGGCCACTCAGACGGTCGCCCGGAGCTGATCGCACCCGATGCGATGGGCACGTTCCTGGCGCGTCTCATCGAGGAATGGGGCCTGGGCGCTCCGCATGTGGTGGGTCCGGACGTGGGCACCGCCGCCGCGTTGTTCTTAGCGGCCAACGCTCCAGCCCGCGTCACGAGCTTGACCATCGGTGGAGGCGCGGTGCGCGTTCCCATCGATGCCGGCGGTGCGCTCAAGGATGTCATCGAGGCCCCGAGCCTCGACGTCGTCCGACAGCTGGACGCCCGAACCAACATCGGGCTCGCCGTCGAGCCCGTGGCCGGTGCCGATAGCGAGCCCGGCGTCCATGAGGACTACGTCAGCGCGTATGACCTCGGGCGCTTTGCCGAGTCCGCTCGCTTTGTCCGCCACTACCCGGAGCAGAATCCGGTGCTGCGCGATCTGTTGCCCTCGATCACCACGCCGGCTCAGATCATCGCCGGGCGCGAGGACGACTTGGTGCCGTGGTCCAACAACGAGTACCTCGCCGACCTGCTGCCCAACAGCGAGATCCACCCGCTGGATGCCGGCCACTTCGCGTGGGAGCAGGCGCCCGACGAGTACGGCCGGCTCCTCGTCGAGTGGGTCACCGGCGGATTCCAGCGGCTCGGTGGCACGGGGACTGCCTGAGACCTCCGAAGTCCTCGATGTCAACCTCGGCGGCTGCTACTCGATTGCCCAGCCGGTGCGCGTTGCCCTCCCGACGACGATGAGGTGACTCCCCGCATGGGCGGCGATAATCGCGCCGTGGTGGATGGGACGGCCGAGCTGGAGCGAGGACGTGAGGCGTATTCGGTCGAGGCGTGGAGTGACGCGTATGGGTCGCTGTCGGCCGCGGATCTGGCGGATCCACTGGGACCCGAGGACCTCGAGCTGCTCGCCATCTGCGCCTACATGCTCGGTCGCGAAACCGAGTACCTCGGCCTGCTCGAACGCGCGCACCGTGCTCGCCTCGCCCGGGGCCAGCTGCTGGCGGCCTTCCGCTGCGCCTTCTGGATCGGCGTCACCCTTGCCAGCCGGGGCGAGATCGGGAGGGCAAGTGGCTGGCTCGGTCGCGCCCAGCGGCTGCTTGATGAGCACGGGGCGGATGGCGTCGAGCGTGGCTACCTCTTGCTTCCGGTCGTCTTCGAGCAGGAGGCGAGTGGGGATCTCGAGGGCGCGTCCGCGACCGCCGGTCAGGCCGCCGCGGTCGGTCGACGCTTCGAGGACCAGGATTTGTTCGCGCTTGCCGCACACGAGCAGGGCCATGTGCTGATTCGGCTCGGACGCATCAACGAGGGCCTGCGGCTCCTGGACGAGACGATGGTGGCGGTCACGGCCGGCGAGCTGTCCCCGATCGTCTCCGGAATCGTCTACTGCGGGGTGATCCTGGCGTGTCAGGACGCACACGAGGTTCGCCGCGCCCAGGAGTGGACGGCCGCGCTGTCGGGCTGGTGCGGGCGCCAGCCCGATCTGGTCGCTTTCACCGGCCGCTGCCTAACCCATCGCGCCGAGCTCATGCAGCTACGAGGGGCGTTTCCGGAGGCGCTGGAGGAGGCCGGACGAGCGGAGGAGCGCTGCGCCGAGGGAGAGAACCCGGCCGCCGCCGGCGAGGCCTGCTACCGCCGAGGGGAAGTCCACCGCACGCTGGGCGATTTCGGTCTCGCGGAGGACGCCTACCGGGAGGCCACGGAGCGCGGACGGGAGCCCCAGCCCGGGCTGGCCCTCCTGCGGCTGGCGCAGGGGAAACGCGACGCCGCGAGCGCCGCCATTCGCAGGGTCTTGGACGAGACCGGCGAGGTCGGCAAGCGCGTCAAGGTACTCCCCGCATTTGTCGAGATCATGCTCGCGGTCGGCGACCTCGACGCTGCGCGCACCGCCAGCGGCGAGCTGGAGCCGCTCGCCGAAGGGCATGAGCAGGGGGCGCTTGGGGCGATGTCGCAGCAGGTGCGGGGGGCGGTCGAGCTGGCGGAGGGCGATGCCGGGACTGCCCTCACTTCGCTGCGAAGCGCCGCGGAGATATGGCGGCTCCTCGAGGCGCCCTACGAGAGGGCGCGGGTGCGTGAGCTGATCGGTCTCGCATGTCGTGCCCTGGGCGACCAGGAGACTGCCACCCTCGAGCTGGAGGCCGCGCGCGCCGCCTACGCGGAGCTGGGAGCGAGGTCGGACCTCGTTCGGATCGGCTCAGCGGGCCACGCGCCCGCCGATGCCCACGGCCTCACCGTGCGAGAGCTGGAGGTACTGCGGCTGGTTGCCGCAGGCGAGACCAACAAGGCAATCGCCGCTGAGCTCGTGATCAGCGAGCGCACGGTCGACCGCCATGTGAGCAACATCTTCGCCAAGCTCGGCGTCTCCTCGCGCGCTGCGGCAACCGCCCACGCGTACCAACAGGGACTGCTCTGAGACGCGCTGGGTGAAATCACCCATCCCCACCGGGCCCCGAAAGTTGGGTGGTTCAGCCGATGCGCGGACCCTGCGGCGAACCTAGCCTCCGGTTGCAATCACGGCGCAAGCCAAGGAGGCGAGAGAAGTGCCCAACGTCGGGAACCGGTCATGAACTACAGGCTCGCGTACGCGCTCGGCTTCCATCCGTGGGAGGACCTCGCCGGCCACCCGCCGTTTGCCGACACACTCCTCGAGCTGGTGGCCCGCGAGGAGGACGGGTACGGACCGCCATATGGGTCGGCACTCGACCTCGGCACCGGCAGCGCGGTGTGGGGCGTCGAGCTGGCGAAGCGCGGTTGGGAGGTGACCGGCATCGATATTGTCGAGAGGGCCCTGCGGCGCGCCCACGAGCGAGTGGACGAGGCCGCGATCGAGATGCGCCTCGTCCATGGCGATGTAACGGCGTTGCCAGAAACGGGGGTCGGCTCCGGATTCCGCCTCGTCTTGGACACGGGCACCTTCCACGGCCTCACCGGCGCTCGGCGTGAGGCGATGGGCAGCGCGGTCACCGCCGTCGCCGCCCCGGATGCCACCGTGATCCTGGACTGCTTCGCGCCAAGGCGCCGAGGCCCGCTCCCCCGCGGCGCGAGCCGCGCCGACGTGGAGCGGGCCTTCGCTGGGTGGGAGGTGACCGACGTCGAGGTAGCCGACGCTGACCCCGATCCAATCGCGAAGCTGTTCAGGTTCGACGAGCGCTTCTACCGGCTGCGGCGGAGGTGACCTGGAACCAGCCGGCGCCCATCGGGAATGGGCGCACCATCTATGCCTCGTGGCCCGACGGCTGCCTCGATTCGATCCTCGAGTACTTAGCCGGCACTTCGCTACGCTGAAAGAGGCCGCTGGGATCTGTTCGTCTTCCTCACCGTTCGAGTCGACGCTTTGCGCCGAGGGGACGAAAAAGAGACCGCCTCATGACCAAACACGACGACGGGTGCGCCGAGCGGACGTGCCTTGTGAGCGATTCCGGACGGTCACGCCACCTGCGGCGCCCGCGAATGCTCCTGTGATACCGAAACCAATCCGAAAGGACAGGCAATGCCTCAGCAAATCACCTCGGACCAAGTAGTTGCAGCAGCGGAGGACCTCGGCAAGGCCGAGTTCACGCGCGCTGATCTCGCGCAGAAGCTGGGAGTGGACAACCCGAAGAAGTTCAGCCAGGGATTTCGCCAGGCGCGTAAGGCGGGACGCCTCGACAAGGTGCGCGACGACGAGGAGGGCACCGGCCACTTCCGTTTGACGACCAGTAGCTGACGTCGCTCGCCTTACCCGCCCTGTCCAAACTAAGCCTGGGTCGCTTCGAGGGCCTCTGGCAGTCGAGCGAAGCCCAATCGCTCAGAAGAGGACACCCACGAGCCAAAGCGCGATCAAGACCGCCCCAACAACAGCGATGATGCCGAGCAGAAGATAAGTGGCGGCCTTGCCCCAGGTGTCCCACCAAGTCTCACGCGGTCTGGGGGCATCTTCCTCCCAACGGGGTCTCGGGGTGTTCTCCTCCGGGTGCACGCGGTTCTCCTTAGTCGTGGGCTCCTCGGCAGTGGGCGATCCGCCGACGTACGCGACCATCTCACCCGAGGCTCGGGGGGTCAAGTCAATGAACCCCGATACTCGCCCGCGCTCTACGGCTGAGCACGCTCGACTAGGTCGCGCAGTGACTCGTCCATCGGCCGAAAGTTGCTCTTGACGTAGGCGATGTCTTCGAGTGCGTCCGCAGGCAGTTGATCTGGTTGGCCTGGGCCCCGCGTCGTCGCCCGCTTTGAGTGCTGGGCCGGGCGCGAGATACTCCGTAGGCGATGTCGCAGGAGAACGTCGAGGCCGTGCCCCAAGAATCGATCGTCCTCGCCACCTTCAAGGACCGCTTCGCGGCCGAGCGGATGCTGGCATCGCTCGGGCGCACGTTCCGGCGCGAGGCACTCGCGGGCAAGGCGAGAATGGAATCGGTTGCCACCACGCGAGCGAGCTGGCGCTTCACATCGTCCACCACGGCGCGGCCCCGGCAGACTGGACGTGCACCTTCAGGGACTCAGGGCGCCACATCTTTTGGAACTGTGTGCACCATCACTTCCCTGACCGCACGTTGAGCTTCGTTGAGGCTCGTCTGGTTTCGTAGGTCGCGGCTTCGCGCGAAATGCAGGAGTCCCGCTTTCACGCAAAGAGCAGAAGTGGCCCAGGCGGGGGGTTTGGCTAGGGCGCTTGCCCCGTCTGATCCAGCGGATGGCCCTGCGCGTCGCAGGGCTGGGGGACGCTCGCCTGCTCCTTTTCGACGATGACCAGCTGGCGCTCCATCTCGTCGGGCTTGATGCTGCCGGTCTGATTCTCGTACGGATGATCCAGGAACCAGATCAGGAGCAGGCCCGAGACGACTAAGGCCGTGATCGCGGCGATCAGGCTCCCCTGCACGATGAAATGCTCCCGCCGGTCGACGAAGAACATGGCGAATCCGATGGTCACGAACGCGCCAAGGCCGAGGATGAACCAGATCGGCGCCGGGAGGGCGCGATTCGCCTCGGTGAGGCGGGCGCGGCGGGCGTCGGTTCGTTTGTCCTGCTGCCCCAGCAGCTGCAGAAAAGCTGCCTGTTGCGCATGCGTGCGGGGGTGGAGTCGGTGGAGACCCTCCTGCAAGCGGTTCACCCAATGCTGCACAATCGCGCTGCGGGCTCCCTCCTTCATCGCGGGCCACTCCTCGTGGATCACCGCCCGCCCGTAGCAGATCAGGGCGCCCTGGAACGGGGGGCGCTCCGCAGGGGGAAAGAACTCGGACGTCCGCGACATCTGTACGACGGTTATGGCCTCATCCTCGGCCCCGATCTTCGCGTCGTTGAAGCTCTGGAAGGCCTCGAGGACGACGAAGGCGAGCAGCACCGCGTAGGCCGTGCCGATGAAGGCGAAGGTCCCGGCTCCGCGCTCGACTTCGATGAAGAAGTAGTCGACGCGCGCCCGAAGCCGGATCGCGTACATGAGCCCGACTGCGATCCCGGCCGCGGCGCCCACGATCAGGGCCATCAGCCACAGGCTCACTCAGTCATCTCCAGGCTCACCGGTGCGCCTCGTGCGCGCCTTGTACAGGGACCCATGGCCCGAGCGTATCCGCACACGGCGGGGTCAATATCGCCATCTGGCGGCATGTGATCTCGCGGTCGCGCAAGGCGGCCGCACGACCGCCATGGAGCTAACCGCGAGCCGGCGCCCGTTTCTCTACTTCCCGCTCCGCCACCACTTCGAGCAGAACTTCCACGTCGCCCACCGCCTCGACCGCTACGGCGCCGGCCGGCGGATGGAGTTCCACACGGCCACCCCCGACGTCATCGCCGCGGGGATCGCCGAGGAGATCGGCCGAACGGTCAACTACCGCGCGGTCGAGACCGATGGCGCGTCGCGCGGCCGGGAAGCTCGCCGAGCTTTTGAGGAGGTAGAGCTCGAAGACCACGTTCAGAGCGCGGCGGCCCCCTGGCCGGGACGGACAACTAACACGGTTAACCCCGGCCCTCAGCTTGAGGCCAGCCGACCTTGATCGCTCGGAATCTCATCTCCTGCCCGCGCGGACCCGAGCAGCACCTCGAGCAGCTCCCCCACCTCTCGGCCCTTGACGAGCGGATGGCGCAGGGGAAGATCGGGTACGACCTGGTAGCGGTTGCGCCGTCCCTCTCGGAGAGGATCCGGTGGGCGGCGCGTTCGGTGATCCCCACTGCGGTCGCTATGTCCCGGAGGCGGATTCCGGGGTCGTCGGCCACGCAGCTGAGGACGTGGGCGTGGTTGGTGAGGAAGTCCCACGATGGATGGTGGTTTCTAGAAGAAGAATTCATGAATACATGATACGTTTGAATTCCCTCCAATTGCAAGGAGGCCAGCCATGAAGACGCGCCAATGACCGGGACACGGACGTCGCCACGGAGGTATTCACGCTAGAACCATCGTTCAACCGAGGAGCGCCCTCACTCGCCGACCGGCGACGGGCAGGGGACTTCCGGCTCTTTCCGGCGCGCGTCGTTTGAGCACCGGACCGACTGCGATTGAGCACCGGACCGACTGCGATGAGCTCCGAGGCCCCGCCTGCAGCTCGTTTGAGCGCGGGCTGATCGCGGCGCATCAGTGGCGCCCCAAGTACTTCTCTCATACCGAAACCAATCCGAAAGGACAGGTATGCCCAAGCAAATCACGGCGGACCAAGTAGTCGCAGCAGCGGAGGACCTCGACAAGGCCGAGTTCACCCGCGGCGACATCGCGCAGAAGCTGGGGGTGGACAAGCCGAAGAAGTTCCGCCCGGGATTTCGCCAGGCGCGCCAGGCGGGACGCCTCGACAAGGTGCGCGACGACGAGGAGGGCACCGGCCACTTCCGGTTGACTGACCGGTAGCTGGGGTCTCGCGCCCGGCCGGCACAGGACAGATCATTGCCGGCCGGGCTGCACGCCGGATGGGACCCGACATTCCGGCTCCTCTTCTACGGGGTCTGCTCGGCGTCGAGGACGAATATCTCGACCGCGAGGTCGGGATCCTGATGATTGGCGCTCAGGAATGCTCTGACGGTACGCTCGGTCAGGCGTTCAATCGTCTCAACGAACTGCTCCTTCATCGTGTCCTGCCAAATCTGTCTCGCCTCGCGGACTTCGTACCACCTGCCCGCCTCGAACATCGTCTGCTCAGCCGCCGTGTAGCCCTCCCCCAAGACGACGATCACCAGCTCGGGCTGCAGATAAGTGCGGCAGCGGGTCGGCCCCTTGCCGTAGTGCTGCTTGTAGAGGCCGACGATCTCGTTCGAGATGTCCTGGCGCAGGGCGCCGTTTAGCCCCTCGGGGGACTCGCGCAAATCCGCGACATCCTTAGGATGAAGCTCCCCGTCTACCATCACTGCTCCTTCCTCGCCGCGGCGCTGATGTCCTATCGCATGGCGCTAAGCCGACGTGTCGGGTCTTGGGTGCGGCGGGTCCACATCCGTCCGCCTTCGGCTGTCCGAAGAACGTCCACTCGCAGCATCGCCGCACCGAGGTCAGCGTAGCGCCGTTTCGACCCCCGCGCGAGACCTTCAGGAGCTAGGCGGGACCCGTCAAATCGCGGGACGAGTGAGCTCGGCTTCGCCACCTGCGAGCCACGCCAGAAGCTGTGCCGACGCGTTCCGCTGCCAGGTGCTCCCCTGCCGCGACCACGCGTACAACCACAACCCGGAGCGCTCGTCGTCCACAAGGTCGGGGATCACCTGGATCCGGTCCTCGATCGCATCGAACGGGGTGCCCGAATGGATCATCCCAGCCACCTCGCACTGCGCTTCCAATAGGCCCATGGCTTCCCTCCTTTCTGGTTGGAGCCATGTACCGGACCGCAATCCCTATCACCTCAGGCTTGGGACTGTCAGAAATTTGGCAGGTGCCAGGCCGCCTTCCGCCCACCTTGCGGGACTTGGTCGGCTGGGAAGCGGGTCGTCGCGGGGGGCCCGGGCTGCTGCGAAACGCCGGTGTCTCCGTAGCGAGCGCGGATGCCGCTCTGTAGCGTCGCGTCGATGGGTTCCCTCGGTGCGCTGTTTGGACGCTGCGGTGCCGGTCGTGGGTAGCGAACGGATGGGCATCGAACCCAGGCCAAAGAGGCCGACTCGGCTGAGCCGAACGGCCGCCGGCCTCCGCGAGTTTGGCCGCCGCCGGCGTACTCTGATCACCGTCGTCGGCTCGTTGGCCACGGCGGCGGTTCTCCTGTTCCTGTTGTCCGGGCACCGTCACGAGTTCGCGGCCGCGCTCTCCTCCGGCGCCGCGGCGTGGGTGCTCGCTGTAACCGTCCTGTTGCAGGTGGTCGCGCTGCTCGCGCGGAGCGAGGCCTGGCACCTGTGTATCCAGGCCGCGGGCGGGACCGTCGACCGCCGGGTCCTCTATCGCGCGTCGAGCATGCAGGTGCTGGGCGGGGTCATCAACGGGCAGCTGGGGGTCGCGGCCCGGATCGCGGCGCTGCGCCGCTCGTCCCCGGCCGTCAGTCCGCAGGTGCCGACGCTGATCGCCGCCGAGTTTCCGATCCTCGCGGTGGAGGCGATGCTCGCTGCGCTCGCTTCGTTCACCTTGGTTGAGCCGCTCGGCCTCCCCTGGTGGCTGCCGATCATCGGCCTTGCGGTGATCGCGGCCGCCAGCGCCGGCCTGCGCCAGCTCGCGCTCCGCAAGGGCCGCGAGCTGTGGAGGGGGCTCGCCGTGCTTCGCAGCCTGAGCGGCGGGGGTCGGGTGGTCGGCTTCGTGCTGGTCGCCGTCTTCGCCCAGATCTTCCGCAACTGGCTACTGCTCCACGCGGTTGGCGTCGATGCCTCGTTCTTCGACGCGATTGCGGTCCTGATCGCGCTGGTGACGCTCACTCAACTTCCGGTCGGTCCCAGCGTCGGCGCCGCGGCCGCGGTGCTCATCCTCGGCAGGGACGGGGTGGCCGCGGCGGCGGCGGCGGGGGTGCTGCTGACGGTAACCGGCACAGTCGGCGGACTGTGCTTCGCGGGGTGGGCCGGCGCCGATCGGCTCTGGGCCGTCAGCCGCCGGGCATGGTCGCGGCGTGCCCACGCCCGAGCCTCGCGGTTGCGCTGAGGCGCACGGACCTGTCAACTCCGTCTGAGCAAGGAACGCGTATTACCCCGGGCGAGCGGCGGCTGGCCGCGCCGGCCCCAGCAGCACCTCGAGCAGCTCCCCCACCTCTCGGCCCTTGACGAGCGGATGGCGCAGGGGAAGATCGGGTACGACCTGGTAGCGGTTGCGCCGTCCCTCTCGCTCCCGCAGCACGTAGCCAGCCTCGACCAGCTCGGAGAGGATCCGGTGGGCGGCGCGTTCGGTGATCCCCACTGCGGTCGCTATGTCCCGGAGGCGGATTCCGGGGTCGTCGGCCACGCAGCTGAGGACGTGGGCGTGGTTGGTGAGGAAGTCCCAGCCGGATGTCCCAGAAGCTGACGCTGGCTCTTGGTTTCTAGAAGAGAAATTCATGAATACATAGTAACGTGTGTGTCCAGGAACAGTGCGAAAGCGATCCTCGCCGCGCCTTTGAGGACCGGACCAATTGCGATGACCTTCGACAAGCCAACAGCGGGAAAAGCCGCGAGCGCAAGGCTCGTCGAGCTCGAGGCGGAGGAGCGGTACGCCCGCGAGCGCTACCAGCTCTACAAGGCGAAGGCCTACGGCTCGCGTCTGACGAGTGCGGGGCGCCTACGAGAGCTCGAGCGAAGGTCAATGCTGGCCAAGATGCGGCTCGATCGGGCGAAGGCCGACTGGGAGCCACTCGCCTCGACGGACGATGGATATTTGGATTGAGCTCGCGCTGCAGTGGCTGAGCTCCGGTTCTGCGAACCGGGCAAGAGGAGTAGTCTCCTCCGGGTTGGATAGTCAGACGGGCGCTGAACGGCCTGACTAGACAGCCAGCACCTGCCTTGCCGGTTGCTCGGCTCCGCCTGACCAAATGCCTCCCGTGAGGAAGGCCCGAGATCTCAGGAGGAGCATGAGCGAAGTCGCGAAACCGACCGCAGCCGGGCCGGCGCCCGGCAACGATTCAACGGCCGTCGGACCGGCGGTGCTGGCTCGCTACGCGCGGCCTGACCACGGCCGCAGCCTGCTCGATCTGGCGACCTCGGTCCTCCCCTACCTCGGCCTGTCGGTGCTGATGTACTTCGCGCTCGAGGTCTCCTACCTGCTCGCGCTCGCCCTCGCCCTCCCCGCCGCCGGGTTTCTCGTCCGCACCTACATCGTCCTCCACGATTGCGGCCACGGCTCGTTCATGCGATCGCGGCGCGCCAACGCCTGGATCGGATCGCTCTGCGGGCTGCTCGTGTTCACGCCCTTTCACAGCTGGCGCCACGAGCACGCCGTCCACCACGCGACCGCCGGCGACCTCGATCGTCGCGGGGTCGGCGACGTCCTCACCCTGACCGTCGCCGAGTACGCGGCGCTGGGGTGGTTCGGCCGGCTCAAGTACCGGCTCTTCCGCAACCCGCTGGTGATGTTCGGCCTCGGCCCGGCCTACGCGATGATCCTCTCGCCGCGGTGGCCGTCGCCGAGCGCCAGAAAGCGGATCCGACGCAACGTCATCGCCACCGATATCGCGCTCGCGGCGCTGATCGCCGGGCTCTGCTGGGCGGTCGGCTGGCGTGAGTACCTGCTGGTCCAGGCGCCGACCGCCTGGCTTGCCGGCGCCACCGGGGTCTGGCTCTTCTACGTCCAGCATCAGTTCGAGGACACCTACTGGCAGACCTCCGAGCGCTGGGCCTATGCCGACGCCGCGCTTCGCGGCAGCTCCTACCTGAAGCTGCCCCGGGTGCTTCAGTTCTTCACCGGCAACATCGGCCTCCATCACGTCCACCACCTCTCCACCCGGATCCCCAACTACAACCTCCAGCGCGCCCACGACGAGAACCAGGCCTTCCGCGAGGTGCCGACGCTGACGCTGTGGGACGGCCTGCGCGCGGTGCGGCTCAAGCTCTGGGACGAGGATCGCGAACGCCTGGTCACCTTCGCCCAGGCGCGGGAGCCGACCGCGGCGGCGACCGCGCTGCCATCGGTGACCCCGATTCGCTGATCCCGGGTGGCCGAGCGCCGAGACCTCGAGTTCACCTACTCGCTGATCGACCGCATCTTCAGGCGAGGGGAAGCAGCGACATCAAACGTCCCTCAGATCAGGCCAGCTCCATGGCACAGGCGCGGACGGCGGTCCTGACGACCCCCGCGACTTCCTTGGGGTGGGAGATCATGGCGACGTGTGAAGCCCCTTCGATCTCGGTCACCGCGGCGCCCATGCGTTCGTAGCTGAAGCGGTGGACGCCGGGGTCAATGCACCTGTCGGCGGTCGGAAGCACCGCCCAGACTGGACGGCTGCGCCACCCCGGGGTCGGCGCCGCCTCAGTGAGCGCAACGCCGGCGAGGGGCGCTGGGTGATCGCGTAGAACGCCGCATCCTTGGCCGGGATGTCGGCGCAGAATGACTCGTGGAAGCCCTCAGGCGCGAGCGTGAACTCGTTGCCGCCTTCAGGCAACTCGTGCTGCACGATGTAGGGGACGATCCCCGGCGGCGGGAACTTGGACTGGAGGTCGGTGAGGTTCTCGCCCTCGTCGGGAGCGAACCCGGAGATGTAGACGAGGCCGACCACGTTGTCAGCCGTGCCGGCCGCGGTGATGACCGACCCCCGTAGGAATGTCCGACGAGCAGGACCGGTCCGTCGATCTCATCGATCACGCCCTTCAGGTAATCGCCGTCGCCGCCGCTCAGACCACGAAGCGGATTCGGTGGAGCGATGATCGTCACCTCTTCGCCGAGAAGCTCGTCGTACAGGCCGCGAAAGCCGGACGCGTCAGCGAACGCGCCGTGGACGAGAACGATGGTGGGATCAGCCATTGCGTTACCCCTTTCGAGTCGGAAAGACCTTGCAGATGTTCTTGACGCTGGTCCGGCCGGCGGCGTGGCCGGCGGCGTTGCCCCCGGTCATGATCCCGGCGGAGGCACCGGCAGGGATGAGCGCGAGAGTGCCGACAACGTCGACGATGAAACAAGCTGTGGGGATGTACCTGGGCATCGAGCCCTCCAGCTAGGCAGTTGGCGATCCGCCGATGTGGGGCACCCTCTCGCCCACGCATGAACGGGGCCTAAATGATTGTGGGGTGGTCGTTTCAGCTTTGCGCGAAAAGCGGCGGCAGTTGTACCAGCGCAGAAACCCTGACATGCTTGACCAGTGCTCCAAACGAGCCTCCGGGGGGCGGTCGCGGGCGCGGTCGCGACGGTGGTGATGACGCTCGAGCAGCCACTCGACAAACGCCTCTTCGACTCCAAGTACGACGACGTCGAGATCCTGGGCAAGCTCGTGACGCGCGGCGACGACTGGCAACCGATCGGCTTCGCGCTCCACGTGCAGAACGGCGCGATCTTGGGCGCCGCATACGCGCGGCTCAAGCCGTCCCTGCCGGGGCCGGCGGTCCTACGCGGCCTGACCGCGGGCCTCATCGAGCACGTCGCTGCCTGGCCGATGGTCGCGCTGATGGACCGCTACCACCCTGCCCGCGAGGAGCTGCCGAAGCTTGCCGGCAACCGTCGAGCCTTCGGCCAGGCGACGATCCGCCACGCAGTGTTCGGGATCGTCCTCGGGCTCTTCGAGGACGCGCTGAACGACCACAGTGCATAACGAGCTACGCCTGAGATAGAGGTCCGCACGACCGGCGCAGCGTCTACCAGCGCCGTCGCGACGACCCCGACAAGCGTCGTCTCACCAAACCAAACGAAAGGAACTCATGAAGATCGTCGTCATCGGCGGAACCGGCCTGATCGGTTCGAAGGTCGTGGACTGCCTCCACCGGAAGGACCAAGAACCCGTCCCCGCGTCGCCCGAGTCCGGTGTCAACACGCTTACCGGCGAGGGGTTGGCCGAGGTGCTCGAGGGCGCCTCGGTGGTGGTTGACGTCTCCAACTCGCCGTCGTTCGAGGACGAGCCGGTGATGGAGTTCTTCAAGACCTCGAGCACAAACCTGCTGGCGGCCGAGTCTGACGCGGGTGTCGGCCACCACGTCGCCCTGTCAATCGTCGGCACGGACCGCCTGCCGGAGAGCGGCTACCTGCGGGCCAAGGTCGCCCAGGAGAAGCTGATCGGCGAGTCGTCGATCCCGTTCACGATCGTCCGTGCGACCCAGTTCTTCGAATTCGCGGTCAGGATCGCGGATGAGGCCACGGACGGCGAGGTGGTTCGGCTGCCCCATGTTCGATTCCAGCCGATCGCAGCCGACGACGTCGCCGCTGCCGTCTGCGAGGCCAGTCAGGGGTCGCCGGCTGATGGTGTCATCGCAATCGCGGGCCCCGAGCAGTTCAGCTTCGACGAGTTCATCCAGCGGGCCCTGGCGGTAAAGGGCGATCCGCGCACGGTCGTCGCCGACCCGAAGGCCCCCTACTTCGGCACCGAGCTGGAAGAGCGCAGCCTGGTGCCGACGAACGCGGCACATCTCGGCGAGATTCGTTTCGACGACTGGGTGGCCCGGTCCGCCAGTGAGTAAGGCGCCGAGGCCTCGGAGGAGGCCTCGGCGCGGCTTGCCCCGACAATGGGAAGCCAGCCTGATCCAGCGACGAGAGGAGAACCCAGGATGACGGCACCGAAGACCGCCGACGCCAGCGGGAACCCAGAAGACCCCTGGGCTTACGAGAAGCTCCACGTTCGCAGGGAAGGGTCGGTCGTGTTCGCGGAGATCGCGGCACCGCCGATGAATCTGCAGGGGCCGGAGTTGGTCCGCGATCTCGTCTCCCTCATTCAGCAAGCCGAGGCCGAGGACGTTGTGAAGGTGCTCGTGTTCACGAGCGCGGACCCCGACTACTTCATCTCCCACGTCGACGTGACCAGCATCGAGGAGAACCGGGCGGAGGCCGCGAAGCTAGTCCCCGAGGCGTCGATGGCCCTGCTGCTTCGCCACCTGAGCGCAAGCCATCTAGTCACCATTGCGCAGATCGAGGGTCGTGTCCGCGGCGTCGGCAGCGAGTTCGTACTCGCCTGCGACATGCGCTTCGCCGCCCGAGAGTCAGCGATATTCGGCCAGTTCGAACCGGCGTTCGGCGTGATTCCGGGCGCCGGCGGCGCCCAACACCTGGCGCGCCTCATGGGCCGCGGCCGGGCGCTCGAGGTTCTGCTGAGCGCCGACGACTACGACGCGGACCTTGCTGAGCGGTACGGCTGGATCAATCGGGCGCTGCCGGCCGATGAGCTCGGCGATTTCGTCAGCTCGCTCGCTCACCGGATCGCGCGCTTTCCCGCCGCGGGCCAGGTCGTGGTCAAGGAGCGCGTGAACGCGATCGCGCTCGCAGCGGTCGAGGACTTCCGTCGCGATTCCGATCTTTTCCTGGAGGGCGTGCGCACCGCCGAGTCGCAGGGACTGATCCAGGCCGCGATGAAGCGAGGCTTCCAGACCCGAGACGCGGAGATGGCCCTCGGCGACCTGGTGGGCGACCTGGCCGACGGTTGATCGAAGGGAGCCACGAAGCCGCCGGGCTGCGGAAGCGTTGTCGCTTCCACGCGAACGCAGCAGTGACGATCCGGGTGACCTGGGGCTCGCGTCTTCGCCCGCTCAGGTCGGCTTGGCCGGGACGAACCGCTTGACGAAGTCGAGCGCGGTCTGGGCGACCTCGCGCCAGCCGTGGTCGATGGTCAGGGAGTGGCCCCGGTTCGGGATCTTGGTGATCTCGGTGACGCCCGGATTGCGCTTCTGCCTCTTATAGGCGGCGTTCGCGATCGCCCACGGGACCGTGTGGTCCTTCTCCCCGTCGATGATCAGGAGCGGACCGCGCTCGGGATTCTTCGTGTCGACCTTCGCCTCGGTCCACGGGTTCAGGTTGGCGTTAGCCATCTGCATCAGGGCGACGCCCGGCGCGGCCACGTGAAACTCCTCGTAGAGCCGCTTCGCCTCGTCCTCTGACTCGATGGCGTTCGTCCAGCCGTATTTGAACTGGTCGAAGCTGAGGGTTATCGCGCGGCCGCGGTTGAGCGGATTTTTCAGGATCGGCGCCGAGACCTTCAGTGTGGAGTAGGGCAGGGGCAGGACGCCGCGGAACGGACCCGGGTCGATCGCTACGGTCGCGGTGGAGAGTCCGCGGCCGGCGATGATCTCGGCCAGCAGCCCGCCAGTGGAATGGCCCATCACGACGGGCTTCTTCTCCAGCGCATCGATGACCTCGGCGGTGTGGTCGGCGACCTCCCCGAGCCTCTTTCCGGCGAGCGCCTTGGGGTTGGCCCTCGCCGTCTCGACGGTCTCCGGATCGTCGGGCCAGTCGGGCGCCACCGGCGCGTAGCCCGCCTCACTGAAGAAGTCGGCCCACCGATCCCAGCTGCTCGGCAGAAGCCAGAGTCCGTGGATGAAGACAACGGGCGTGTTGCCGGAGGCGTTGGCCGCCTCGATCTCCCGGTTCTCGCGCTCGGAAATTGAGGCCAATGCCACACTCCCCCTCGGTCGGGTGAAAGTCAACCGACCCTATCGAAGTGGCGGAGCGGCGGCCTGCGCGACCACTGCTGGACCCCCGGGGTGACGCCGGAGCCCTGCAGCAGGTCAGGAACAGTGTCGCCTATTCGCTCGGCTCGGCCCGAGCCGTGGTCAGATGACGCTCGACGCGGCGGTCAGGCACCAGCCAGACCATTGCAACGGCGAAGTACACAGCTACGCCGAGCCAGCCATCAACGAACGACAAGCCGATCCCGAGGCAATACAGGAGCGTTGTGACCTTGCCCTTCACGTCTGAACCGAGGGCGACGCGCAGCCTGGAGTGCCCCCCTTCAGCGCGGACGAGCGTCGTCTGCAGGATCAAGTACGCGATCGCGGCGGCGAATAGAACGATCCCGTAGACGGCGGTCGGGATCGTCGGAAACCGGTGCTCACTCATCCACGCGGTGGTGAACGGGATCAGAGAGAGCCAGAAAAGAAGGTGCAGGTTGGCCCACAGGCCTGCGCCGTTCACCCGCGAGACGGCCGCCAGCATGTGGTGGTGGTTGTTCCAGTAGGTCCCCAGGTACACGAAGCTGAGCACGTAGGCGAGGAGTACCGGCAGCTCGTGTCCCAACGCATGCCAATCAGTACCAGCCGGGATGTGCAACTCGAGCACCATGATCGTGATCAGGACCGCGATCACGGCATCGCTGAACGCCTCGAGCCGTCCCTTGGGCACGGAAGGAGCCTAAACCTCTACCAACTCCGCGAACCAAAGACGCACTCCGCCGTGCCCACGTAGACCCTTAGCCCTTCGCATAACTCGAGCGGCAGACCGCGGTGCTCACGAAGCTGGCCGCCGCGGCGGCCAGCTGAGCGCCGGGCTTCTTTCTGCACCACGGAGGGCGCGAGATACTGCGTGGGCGATGTCGCAGGAGAACGTCGAGATCGTGCGGTCGTATTTCGCCGCTTACCTGGCGGGGGACCGATCGAGCGCGGAGCGTCTCACCGACACTCGGTTCGAGTTTGTCCCTTCTCACACATCCCACGTCACGGCGCCGGTACACGGGTGGAAAGAGTTCATCCGGGTCTTGGGAGACATGCAGAGCCAGTTCGAGACCTATGAGGTCATACCCGACGAGATCATCGACGCGGGAGACGACCGGGTGGTTGTGTCGCATCGCCGGGTAGCCAAGAGCCACGGGGTTCAGGTCGAGGACCGGCTTGCACACGTGATCACGGTCCGAGGTGGGCGCATTAGCCGGATGGCGTCCTATCGCAGCCTCGAAGAGGCCCTCGAGGCCGCCGGGCTGCGGGGGTAGCCCGCGCTTCTGCTTTGCGCAAAGGCAGAAGTGTTCTCTTTTCGCGAAAGCAGAAGTAACCTAGCTGCCCCAGCCCATCGCTTCTCGTTGGGCTTAGAGGGCCGTGGTGCCGAAGCGCGCGACGCCTACGCCCGCACTCGCTCTGGCGGAGCCGCCGCCGGGGCGCCGGGGGCCACGAAGTCCCGCGAGCGCACCAGCACATACCCCGCCACGGAGCCCACCGCCGCCACGGCGACGCTCACGAGCGCGATCGTGTTGAAACCCGTCACGAAGGCGTGGTGCGCGAAGGCCATCACCTTGTCGCGATCGGCGGGCGGCACCGCCTGCAAGGCGCGCCCGGTCCCGCCTGACGCCCACCGCCCGCGAGAGCTCGTGGACGTGGGACGACGCGGATGTGCTCGCGACCAGTGGTGTGAGCGTCGACTCGATCTTCGACTGGAAGATCGACCCGAGGCCGGCGATCCCGGTGGCGAGCCCGAGCTGGCGAGCTGTGTTATTGGCGCCCGACGCCATGCCGCTCAGCTGCGGGCTGACCACGCCGACGGCGGTCGAGGCCAGCGCGGGGGTGGCGACGCCGATCCCGATGCCGGCCAGGATCTGGCCGGGCAGCAGCGCGGTCCACCCCGACGAGTCGGTACAGGTTCCCCATCAGCAGCAGCCCGGCCGTCACGAACGCGAGCCCTGTTCCGAGCAGCAACCGCACCGGCACGCGCGCCGTCAGCCGGCCACTCAGTGGCGAGACGAACAGGATCGGCCCGGTGACCGGCAGCGACCGGAGTCCCGCCTCGAGCGGCGAGAAGCCCAGCACGTTCTGGAAGAAGAGCGTGATGTAGAGGAACATCGAAAAGATCGACGCCGCGAGCGCGAAGGCGACGATCGTGGCGCCCGTGAAGGCCGACTTGCGGAACAGCGAGAGCTTGAGCAGCGGGGCGGCGGCGCGGCGCTCCACCAGTACGAACAGCACGAGCAGCAGCGCACAGGCCGCGAAGCAACTGATGATAAGCGCGCTCCCCCAACCCTCCTCGTTGCCACGGATCAGCGCGTAGACGAGGAAAAAGAGCGCGGGGGACAGCAGCGCCACGCCGCGGAGGTCGACGCCCGAGGTGCCCGGGTCGCGCGACTCGCGCAACCGCAGCCGCGCGACCACGAGCGCGGCCAGGCCGATCGGCACGTTTACGAGGAAGATCCAGCGCCACGAAAGCGCGTCCACGAGCGCACCACCCACGAGCGGCCCCATCGCGACCGCCGCGGCAGTGGTCCCGCCCCAGATGCCGAGCGCGGTCCCGCGCTCGCGACCCTGCCACTCCTGCGCGATCAGCGCCAGCGAGGTGCCGAACATCATCGCCGCGCCGATCCCCTGCGCCGCGCGGGAGATGTTCAGGAAGAGCGGATCGGGAGCCAGCCCGCAGGCCAGCGACGAAGCGCTGAAGGTGGCCAGCCCGACCATGAAGACGAGCCTGCGGCCGACCTTGTCCGCCAGCGACCCAGCGGCCAGCAGCACAGCCGCGAGGGTCAGCGCGTAGGCGTCGATCACCCACTGGAGGTCGGTGAAGTCGGCGCCGAGGCTGCGCTCGATCGACGGCAGGGCGACGTTTACGATCGTCACGTCGAGCAGCAGCATGAAGATCGCGATGCAGCTCGCGAGCAGGGTCCACCACTTGCACTCCACTGGGTGCTGACCCGACACGCGGCAACGCTCACCGAGCCTGGGCGACTAACGAAGGGGCTGGAGCGTGACGCGGTCCGAATCGGGGAGCGGGGTGTATGGTCTCGACAGAGAGGACTTTTCGCCAGTCATGTTCGCCGGCCAACCGGCCGGGGATGTCCTTCAGAAGGAGGTCGAGATGGCTCTATCAGACCAACTCACCAAGCTGGCGGCGAGGGCGAAGGAAGCCGAAGACCACGCGGCGGCCGCCCGAGACAAGGCTCGGGCCGATGCCGAAGCGGACCTCGAGACTTCACGCGCAGCGGCCCAGACCCAGGCGGAGCAACTACGCGAGGCGGCCGACGCGGGCAAGGGAAAGGTCTCCGACTGGTGGAACGACGTGCAAAAGAGGTGGAACGAGCACGTGGCCAAGGTCCAGGAGAACATCGAGAGCAAGAAGGCGGACATGGACACCGCCAAGGCTCAAAGGGACGCCGACAACGCCGAGGACGACGCGTTGTTCGCGATCGACTTCGCCTATGCGGCGATCGGAGAGGCCGAGTACGCGGTGCTCGACGCCGTGGTCGCGAGGAAGAAGGCCGACGAGCTGTCTGGGGCCAGCACCTGAAACGGACGCGATGCGCTACACGATCGGCGTCGCGTGCGTCGCAGCCGCACTGATCGCCTCGCTTCTCGCCGGCTGCGGGGGTGGCAGCTCGAGGCCTCGCTGACCCAGGCAACGACACAACTCAAGTGCAACGCCTGAAGTCGCGCCTGCCCCGGGCAAGCGAGAGTGAGTGAGACGCAATGTCGCAGGAGAACGTCGAGATTGTGCGGCGCTTCTACGCGATCGTGAATCGCCCACTCGAGGAGTTGACCGACGACCTCCTGAGTGAGTTCTTCGATCCCGAGGTCAAGTACTACACGATCCAGCGCGGCATCCTCGCCCAACGTACGTACCTTGGATTCGGCGGCCTTCGCCGCCTCTCGATCGACTTCTTTGGGGCCTGGGATGAAGTCACCCTCGACCCGCAGGAGGTTCGGGAGGCGGGCGACGACCTCGTCATCGGCGTCGTGCGAGTGAACGGACGGATGCGCGAGCTCAAGATCGAGGAGAACTGGTCCGCGCTGTTCACACTTCGCAACGCGAGGATCGTCCGGGTCCAGGCTTTCGGCAGCCGAGAGGGTGCCTTCGAAGCCGCCGAGCTGCGGGGGTAGCGGCACCGGGGAGAGCGTCGATGTCGTACGCGACTCCTCGGGAACATCGTCCTCCTGGGCTTCGGCATCGCCAGCAGCGGCGCCGTGCTCGCGATGCTCACCCGGCGCCCTGGTCGGCGCATTGCTGCTGAAAACGAGCATGGTGCTCCCGCTGACGGCGGCAGCGGAGCTGGCGCTCGTCACCTGGCTGGTCTATGTCCCCGCCGTGCGGCGCCATCGCTGAGCCCACACCTCGTGGCCGCATAGGGGGTCGCCAAGGACGACGCGCTGCGCCGCGGCGGGGCTGGGCCCACGAGTACACTCGGACCAGCGGTTGAAGGGGGGAACCATGGGAGTGGACCCGACCGCCGGCCAAAACGGTCGTCGTCGAACGAGCTTCACCGGTGCTTGCGCCCTGCTCGGGGCGCTGGCGCTATCGACGGTCGCCGTGAGCCCAGCCGCCACGAGCGATGCAAACGCTCCGGCGATCGTCGATTCGGAATCCGAGCTGCGTGAGGCATGGGCCGATCCACGGGAGACGGGGATCGAGCTCGCCGACGACATCTTCTTGCAGCAGTGCAAGACCGGCGATCCGATCCGGGAGTCCGCACGGCCGATGGTCCTAGACGGCAACGGGCACACGATCAGGCAGGTGTGCTTCGAGAAACGCGTTCTGCGCCAGGACGGCACCGGCTTCCTGCTGCTCAAGGACGTCGCGCTCACGCGTGGTGGCAGCGATGGCCCTGGGGCGGCGCTCACCAGTCGCGGCGAGATTGAGCTCCGCGATTCACGCGTGACCGAGAACCTCGCGGAGGAACCCGGCGGGGGCATCTTCTCGATGCGCAGGATCACCGTTCACCGCTCAGTGTTGACGGGCAATCTGGCCAACGACGATGGCGGCGCCCTCTATGCGCGCCGCGGCGGCGTTCAGGTCTATGACTCGATCGTCAGCGGCAACCTCGTCGATGGATCCGGTGGCGCGATCGGATCGACCGGAGACATCCTCGTGGTCAACTCGCATGTCGACGGCAACACCACCGACGGCGACGGCGGCGCCCTCTACACGGACGAAGACGGGGATGTCACGGTCGTCAACTCGACGGTCGACGGCAGCACCGCGGACGGGCCGGGGGGTGCGATCTTCACGCTCGAGGGTGACGTGACGATTGTCAACTCCACCCTCAACGGCAACCGCGCCGACGATCGTGGCGGCGCGATCTCCGGCGAAGCCGACGTCACGGTCATCGGCTCGACGATCGCTCGCAACGGGGCCGTCGCCCACGTCGGCGGCGGAATCTGGGCTCGAAGCGACCTGTTCGTCACCAACTCCACCATTTCCAACAACTATGCAGAGGGTGAGGGCGGCGGCATCTTCGCCGCAGGCCGCGTCGGGCTTGTGGATTCGACCGTTGTCGACAACGTCGCTCCTGTCGCCGCCAGCATCGGGGGCGGTGAGGAGCTGACGGCCTTCGGTTCGATCATCGGCCCGCCGAACACGGAGCCCTTCGGTGGCCAGGTGCAGCCAACCGATACGAACTGCAGACTCTCGAAGAGTTCATCCGCCGGCTACAACTACATCAGCGACGATTCCTGCGGACTGGTCCGTGGCTCAGACATGGTTGACGCTCCGGATCCGATCCTCGGTGCCCTTCACGAGAACGGTGGCATCGGCGAGACACGGATGCCCGCGGCAAACAGCCCCGTGGTGGACCGAGTCCCGATAACCCGGTGCCACGTCAAGCCCTATGGCTACTCACTAGAGGGCGAGCAGCATCTGGCTCAGCTTGGGGTCGATCCGCTCGCTCGGGTGCGAACCGATCAGCGCCTCACCAGTCGTCCCCAGGGCACCGGCTGCGACGTCGGAGCGGTTGAGCGCGGCGCGGCTGCGGCGGCTCGACCGGGACCCCAGATCGCCTTGACCGTCCCGTCAGTCGCGAACCTGCCGCGACGGCTCCGCGACGCGGAGTCGAGGACGGGTTCTCGCGCCGTCCACCCCGCGGCGCTCCAGACGCGTCGGTCGTCGGCGAATTCGATGCTCGAGCGCGTTCGGGCGCAGCTGAGATCGGTCGCTCGAGCACTGCGCCCGATGAGTCACTCCACCAAGCACTATGCCCACTGGAAACGATGCGTATCTCGGGTTCCGGTGAGCGAGTTCGGGGACCCGGACCACAGGTTCGGCTACGCCTACGACGAGAGGAACGGCACCGGCCTGGATCGCCGTCCGGCGCTCGCCCTTGACGATCGTGCCCGCCACCCGGACTACACGTTCCTCAAGTTCGCGTCACGCCGGGGCTGCAACAGCGCTCCGACGGTCCCCGGCGGAACCGCCGACGAGGCAAGGCCGATCGCAGCCAAGCGCTCGTCGCCCAAGGGCGTGGGAGCGGCGGAGCGCAAGCTCGCAACCTTGGAGGACAAGGCGGAGGAGGTCGAGCACGCGGCCAACCGCTTCGACGAGTGGGAGTCGTGCCTCTCCTGGGTGCCGGTCACCGAGTACGGGGATCCCGAGGGCGAGTACGGCTACCTGTACGGAGCGAACGGCCAGCGGCCGGGCTACCGGCCAGCCCTAGCGATCGACATCAGCGAGTGGGATGACCCCGACTACGAGTTTCTGGCGTTCATCGGCCGCGACCGCCCCTTCGTCAAGCGTGAATGCGGCCATGAGCCAGGCGAGGGCGTCGACAGCCCGGTGATTCGCGAGCCATCGCGGAGCAAGCTCAAGGTGCACGGCGCACCGTCGTCTCAGCGCGACCGCCTCATCGACCTCCTTCAGGAGCTCCACTCCTTCAAGGAGGACGTCGAGGACCTGGTCGAGCCGGCCGCCGAGTTCCCACTGTTCGACCAGTGCATGTTCACCGTCGGAGTCAGCGCATACGGCCGGGGCGGCGGCGTCGGATACGCCTACGGCAGCGGGCAGCGCCGCTCGGCCCTGGCCATGGACATGCGCGGCTTCGATGCGGCGCAGTACGACTTCATGGCGTTCCCCGGTGAGGAGCCGCCACAGATCGAGTGCAACGAGGACGCCTCAGGACAGGGAACCGACGAGTGAACCTCGAATTGCCCGCTTCTGCTTTCGCGTGATAGCGGAAGCATCATCGCCTGACTCGCCTTGCGGGACGCGTGGCGGGTGACGAGAGCGAAGCGCCGCGGCCTATTGGGAGGCCCGGCGTACAGTCCCGCCCTCTTTTCGCCTAGCTCCGCCCCGCTCGCTGAGGCGGCTTCCCTCAAAGCGCATGCGACCCTCAGACGGATCGACGGGTAGCAGCCGCTAGCCGAGGCTGACGATGAGGTTGACCGTTGCGGCGACGATGACCGTCCCGAACAGGTAGGACAGAAGCGACTGGCCCAGCGCCAGCTTGCGGAACCGGTTGGTCTTCAGGTTCGTGTCCGAAACCTGGAAGGTCATCCCGAGGGTGAACGCCAGATAGGCAAAGTCGCTGAAGCAGGGTGGCTCCGAGCCGTTGAACTCGACCCCGCCCTCGGGCGGGGTGTAGTAGAGCTGGGCATAGCGCAGCGTGTAGACGGTGTGGACCACGAACCAGGAGAGCGCCACCGAAACCACTCCGAGGGCCGCAAGCAGCACCTGCTCGGCGCCGTGGTGTTTCGCCGCCTGGCCGAGGACCACCCCTATCGCGGCCAGGCTCGCGATCGCCGCGACCTGGACGAAAACGTCCGCGATGGCCCGGGTGGGGTCGACCCGCACGGCGAGTCGCGCCGTAGTCGCGGCGTCGCGCCTCCAGATCGTCCCCCAGACCCAGCACTCGTAGATGATGCAGGCGAAGTCCCACGCGAGGAGCGGGAACAGCCACCACGAGCTGAGCGCCGCAACCGGAAGGGCGACGGCGTTTCCCGCCACGAATGCGGTGACGATGCGCATCGCCGCCGACGTGTTCCCCATACGATCCGCAGCTGGCGGAGCCTCGTGGTGGACGGTCATGTGTCAACGGTAAAGCTCGGAGCAGGGCCCCGGCTCCTTGGCCGCAGCGAGCGCGGTCTGTTGTCGGCTCAGCCGCCGCCGAGGGCGGTTGGGATTCCCCGCGTCGCCAGATTCTTGTTCGTGTAGCCGGCCTCACCGG
>Ga0209382_10002938_pt1 | contig 24170 bp, 23 predicted proteins | sample SoiMetdeltSBSDD5_FD_187599 | JGI IMG/M metagenome (GOLD analysis project Ga0209382, IMG submission 187599) | Bulk soil microbial communities from a Populus tree surrounding site in Tennessee, USA - Soil MetaG P. deltoides SBSDD5 (SPAdes) (version 2) | ecosystem: Environmental > Terrestrial >...
ATTGGTCGGCGCTGCCGGTCTTCCTGAGCCGCGGCCACCACTGGCACACGCTCTACGTCAACACCGCCTCCGGCATCAAAACTCTCGCGGACATCAGGGGCAAACGGATCGGTGTCCCCGACTACGACATGACCGCCGCGCTGTGGTTTCGAATCACGCTCAAGGATCTCTACAGCATCGAGGCGAAGGACAACGTCTGGTACAACGGGCGCACGCGCGAGCTCAGCCACGGGGGCGCGCTGGGCCTGGACACAGCCGGGCCCGTGGGTGTCACCCACCACTGGCTCACGGTGGATCAGACCCTCGACGTGATGCTCGATCGTGGCGAGATCGACGCATGTACGGCCATCCGCCCGGAAGCTCGTGTCACCGCCGGCGACCGCACGGTCGTCGACCGCTGGGGCGGTACAGCGATCGCGGGCAACCCGCGCCTCAAGAAGTTGCTGGACGACGACGGCAAGGCGGTCGTGTACGAGTTCTATCGAAAGACCCGCTGTTTCCAGGCGAATCACCACGTGATCATGCAGAACCGTATTCTCAGAGAGCATCCGTGGGTGGCGCTGGAGCTGTTCAAGGCCTTTCAACGATCCAAGGAAGTTGCCTACGAGCGCGCCCGGCGATTCCAGTCGGCGTACCTGTTCTTTCCGGGACGAGATTTTCAGGAGCAGGCGGCCGTCTTCGGTGACGATCCGTATCCCATCGGCCTTCGTGCGATGGGGAAGACTGTCGAGCGCGCCATCCAGGGCTCCCTGGAGCAGGGGCTGCTTCGCCGGCCGCTGCGGCTCGAGGATATTTACTACCGGACGACGCTGAACACCTGAGGACGAACGGCGACGTCGCTTTGCACCGAGGGCCGCTTGATCCCTCCGGTTCCTCCTACTATTCTCGCTTCACCCGACTTGGAGGCAATGATGGCTCACCGCATCGTTGGACAGCCCATTGGACGGCTCGACGGTATCGAGAAGGTCAGCGGCGAGGCTCGCTATGCAGGGGATGTGACGCTCCCTGGTCTGGTCTGGGGTAAGGCCTTGCGAAGCCCGTTGCCCCACGCGCGAATCGTGCGGATCGACACCACCCGGGCGAGAAGACTCTCGGGCGTGCTGGCAGTCCTCACCGCCAAGGATCTGCCGAACATTCTGGTGGGCCGGCGGATGTTTGACATGCCGCTGCTGGCGGGCGACTGCGTTCGCTTCATCGGCGAGAAGGTTGCGGTAGTCGCCGCCGCCGATCCGGACCTCGCTGAAGAGGCAACCACGCTCATCGACGTCGAATACGAGGATTTGCCGGCCGTGTTCGACTCCGAAGCCGCGATCGTAACCGGCGCGCCGGTCGTACACGAGAATCCCGGAGCCTACGAAGGGGCGCCGGCCGAGCGACCGCACCCGAACGTGCAGTCGGTGCTCCGCTTCAAGCTCGGTGACGTGGAAGCCGGGTTTCGCAACGCCGTACGGATTTTCGAGCACACGCTGCGGACGCAGCTCACCCACCAGGGCTATCTCGAGCCGCACGCGGGCGTCGTGGCCATCGATCAGGACGGCCGGGTCCAGGTGTGGGCGTCGAACAAGATGCCTTTTCGCCTCAAGGAGCTCCTGTCCCATGCGCTCGAGCTTCCGCAGGCGAGGATCCGCGTCAACCTGACGCCGATCGGTGGCGATTTCGGTGGCAAAGGCTCGCTGATGGATCTCCCGCTCGCCTACCATCTGGCGCGGGTGACCGGCCGTCCGGTCAAGATGGTCATGCGCTATGCCGAGGAACTGATGGCGGGCAATCCGCGCCATCCGGCTGTGATCACGCTTCGCACTGGCGTGAGCGCCGACGGCAGGATCGTGGCCCGAAGCGTGAGGGCGCTGTTCAACAGCGGAGCCTATGCAGCCTTCAAGCCGGCGCCGAGCGTGAGTCTTGGGGGCGCCAGCATGGGCGCGGGGGTCTATCGGATCCCGAATCTATTGATCGAATCGTTCTGCGTGTACACGAACAACATTCCGTGCGGTCACGCCCGGTCGCCCGGCGAGCCGCAAATGGTCTTCGCCGAGGAGTCCCACATGGACATGATCGCGCGGGAGCTCGCGCTCGACCCGGCGGAGTTCCGTCGGCGGAACCTGCTGCGTGACGGCGATCACCTCGCCAACGGCCACCATCTCGAGCACGTCCGCTCTAGCGACACGCTCGAGGCCGCGCTGAAGGCGGCCGAGTATTCCCAGCCCAAGCCTGGCCCCTGGATCGGACGCGGCATGGCCATGACCCACCGACACATCGGCGTGGGATTCACCAACGCCGTCGTGCGTCTGGGCGTCGACGGACACGTGACGTTGCGCATCGCGCTGCCTGACACCGGAACCGGCGCCCACCTGGTGCTTCGCCAGGTCGTGGCCGAAGTGCTCGGTCTGGCCGTGGATGACGTCGAGATCGAGCTGGCCACCACCGACGACTTCACGACCGATTCCGGCGTGGGCGGGAGCCGCGTCACCCACACGGGCGGTCGCGCGGCCTACCACGCCGCGGAAAAGCTCAAGGCTCAGATCCAGGCCGAGGCCGCGAAGCTCGGCCTGCCCGGCGAGTCGCTCGCCGCGATCGCCCGGGCCGCGGCCCGCGAGGGCCGAACGCTCGAGGCCTCGCATTTCTACGACGCCAAGGCGCACAGCGCCGTGACGTCCTTCACCGCGCAGGTAGCCGAGGTCGCGGTCGACCCGCAGACGGGTCAGGTGACGGTGCGTCGCTTCACGACCGCGCACGACGTTGGCACGGTCATCAACCCGATCGGCCATCAGGGACAGATCGAGGGCGGCTTCGTCCAGGGGCTCGGGTTCGCGCTGATGGAGGAGATGAAGACCGAGGAGGGCCGCATCTCGACCTTGAGCCTCGGCGACGTGAAGCTGCCGACGATCCAGGATATCCCGCCGCTCACCACGGTGATTCTCGAGGATCCGGTGGGGCCAGGCCCGTTCAACGCCAAGGCCATCGGAGAGGGCAGCATCAGCTCCGTCGCGCCCGCGATCGCCAACGCCGTCGCCGACGCCTGCGGCGTGCGCATCCTCGACCTTCCCATCACGGCCGAGAAGGTTTACTTCGGGCTCAAGGAGAAGGAGCGACGCCTGTGACTCGCAAGATCCGTCTCACTGTGAATGGCACTGCGCGCACGGTTGAGATTCCCACGTATCGCACCCTGCTCGACTGTCTCCGGAACGATCTCGGGCTGATCGGGTCCAAGGAAGGCTGCGGCGTCGGGGTCTGCGGCGCGTGCACGGTGCTGCTCGATGGAAAGATGATCAGCTCCTGCATTGCGCTGGCGGTGAGCGCCGACGGACACGAGGTCACGACCGTCGAGGGCCTAGCAGGCGACGAGCGACTCCACCCCGTGCAGCAGGCCTTCATCGACGCGGGCGGCTTCCAGTGCGGCATCTGTACGCCGGGCCAGGTGGTGTCGGCCAAGGCGCTGCTCGACGCGATCCCGAATCCAAGCGATGTCGAGATCCGCGACTGGATGCTCGGCAATCTCTGTCGCTGCACCGGCTACTACAAGATCATCGAGTCGATCCAAACGGCGGCCCAGCGGAGCCGAGCATGAACGCCTTCGAGTACGCGGCACCGCGGACGCTCGACGAAGCTCTTGCCGTCTTGCGCGAGCAGGGTGACGAAGCCAGGGTGATCGCGGGCGGCACCGCCCTGGTGACCATGATGCGGCAGCGACTGGTTCGCCCGAGCTACCTCGTCAGCCTCCGCGAGGTCTCCGGCCTGGGACGGATCGAAGCCGCGAATGGCGACGTTCGCATCGGCGCCCTGGTCACCCATCGGGAAGTGGAGACCTCGTCGCTGGTTCGAGAGCGGTTTCCGGTCCTCGCCGAGACGTTCCGTCGTGTGGCGAGCGTTCGGATTCGCAACATGGCCACGGTCGGAGGCGCCCTCGCCCACGCCGATCCCAACCAGGATCCGCCCGTGACGCTGATCGTGCTCGGGGCCCGCGTGGAGATTCGTGGCGCGGCCGGCGGACGTGAGGTGCCCGTCGAAGATTTCTTTCGCGACTATTACGAGAGCGCGCTCGAGCCCGGCGAAGTCGTCACCGGCGTTGTTGTCCCGCGGCGTCCTGCCGCCAGCGGCGCCGCCTACGTGAAGTTTCTTCCGCGCACGGCGGACGACTATGCGACCGTCGCCGTGGCGGCGACCGTGAGCCTGCAGCCGGATGGCCAGCGCTGCCGCGAGGCGCGAATCGCGCTCGGCTCGGTCGGCGTGACCCCGCTCCGGGCGCGGGCGGCCGAGGCGCTCCTGGCGGGTCACCCCTTCGGCGCGGATCTCCTGCGGAGCGCAGGCGAATCGATCAGGAACGCGGTGGACCCGCTGAGCGATCATCGCGGGTCGGCGGCTTATAAGCGTGAGATGGCATCGGTGATGGCCGGCCGGGCGCTCACGCAGGCGTGGGAGGAGGCGCGGGCGGCGGCGCGCGAAACGCGGTGACCTTCACACAGGAGTGCGCGATTCCTGTCGAGCGAGAACGTCTGTGGGATCTCTTGATGGACGTCCCCTCGGTCGCGAAATGTGTTCCGGGAGTCGAAGGGGTCGAAACCGTCGACGCCAAGGCTTACAGAGGCAACTTGCGGGTTCAGGTCGGCCCGATCCGCCTGGCGCTGCACGGCACCATGACGGTCGACGAGCAGGACCGCGCTGCGTGGCGCGCTCGGATGCGGGCCGAGGCCAACGACGGTCGCGTGGGCGGCGGGATCCGCGCGCGCATGAGTCTCACGCTGGCGCCGGGGGATGGCGGGACCCGCCTGCGCATCGACACGGACCTCACGATCCTCGGCCGCATCGGCGAGTTCGGTCAGCCCGTGATCAAGAAGAAGGCGGATGCGCTGCTCGAGGAGTTCGCGCGAAATCTCGGCTCGAGACTCCAGCAAGGAGGATGACGATGAACCGAGGCTATCACGCACACATCTACTACGACCCGCAGAAGACGCGTCCCATCGCCGAGCGGCTCTGCGCCGACATCACCGGCAAGTTCCAGGCGCAGCTGGGCGGCCTGCGCGACGAGCCGGTCGGGCCGCACCCCGTCGCCAACGCCCAGGTGATCTTCAAGCCGGAACAGTTTCAGCCCGTCGTCGAGTGGCTGATGATGAACCGCGACGGGCTCGACGTGCTGATCCACCCGTTGACCGAGGACTCGGTCGACGACCACAGCATCTACGCGATGTGGCTGGGCTCGCCGGTCCCGCTGAAGCTCGAGACGCTGCGGCCTAACTATCGCGCGGAGCTGTTGCCGAGCGCCTGAGACCGGTGACGCCGAGGTGCCGCAAGGAACGATGAAGCCCTTCCGCTTCGGGCTCAACATCCGCGACGCCAGCTCGCGCGCCGAGTGGCAAGACAAGGCGCGCAAGGTCGAGGCGCTCGGCTACGCGGTGCTCCTGGTGCCCGATCACCTTGCCGCCATGCTGGCGACCATCCCGGCGGTGATGAGCGCCGCGGACGCAACGACCCGCCTGCGGATCGGCACGAACGTGCTGAACAACGACCTGCGCCATCCCGTGCTGCTCGCGCGTGAGGCGGCCACGATGGACTTGCTGACGGACGGCCGGCTCGAGCTGGGCCTCGGCGCGGGCTACATGCGGATCGAATACGATCAGGCCGGGCTGCGCTTCGACCGCGGCGGCATCAGGGTCGAGCGGCTCGCCGAGTCGGTGCCGATCATCAAGGATCTGCTCGGCGGCGCCGAGGTCACTTTCGTCGGCCAGCACTACCGCGTCACGTCCCACAAGATCTATCCCCTGCCCGTCCAGCGGCCACGCCCGCCGATCATCATCGGAGGCAACGGCCCGCGGCTCCTCGCGCTGGCGGCCCGGGAGGCCGATACCGTGAACCTCACGGGCGTCACGTTCACGCAAGGCGGTACGACGCTCGATATGTCCGGCTGGAAGGTGGCGGGCGTCGACGAGCGCCTCCGGGTGATTCGCGACGCGGCCGGCGACCGCTTCGGGGCTCTCGAGCTGAGCGCGCAGATTCAGCGGGTGATCGTGACCGATCGCCCGCGCGAGGCGGCCGAGGAGCTTCAGAAGACCTGGAAGCAGATCAGCGTCGACGAGATCCTCGCGGCTCCCTTCGTGCTCATCGGCACCGTGGACGAGATGGTCGAGGCGCTCCGAGCGCGCCGCGACCGCTGGGGCATCTCCTACTTCGTCACGTTCGAGCCGTTCCTGGACGCCCTCGCCCCCGTCGTCGCGAGGCTCAGCGGCAAGTAGCGCCCGGCGCTCAGAGCGCCGGATGCGCCTCTCGCTGGACGTCGAGATCGACGAGATCGACAGGCGACGCCGTGCCTTCGAGCATGCCCCAGCTCTTCAGCCAGTCGAAGGTTCGCTGCATCTCGTCGAGGGGAATCGGGGCGGGGTCGCACAGCACGAGGCGGCTCTCACGAAGATCGTCGATGGTGAGCGCCGCGACCTCTGGATCATCCGGGCCGTGGTAATCGATGAAGTAGTGGAGGTAGGCGCGCTTGTCGGCATTGATGCGCCGCACCGCCTCGCGCACCGCGCGGTTGAACGCGGCATAGGTCTGGGCGTCGACCCGCGCGGACCCGACCTCGGTCCCGTGGAAGAACCCGGAGCAGATCGTCCGGCACCCTTGCTTCTCCGCCACCGTAATGTAGGGCTCAGTCAAGGTCGTCGCCTCGATCTCGCCTCTCCGAAGAGAAGCGAGGCGGGGACGGGAGCCGTTCGGGGCATGGCACACCTTGATCGACTCTCGGGGCAGGAAGCCCTCGAGCAAGTGGAGCGCGAGGTAGTGCGTGCCAAAATAGAACGGCACGCCAACCGTGCGATTCGCGAGCTGCTGCGGCGTGTAGACCGGCGACGCCGGCGGGACCACGATGGCACCATAAGCGATGATGGCGCGGCGACCGAGCTGGCGGCTCTTGATGCCGGTCTCCTGCACGCGGCAGTAGTTGCCCCATTCGCACGCGTTGTACATGTCGGCCTGACCTTGTTCGAAGAGGCGGCCGTGACTCGTGAACGGGTTCAGTCCGCGGGGACTGGTGACATCGATCACGGTCTTCCTCTTCTCCGCGCCGGCGTCACGGTCGACCCATTCGATGTCGAGCCCTTCCTTCTCGAACAGGCCCTCGTCGTAGGCGACGAGCTCGGGCAGACCCTGGAACGGCACGGTCGACTCCAGCACGAGCCTCTTCATGGCACGCCTCCCGGCTCTTTCTCGGCGGTCCTCCCTGGACGGTGTCCCGCATCGTATCTCACGCTGGCGGCCGGCTCCAGTTGCCCGTCGAGAGTCATCAAGCTGGACTGCCTGAACGACTCACGTCTATGCTCACGCACGCAACCGCCGACGGCCTTTGGGAGATCAAGCCGCCTGCGTTTGGGACCCTGGTCGTAAGCGGCTGGTCAGCCGGCCGCCTTGATCCTCGCGCGTCTCACTGGCCGGTATGCCTTGACCGCTGGAATGACTTCGCGGGTCATAAGGTCGATGCTGCGGATCGCCGCGTCATGAGACATGAGACCCTCGCGGCCCCAAAAAGTCATGTAGCCGGGGTCAACGAGATCGATGATGTGCTGGAGCTTCTTCACCACAGTGTCTGGGTTCCCGGACACGATCTGGTACGTGGCGTGGGCGCCCTCGTACGAGAGCGCAGGGCCACCGGGCGTGATGTTGACGGCGCCCGTCCGTGCCTGTTCGCGCCTGCTCGTCCGCGCCGCGCGGCTGACATAGCCGGCCGGCTGCAGCCACTGGCGCGGCGCGATCCCGAACGAGGTTCCGAGCTGCCAGTAGAAGTGCCGGCCCTGATCGTAGGCCTCCTCATCCGTATCCGCCACGCTCACGCGGATCACATAGCCGCGGTGGTCCGACGTCGGTGTGAAGCCCGTCTCCAGCGCCACGTCGTCGTAGAGATCGTAGATCTCGTCGATCACGTCGAGCGGCGGCGCGAGGGCCACGTACGGATAGCGATGCTCGGCGGCCCAACGGACGGATTCCGGGCTCACCACGCCCGGAATCCAGATGGGCGGATGCGGCTTCTGCAGCGGGCGCATCCACGGGTTGACGACCCGGTACTCATAGTGTCGGCCCACCCAGCGGAACGGGCCCGGCGTGGTCCACGCCTTGACGATCACGTCGTGGGCCTCGTCGAACCGTTCGCGGTTGTAGGCGGGGTTCGCGTTGGTGGCCAGGCTCTCTTGCCCGAGCCCGCGCACGAAGCCGCAGACCACACGACCGCCCGAGAGGATGTCGATCATCGAGACTTCCTCCGCGACGCGTAGCGGATTGTCGTGGATGGGGAGGACGTTGCCGAGGAAGACGATGCGGCCCTTCCGCGTCGCCCGGGCGAGGACGGCGCCGATCACGTTCACGGACGGCATCATGCTGAGCGGGTTGTTATGGTGCTCGTTGATCATGATCCCGTCGAAGCCCGTCTCGGTGCAGTACACGAGCTCGTCGAAATACATCGCGTAGAGCTCGCGCGCCCGCTCGGGGCTGAAGTGCTCGTTGGGGAACATGAGGTTGTTGTAGCCGCGCCGCCGGGCGTCGTCTTGCGGGTATGCCGTGTAACCCATCTCGGTAAAGAAGTAGACTTCCTTGACCATGGCTCGGCCCTCCCTGTCGGCTACCGGTCTTTCACCTTCAAGTCCTCCCAAGGATAGGCGTAACCGGTGGTGATGGTCGGGAAGACGTCCTGCCATTTCTGCGCCGCCACCCGAGGGCCGATCGCGTTGATGAATGCGTGGCGGAATATAGGTACCAGGTAGTAATTCTCGAGGATCCCGCGCTGAATCTCCTCGGCCAGTCTCTTTCGTTCGGCCGGATTGATCGACCGCTCGTATTGGTCGAACTTGCCGTCGAGGTCCGTCACGCAGATACGATCGCGCGAGTTGAAGCCACCGCACTTGACGAAGGCCTCGTACCAGAATGACCAGCTGCCGGCGATTCTGGTGGCCTGAAAGATGATCTGGATTCCCGGCCAGTCTTTGAGCCCACCCTGCAGCCGCTGCAAGAAGATGCCGCGCTCCATGGTTTGCAGCCTGGCCCGGATGCCGATATCGCGAAGCTGCGCGATGACGCGCTCGCCGCGGGAATAGAACGGGGGTACGGGCGTCACCCAGTCCACGTCGAACCCATTCGGGAATCCCGCCTCGCGCATCAACTGCTTTGCTCGTTCGACGTTGCGCTCGAACTCGGGCCACTCGATCGCGTACTGCACGTCGTTGTTGATCCAGTTGCCCGTCGGCTTGCCCAGCCCCCCTGCCTCCGCCTGGTTGATGGCCCGCCGGTCGACGGCCAGACTCACAGCTTCGCGCACCCGCTTGTCACGAAACGGATTCTTCGGATCTTGAAATCCGGGGAACTCGAGCCACCAGGATCCGGAGAGCACCGGCGCCAGCATGACGCCTGGAAGCTTTCCGACCTTATTGATCAGCTCGCCGGGAACGAAGTAGATGATATCCGCCTCGCCGCGCTCCAGCATCGCGACACGGGTGGCCGCCTCTGGCACCGAAATCATTGTCAGTTGCTTCACGTTCACCGGACGGTAATAGCCGTCGAAGGCCTCCATCTCGAGCTTCACGCCCGGCTCGTGACGGACGAGTCGGTAGGGGCCGGCTCCGATTGGCTTCTGCTTGAAGGCGTCCGCACCCGTCTGTTTGTAGTACTTCTCTGGGACCACCCAACCTGGTCCGGCGACATTCGCGGTTCCGAAGAGGATGGCGAAATCGAGGAAGGGCTCTTTGAAGAGGAAGCGGATCGTGCGGTCGTCCACGATCTCGACGCGCTCCGTCTTCTTTTTGAAGACGTCCGCCTTGGCACCTCGGTAGTTTTCATAGGTGAACTTGACGTCTTGCGGAGTGACCGGCTCGCCGTTCTGGAACTTGATTCCCTTCCGCAGCGTGAACACCGCACTCTTCGAATCCGCGGCGACGGAAAAGTGCTCGGCCAGAGCTGGATGGTTGTAGAGCTCGGTGCCCTGATTCTTAATGAGGGCGTCGTGGATCGCCGTGAGGAAGTTGTCCGGAGTGGCGGTGCCGTCGTGCTCCTGGGGGTCCAGCCAGCGGGAGGCGAGGCCGGCATGCCACGCGAGGACGAGCTTGCCCTTGGCCGCGGCCCGCGCCGTGGACGAGAAGGACGATATGGTGGCCGACGCGGCGACGGTCAGAGTCAGGGCAAGAGCCAAGAGATCGACCAGACGACGCGCTTTGAATCCGGAGCGTCTCAACTCACGTCGAACGACTCGCCGGCGACTTGGTATTGGACCGGAGTGATAGAGGGCCATTTTCGCTCTCCTTCTATGGACGTTTCACGAAGGAAAGGACCGTGGCGGCACCTGCCGAGTGCGGCGAACATGGCGAGTATGAACGACCAAGTCAAGTGGAATCGGCCCGGCGCACGCCAAAGGTCAGCGCGCCGTCCTCCGTTCACACCCGCTCAGTTCGCGGTAGACTCGGCGGACCACTTCGAGGTTGAGAGAAGATCCGTGCGGGCGAGGAGGATGCGATGCGACTCACCGTTGCTGACGCGATCTCTCCCTCTTACTTCGTGGCTATCGCCGCCATACAGCTCGGGTTCTTCCGCGAGGAAGGCGTCGACATGGAGTTCGTCTTCTCGCCGCCGAATCCGTCGCAGGCCCTGAAGGACGGGACTGTCGATTTCTTCGGGGGCTCCCCCTTCACCGGACTGCGAGCCTTCCCCGGCTGGCGGGGCGGCGTCCTCCTGTGCGCCCTTTCCCAGTACAACTACTGGTTCCTGGCGGTCCGCTCCGACATCAAATGCGAGCGCGGAGACGTCAGCGGGGTGAAAGGGCTACGCCTGAGCGCGTCGGCCGACCCTGGCCTGACGATGAAGCGGCTGTTAGAGGAAGCGGGTATCGACCTTCGGAGGGACAACGTCCGGATCGTTCCCAGCCCCCGGCGCACCAGTCCCAACTGGGCCTGGGATGGAGTCGATGCCATCGAGCAGGGCGTCTCGGACGGCTATGGGGCAACGGCCTGCGGGCCGATCTGGGGGTGAAGCGGGGCATCGCCAAGATCCTGCTCGACGTGCGCCGGGGCGCCGGGGCGACGGGCCACCCGCGGCCCGTCACTGGACCTTCCCGGCCCTCGTGACCACGGAGCGACTCGTCAAGGAGCAACCGAAGATCGCCGCCGGGGCCGTGCGGGCCATCGTGAAAACTCAGCGGGCGCTCCGGGCTGACCCGCAGTTAGCCGTGAAGGCTGCGCAACGCCTGTTTCCCGCCGAGGAGGCAAGCCTCATTGCGTACGAGGTGGCCCATGATGCTCCATTCTACGACCCGACCATTACGGCGGAAATGATCGCCTGTATCAGCCGGTTCGCACGCGAGATCGGCGCCCTCGAAGGGGAAATCAGGCACGACGAACTGGTCGCGACCCAGTTTGCCGGTCTCTGGCAGGGGTAAGGTCGGTCTACTTGAGCCGCTTCAGGTATTGCCCCACGAAGTCGAAGTCCACGAACCGGCAGTACGCGTCGCTGAGCTGCCGGGTGATCGGCCCTGGAATCGCGGAGCCGACGCGGGCGTCGTTGACACTGTGCACGGGACAGATACAGAGGCTGGTCGACGTGAGAAATGCCTCGTCCGCGTTGAAGGCATCGTAGAGGTCGAGGTCCCTTTCGACAACGGACAGACCGAGTCCTCGAGCGAGCTCGATCACCGTTTCGCGGCTGATACCGGCGAGGACGTATTGCTCACTGGGCGTGAACACTGTTCCGCCACGTACCAGGAAGATGTTGCTACCCATGCCCTCGGCCAAATTGCCATTCGTGTCGAGAAGCACCGCCCAGGCTTCAGGGTCGCGGGCCTTCACCTCGAGATTCGCCGCGATCACGTTCAGATAGTTGTGCGTCTTCACGCGCGGGGAAAGTGCTTCGGGCGGAGTGCGTCGAATGGATGGCGTCAGCACACGGATTCCATCGCGATAGAGCGCCGCCCGCTCGCTGAGCGGGAGCGGCACGCATTCCACGATGACGGTCGGACCCTCGTGGCCAAAGATCTTCTGATCGGACGAGTCGAGACCGCGGGAGACGCGCTGCGTAACCCAGTAATCGTCGTCCGGTTCGAGGAGCGGAAGATTCTGCCGCAGCACCTCTTCGGTGACGTCGGCCATGGTCGTCGGCGCAAGACCGGGATCGATGCGGAGATAGCGCAGCGAGCGATAGAGCCGCTCGATGTGCTCTCGCATCTTGAATATGCGATGGCCAAAGGTGCGAGTGGTGTCGAACACGGCGTCGCCATACTTGAAGCCCCGGTCCCGAAACGGGACGCGGACTTCTGGCTCGGGGACGAAACGTCCATTGAAGTATGCGATTCGTGCGCGCGCCGTCATCATGTCGTGTGCCTCCGCGTCTACGCAGGGTCGGTTGAGAGCTCGAGCGCGTTGCCAGACGGCTCAATCTCGCACCCGATCATCTCACATATGCTCTGCGCATGATCTCACGCGAACCCGTCGTCGTGGGCCTCTCGGTCTCCCTGAGCGGACCACTGCGTCGCCAGGGACAAGACGCGTACGACGGAATCCAGCTCTGGGTGAACCACGTCGTGTCTGCGAGCGATCTACCACTCCGGCTCGTGGCCCTCGATGACGCCAGCAGCGTGTCGCGCGCTCGGGCGAATGTGACGCGATTGCTGACCGAAGAGCGCGTGGATCTCCTCCTCGGCCCGTACGGGAGCGGATCGACGCGTGCCGCCGCGTACCTCGCCGCGGCCCACGGTAAGATCCTCTGGAACCACGGCGGCGCGTCCGACGCGATCATCGAGGCCGGCTCCGGACGTGTCGTGAGTGTCTTGAGCCCGGCCAGCCACTACCTTCGAGGCCTGCCGAGTCTCGCCCGCCATCGCACGGCTGCGCGGCAGGCTGTGATCCTCTACGCCGCGCGCGGAACCTTTGCTTCCAGCGTCCGGCACGGTGTCGAGGAAGGAGCCCGCGCTGCCGGCTTCGATAGCGTGCGCGCGGTCGGCTTCGACACGGCACTTCGCGCCCCGAAGGCGCTGCTGGGCGCCGCGCTCGCCGACCGTCCCGATCTCCTCGTGGTCGCAGGGCGATTCGAGGATGACGCCGCGATCATCCGGGAACGAGAGCTGCTCGAAACGATCAGGACCATCGCGTGTGTCGCGGCCGGAACGGATGTGTTCCACCAGGAGCTCGGCGTGCGTGCTGAAGGCGTGATCGGACCGAGTCAGTGGGAGCCTCATTTGTATGAGCGCCCTTCGCTCGGGCCGTCTTCAGCCTGGTTCGTCTCTGAATTCCGCCGAGTGTTTCAGCGCGATCCCGGCTACGTCGCCGCGCAAGCATACGCGATGGGTCTCATTCTCGGCGAGTGCATCCGGCGCGCGGACAGTCTCGAGGACCGCAAGCTGCTGGCCGCCGCTCTTGCGCTCGACGCGACGACGCTCTACGGTGGATTTCGGCTCGATCCGGCCACCTTGCGCCAGGTCGGGCACGAAATACTGCTAGTCGAGTGGCGAAGCGGCCGAAAGCACCCGGTCGCGCCGACCGGCGTCACGTCAACGTAATTCGCGTCGCTCGCTCCTGCCGCTTCCCTGGCAGGCCAGGAATGGCGGCAGGAGCGAACGGCGAGGTTCACCTCTACAGATTCGCCTGAAAGTCGACGTAGTCGCGAACCTTGCGGTAGATCTGCAAACGATTCCGCTGGCTGTCCGCGACGATGATGCGATCGGTCTCGGGATCGAAGTCGACCGCTGTCGGGAAGCAGAAGCGATATTCGGGCTCCAGGCTTCGCACTCGACGACGAGCCTTCATCATGTCGGGGTTGGCGTCGATGCTCATCTGACCCCACTTGGACATCACCTGGGCATCGCCGATGAGATTGGCGATCGGCTTCCCCTCAGAGTCGAAGACGCAGACGCGATGATTGCCCCAGTCGGCGACGTAGATATCGTAGTCGGTATCCACCGCGACGTCGGTGGGGTGGTTGAACAGGCCGGCCTTAGGATAGCCCGGCGTACCCGCGGGCGACATGTAGGGCCCCATGTAGGTGACGGCGAAGGCCCGGGGCGCCACGGGCACTGTCCCGTATTGGCCGATCTTCATCAAGAACTTCCCCTGAGGCGACAGCTTCTGGACCCGGTGATTCTTCCAGTCCGCGACGTAGATGTTGCCGGCCTGGTCGAGGGTGACTCCCCAGGGCTGATTGAACTCTCCGTCCCCGCTCCCGGCCTTGCCACACTTCGCCAGGAACTTCCCCTCAGGGCTGAATACTTGAAGTCGATTGTTCCCGCTGTCGACGACGATGAGGTTGCCGTTCTTCTCGCACACCAGACCGGCCGGGCGCATGAGCTCGCCATCCCCGCTGCCGGATTTGCCCCACTTCCTGATGAACTTGCCCTTGGTGTCGAACACCGAGATGTTGTTGTTCCATTCATCCGAGACGTACACCTGCTCGCCATCGGTCGCGACGCCGAACGGCCAGGTCGACCGGCCGTCCCCCTCGCCCCACTGGAAGAACTCGGCGAGGAGCTCCTCTTCGCCGGGACCGCCGATCTTCACCTCGTTGACACGCATCCCGAAATTGTTCTCGTTGCCGCGATTGGCGACGAAGGCGACGCCGCCCTTCGCGAGGCACATCGTCTGAGGATAGTTGAACCCCGTGCCCGACTGCGCGCCACGCCCGACGGCGTGGCTCCACTCGTAGACTCTTCCCTGCGCCACCGTTGTAAGCGGCATTGCGTCTCTCCTAGTTCAGGAAGGCCGGTTGCTCGAACCTGCCACCCGTAATCGGTTTGGGGTCCAACTTCAGCCACTTGTCCAGAATCGTCGAGTAGATGCTCCGGAAGTCCGTGCTCGGGTTCAGGTCGCCCTGAACCAGCTTTTCCGACTTGAGGGAGGGATATTCGCCGTAGTGACCGCCCTTGACACTATCGCCGAGGATGAAGGCGGGCCCGGCCGCCCCGTGGTCCGTCCCCGAGCCGTTGTCGTGGACGCGGCGCCCGAACTCCGAGAACAGCAGGATGATGACGTTGTCGGCGCGCTCGTGCTCGCGGAGGTCCGCCATGAAGGCCTCGAGACCCTCGGTCACGTCTTTCCACAGACCCCCGTGACCCGGGTTCTGGCCGGCGTGGGTGTCGAAGCTTCCGTGGTCGCAGTAGAAGATCCGGCTCCCGAGGTCGGCGAAGTGTACCTGAGCAATCCCCTTGAGCTTGCGGGCGATTGAGGTCTCGGGATACTTCACGGTGGACGCGTACTTCTGCGGCGCCACTTTCAGGATATCAGCGCCCTTCAACGAATCGAGGCCGGTGGTGCCGAGGTACTCCATCACCCCGCTCCCCGCGACCGGGGCGTACATCTTCGCGAAGCGATCGAGCACTTGTAGGCGCTGCTCCCGCTCTTGAATGTTGGGCAGGAATCCGTACTTCTCGAGTGGGCCGGAGACGCACGCCACCGGAACGCCCGGCGCGACCAGCGCCCGGAACAGGCACTGTCCGAAGCTCACGACCGTGACCACGTTCTCCTTTCTGGGATCGTATTCACGCGCCACCTGGCCCAACCAGCCCTGGGTCCCCACCTTCTCGGGCTCGCAGGTATGCCAGATATCCATGGAGCGGAAGTGGGAGCGCGGAGAGTTGGCGTAGCCCACGCCGTGCACGATGGCGAGCTTGCCCTCATCCCAGACCTTCTTCAGCGGGGCCATCGCCGGGTGGAAGCCATAGTTCTTGTCGAAACGCAGGATCTGATCGTCGGGGATCCCGACCGCCGGCCGGTTGTCGCGGTACAGCGGATCATTAAACGGAATCACCGTGTTGAGATAGTCGTTGCCACCCGAGAGCTGCAGCGTGACGAGCACGGGGTCTTTCTGTGTTGCGGGCATTCGTAATCCTCCTCACCCGATGAGGCTCATGACGTTAGGCGAACTGATACTCTCTGGTCGCCACGATCAGTTGCAGCATCTCGCCGACCCGCTTGTCGGCCGTCTTGGCGCTCGTTTCAGTGGCCCAGCCCGTCTGGCCCCACTCCTTGGCCTGCGCGACCAGCTCCTTCCGCGTCTCTGGACTCACCTCAACCGGGCCCAGCAAGTCCAGACACCCGTCGACCAGCTGCTCCGGGCTCAGCGTGCCTTTGATCTTCAGTCGGTCGATGATGGCGCGGACGCCCGGCAGCGACGGATCACCGACCAGTCCTGCCACGAAGTTGATGCGTGCCATCAGGGAGCCACTGTTGATCCACTCCGGCCCCGTGTGCCATCCCTCGACGCTCGGCGGATTCAGCAAGTCCTGTCCCATGTAGGCGGGCTGCATCGAGAGATCGCCATAGCCGGGTCTCGGCAGCTCGTAACCACCGACGAAGCGCAGGCTGCCCACCACGACCTCCGCCGGGGACTTCAGGTGCTTGAAGCGAGCTTCCTTGAAGAAGCTCGAGTTGAACAGCACGCGGAGGACCGAACGAATGTCGAAGCGTGACTGACGGAACGCGGCCGTCATGGTGTCGATCGCCTTCTGGTCGCGCGGCGGCTCGATCGACCAGGCGGGCACCTGCGGCTCGTCGGCGACGAAGAAGTTGTACAGGTGTCGGCACACGAAGCGCGCACAGGCCGGTTGTTCCACAACGATGTCGATGATGTCTTCGCCGTTGAAACGGCCGCGGTGCCCGAGAAACTCCTTTTCGCCGTCGTCGTGATCCTCGGGGCGGTACTCGAACTTCCACGGGAACCGACCATACGGCAGACGCGGAATCTTGGTCTCGAAGGTCCAGCCGGTGAAGGCGCGAGATGCTTCGCGGACATCTTTCTCCGTGTAAGCGCCGACACCCATGCTGAACAGCTCGAGGAGCTCGCGACCCCAGTTCTCGTTGACGGCCGTCCCGTGGTTCTGGTTGTTGTCGAGCCAGAAGATCATTGTGGGGTTTCGAGCGATCGTCACGAGCAGGTCGCGATAGTTGCCCATCCCCTGCTGCCGGAAGAGGCCGATCTGCTCCAACAACTGGTCGTAGTTGTCTACCTTCGAGTTGCCAGTGGCGAACACCTGGTGCCAGAAGAGCGCCATCTTCTCCTCCAGCGGCCGTTTCGTGTTCACCAGGTGATACATGATGTTCACGTTGCCCATCGGAGGCTGCCCGCCAGGCAGCAAGGATGCCGGCTGATAGCGAAGCAGGGTGTACATGTCGACTGCCGGCTGTGTCTCGGGGTGGAGCAACTCCTCGACGGTCGCCTCGTACCCCTTGGCCACGCGTGCCTCGAGCTCGTCGCGGCCTGCGCCGAAGCCCGCACGGCGCATCAGGTGGGCCATCAACGCGATGTCGTCTTGGTATGCCATAGGCCGACTCCTTTAGTTGTGACGAACCCTTACTGCTGTTGTCCCACCTCGAGTTTCGCTAGGGCTTTCGTGTCGGCGGACCGGGGCCCCTGGAGGTCCGACGTCGAGCCGCACAGACCTGACACATCCCATGGACAGTGAGGTCGTGCGTCGTGACAACGTAGCCGTGCTTCGCGAGCGAAGTCAGGTCGACCCTTCGAGCCCGCGGCTGTAAGAACAGGTCGACCACTCGACCGCATCGCTCGCAGATGAAATGATCGTGCTCCCTGGTTTCGGGATCGAATCGGGTTCCCTGTTCGTCCACGAGGAGGGTGCGGATCTTGCCCTCCTCGACGAGATTGTGAAGGTTGCGATAAACGGTGGCGAGACTGATCCCAGGCAGCTTCTTGTGAACCCGTCGGTAGATCTCACGGGCGAACGGGTGGGTGTGGTCGCCCCGGAGAGCTGCGAACACTTGCTCCAGCTGACGTGTTTTGCGTTTGCGGGCGGCCCGCCGCATCGCCTACCTCAAATTCTGGCTATGGGACGGAGCGAACGTCAGTGGGTGCGGGTTATCAAATCAAGAGACCGCTGTCAAGGGCTTCCGGGCTCAGTGACCTTGGGTCTCTAGGACCGAGAAGGCGGCCTGGCAGCATAGGACATCCTGGTCGGTCGTGCTCCCGCCCGCGACGCCGACGGCGCCGATGATCGTGATGCCGTCGAAGATCACGAGACCACCGGCCTCGGGTAGGAGCCGCCCGCGATGCGCGACGACGAGGCTCTTCAGCCAGGGCTGGCGCGCCTGAGCCGCGAGATCCGCCGTCGCGAGGTGAAATGCGGCCGCTGTGTAGGCCTTGCTGACCGCGAGCTCGGTCGTGCGCGTGGCGGCGCCGTCCATCCGCCCGACGGCGATGGGAATACCTGCTTCGTCGACCACGGCCGCCGTCACCGCAATCCCCACGCTCTTCGCGTACGCGTGCGCCCGGTGCACCATCTGCCATGCCGTCTCGAAAGAGACCGGGCCGACTACCGCTTTGTTCTGCCGAAAGAAGGCGGCGTTGACATCGATGGAGTCCACGTGCTCGGCCGGGACGTCGACGTCTTTGAAGATTGCGTCGACGGGACAGACGATCTCGCACTGCTCGCAATCGATGCACACGTCGGGATCGATGTAGAACTGCGGGGCGCCGGGCCGGGTATGGATGCAGGCAACCGGGCATACCTCGACGCAGGCTCCATCGTTCGTGCACAGCCGAGTGATGACGTACGGCACGAGCTGCGGAACGCGCCGCGCTACGCGGCGGTCAGGGGCAGGTCGGTACGGATCACGTCGGCCACGTGAACCCCGGTGCCGTACTCCGCGGTCACCAGCAACCCGGTTCGGTCGAGCGTACCCAGCTTCGCCGCGACGGCGAGTCGTGTACCGTCCCGTGACGTCGCCGTGCTCGCGCGGTATCCCAGCTCGCGGATCCATGCGCTGAGCACGAACGTGACGAACAGCCCGTTCTGCACCGGGACCTGACCGCCGATACCGAGCGCCTCGCGCGGATCGTCGGCGGCGCGCACCGCGCAGACGATGGCGAAGGGATGGCCGGCATCGTCGTTATCGAGCTCCGTGATACCGACGAGGTCGGCGCCCAGGTAGCGGGCCATCTCCTTGACGTGGCTGGCGGTGACTTCCGGCGAGTGGAGATCGGCCCGTGTGGGAAAGACGTTGCCCTCGGGGGCCTTGCGGATCACGTCGAGTATCGAGTTCGCCCGATCAGCCGGGGGAGTGTTGATGAAGAAATCCCAGTAGGGATCGTCGCTCCGCCGCTCAGTCCGGCGCCACGGAACCTTGAGCCCGTCGGATCGCCACGCCACTACGCGTCCCGCTTGACGAACCGGTTAGTGTTCTCCTTCAGCGGCGCGTAGTAGCCGATGTTCCCCACCGGCTCGGCGGCGTGGGCCGTGCCATGCTCAGCGGTGCAGCCGGCCACCGTGCAGGCCTGCTCTCCTGGCTTGATGCCCGAGTCGTAGCCGAGCCACCGGACTCGCGTCTGCCGCGTCGCGCCCCAGAATCGGTCGTCGATCGCCTTCAGCACACGCACGAGCACCGGACGCGCGGTGATCGGGCACGTGCTGAGTGCCCACACGGTGAGGCTCCGCCACCAGACGTTCGGCTTGGTGAACGGGCAGACGGTGGCGCAGGTGAGGCAGCTTCCCCAGTGCGCGTCCATATAGGGCCGCACCTTGTAGCACGTGAGCCAGTTGATCTTGTACTTCTCGACGCCGTTGAAGACCACCTTGTCCCCGAACGGCACGCTGTTGGTGGGACAGTTGATGGCGCACTTGCGACAGATCTTACAGAAGTCCTCCACGCCGTTGTCGACAGGCTGATCCGGGACGAGCGGGAGGTCGGTCATGATCGGATCGGGCATGTGGATGCGCGCGCCGAACTTCCTGTGGATGAGGAGCCCATTGCGCCCGAGCTCCCCGACGCCCGAGGCGAGTCCCGCCGCTTGCGGGTTCGACATGCCTCGGAGCGCCGCGTAGCCCAGCTCCTTGATGTACCCCTCCAGGGCCTTGAGGATCAGCTGGGCCTTCATCTGCGAGACGTGGTAGGCCGCGTCGCCGATGTAGTGGCGGTGCGCCTGGAGCTTGTCGTAGTCCCACGCCGTGGTCGCCACGATGATGTACGGGTACCGTTCTGCCATCTGCTCGGGCGTGCGGCCCTGGTACACGTCACCGGACCGGTTCTGGTAGACATCTCGCGCCCCGCTGGGCGGGGTGCTGGCCGCGTATAGAAAGGATGGATGCGCCCGCGCCACGGTGACCACGTCGGCGCCCATGTGATGGGCGACCGCCTTGATGTGGCGGGTCATCGCGGCGGGATCAGAGACGGGGATCTGTCTCGAGTTCACCTTGCCCTTCGGGGCTTGATTCACCACCGACGGAAGGAAATTCCGCTGGTCGGCGAAATGATTGGGCGCCGACACCCGCGTGAGCGGGTCTCTGGAGATCGTGTTGCGATACCAGTTGAAGAGCGCCTTACCCAGCTCACCGCGCGAGTTCTTGGGGTGCGGCGTCTGGTTCATGTCGACATTGGCGACCGGTCCGACAATGCGAACCGAACGACCCAGGTAGGGCGGGGCCGGAGTCTCAGTCCCAGGCGTCACGGCCATGGAGGATCCCCTTTCCCGGTGCTGCGTGTCGATCGGATCCAATGTTGACACGTCACACGTAGGAGGCAAGCGCTACTTCCGCGCAGCGCTGATCCTGCTCCTCGGTGCCGCCCGCCACGGCAATGGCCCCCACGACGCTGCCGCCCTCTACGATGGGCAACGCTCCTGCGCCGGGCATGATACGGCCATTGCTCGACACAACCAGGCTTTGAAACCACGTTTGCCCGGCGACGCCCGCCAGCTCCCTCGTGGGTTGCTGGAAGCTGGCCGCCGTGTAGGCCTTGTTCAAGGCTATCTCCGTTGTGATTGGACGAGCACGGTCCATGCGACCCAGCGCGATCATGCGGCCGCTCTGGTCAACCACCACGGCGGTCACGGCAATGTCCATCTGTGTGGCCTGGGCGTGTGCGCTGCGCACCATCTGGATCGCCTTCTCCCCAGGGATAGCCATCCGTGCGCAGTCCTCCTTGACGTGGATGCGGGCCGCGTCAGTGTAGCAAGAAGTCGCAGCTCAGGCCGTCGCGGCAACGAACGCCGACGAGCCCCCGGCCTTTCCTACGGCGGGACTCCGTGGGATAAGGCAGTATCCAAGGTCCTGGGCGCCAGGAGGGCGAGAGGCGGTCATCGGAGACCCAGCCTACGGCTGGGATGGGAGGGAGTCGCAATGAGCGTGCCCAAAGAGATCGGGCATATCGTCCTCAACGTGACCGACGTCGAGCGGTCCACCAAGTTCTACCGCGACGTTGTGGGATTCCAGGTGTCCCGGTATCGCCCCGACGGGACGGGCGCCTTCTTGACCTGCGGCGTGGTGCATCACAACCTCGCCCTGTTCAAAGCGCCCGCCGGGGCCAGGCCGACCGAGAAGGGAGCGATCGGCCTGAACCACTTTGCGTTCAAGGTGGAGAGCTACCGGGCCCTACAAGCGGCCCACAGTCGCTTGGTGGAGGCTCGCGCCGCCATCGACCACATCGTGGACCACGGCATGACCCGGAGCGTCTACTTCCTGGATCCGGACGGAATCATGATGGAACTGTTCAGCGATACGTATGCGACAGAGGAAGAAGGGCTGGCCTACATGAAATCGACGCGCGGAGGCGCGGCCCCGATGGACATCACCGCCGCGGAGCCCCCACGCGCGGAGATTCCCCAAGCGGACTTCACCCGGGTCGGCTAGCCAGCCGTCGCTCATGGAGTCCGGGGTCTTCTTCGAGTTCCCCACCCGTGAGGGGATGACGGACCGTGAGGCCTTTGCCGAGTGCTTCGCGCTGGTGGATGCCGCGGAGGCCCTCGGCGTCAACTCGGTGTGGCTGGCGGAGTACCATTTTTCCGCGATCAGCGTTCTCTCCTCGCCGATCACGATCGCCAGCGCCATCGCCGCCCGGACCCAGCGCATCCGCATTGGCCTGGCGGTGGTGCTCCTGCCCCTGGCCCATCCGATCCACATCGCTGAGGACATCGCCACGTTGGACCACATCAGTCAGGGTCGGGTCGAGTTCGGCGTGGGCCGTGGCACGTTCCCTGACACGCACGACGGCTTCAACTCGCCCTTCGCCGAGAGCCGGGAGCGCTTCGACGAATACCTGGAGATCGTCGTCAAGGCGTGGACCCAGGAACGCTTCTCCTTCACGGGCAAACACTATCGGTGCGACAACCTGTGGGTGCGGCCCAAGCCACTGCAGCGGCCGCACCCGCCGATCCGTGTCGGGATCACCTCCGAAGTCACCTTTCCCCTCGTGGGACGCCTGGGATTTCCCATCATCATCAACCCCTCCAGGGTGTTCGCCCTCTCCGAGCTGGCGCCGTATATCAAGCAGTACCGCGAGGCCTGGCGCGCGGCCGGCCACGCCGGGAATCCTCAGGTGGGGCTCCGGGTGCCCCTCTACGTGGCCACGACGGCCGAGCGCGCCTACGCGGAGCCCAGGGCGAGCACCATGGCCGCCATGCAAGGCCTCGGTAATCGCGTGGCGGACAGCGCCTCGCGTGTCGGCACCACCGGCGACTGGACCGCTCAGGCCCAACATGTCCGAAGCATGAGCTACGACGATTGGCTGCGGGACAAGGTGGTCTACGGAACGCCGGAAAAGGTGGTCGATCGGCTTCAACAGCTGCGGGACGAGCTGGACCTGACGCAGATCCTGTACGAGGTCAACCACGGGCGCCAGCTTCCCTATGCGCTGCAGCTGGAGAATCTGAAGTTGATCAACGAGCGCGTCATTCCGCAACTCAAGTAGTCCCGCTCCTGGAGCGGATGCTCCCAGGGGAGGCAATCATTTTCCCTTGAGCCGCACGTCCTCGTACGGGGCGGAGAACGAGTAGCCGGTGATGAGCCCGCGGCGGTTCTCTCTTTGAGGGTCTTGCTCGCTGAGTTACGAGGAGCCCGCCTGAGCGATAAGTTGCGCTCCGTTCGTCGCCAGTAAGTATGCAGAAATCTGCTGGTAGGTGCAGCATTCTTCCCGAAATGAGGAAATTCTCTTGTGCGGGAGCCGGCTAACGGCGGTCTTCGAAGCCGTGTTCCATACAAGTTTTTCCAGAGTTTCGCCGAGCCTTGGGCATCCTTGCGTTGACTGAGAGAGCGATGGTACGTAAATTGCGCGTGTGATCTGTGGAGTGAGTTTGACGGACTGGGCACAACTGGTCGAAGAGCGGCAACGCAGGAGGAGGCCTCAGATGAATGAGTTCAAAGGCCGTCGGCTCAGGGTACTCGCTGTTCTCATGCTCATTGCCCTCGGAACGAGCGTCGTGCAACCTGGAGTTGCGGGAGCCCAGCACGGGCCCGCCTGCACCGTGACCATCACGAGTAACACGACCCCCGCCGGGTTTGTCGTAACAAGCGGAGCGGGCTCGGTCACATTTGTCGCGGATACGGCGGTTGCGGTTGGGGGGTTGCAGACGCTTACGATTCTTGCTGGCGCGGTCAATGCGAATGTAGTCGTCCCCGACTTCACTGTCGGAACGACATCTCCGGTAACAGTGACGTTCACAGTGGTCAATCCCACTCAGGATGTTGATTTCGCGCTGCAGGCTGGAGACGCAGGTAGTCACCACACGGTTATCGCCACTGTGCACTGCACCGCGGTTCAAGCCTGCAATCCCAACACCTGTGTCGTGACACAGGGCTTCTGGAAGAATCAGCCTCAAGAATGGCCGGTCACCACCCTGCTGCTCGGGACAGTAACGTACAATCAGACCCAACTTCTGGCCATCCTCGACCAGCCGGTCCGAGGGAATGGACTGGTGTCGTTGTCAAAGCAGCTGATCGCGGCCAAGCTCAATCAGGCGAATGGTGCCTGTGTGCCGACGGCTGTCGCGACGGCCATCACACAGGCCGACGCGCTGATCGGAAGTGCGATGGTGCCCCCCGTGGGAAGCGGCGTCTTGGATCCGAGCGCGACGAGCGCTCTGAACACGATCCTGGACAACTACAATAATGGCCTCGCTCCGGGTGGACCGAGTCACTGCAAGTAGAGTAGCTCGCTAGACGCCTGAGAGGGCGAGCGGTTCCAGCCGCTCGCCCTCGACTTTAAATCTGGGCCGTGCCGCGGCAACGTACACCGGCGTCGGCATCCTCGCGGCCGAGGTGAATGCCCTTCGGCTCGACGTTGTATATTGCTGCGTTGTGGGACCCAGCCATGTGGGAGTTCATCTGCGGACACTCAACGCTGTGGCGCGCAATAGGCGTGGAGCTCAACGTTTAGAAAGTCCGCGGCGCCGACGATCTGTCTTGCTTGACGTTGGCCCCGAAAACGACGGCAGGGCAAAACTAGAGTAAGGTG
>Ga0209382_10002939_pt1 | contig 24156 bp, 18 predicted proteins | sample SoiMetdeltSBSDD5_FD_187599 | JGI IMG/M metagenome (GOLD analysis project Ga0209382, IMG submission 187599) | Bulk soil microbial communities from a Populus tree surrounding site in Tennessee, USA - Soil MetaG P. deltoides SBSDD5 (SPAdes) (version 2) | ecosystem: Environmental > Terrestrial >...
CCGCAGGCGGCGGCCGCCGAGGCGCCGGCCGGGCCCTTCCTCGGCTCGGTCCGGCTGTCCGGCGCCGGTGATGTGCAGGTGTGGATGGACCCGGCCCGCCGGGGCAGCAACCAGATCGTGCTCAACGTCCGCGACGCCCAGGGCATCAACCGTGACGTGCCCGAGGTGCGGGCGGAGCTGCGAATGGACGGTGGCAGCGTCGGCCCGCTGCCCGTGACGCTGGTGAGGAAGGCGCCGGGCCAGTTCGTCGCCGACGGGGTGCTGGTGCCGTCGGCCGGCATCTGGCAGCTGGACCTGCGGGTGCGCACCACCGATTTCGACGAGGAGAGCGTGCTGGCCCGGATCCCCATCCGGTCCTGAGCTGGTACTGGGCCGGTACTGAGCTGGTACTTAAGCCGTTGCTGAGCGCCGGTGGTGATGGCGGGCGGGGAGAAGCACAATCCGCTGGGGGGCCAGTGACCACACGCCTCCCCGCCCGCTGTGCACGGCCGGCGGCAAATGCCCATCCTGACCAGGAATCTTGGGTGAGCCAACCGGAATCGCAACGCTAGTCACGGATCCGGCCGGGAGAATCCCGGCAGTGGTTCATGCCGCCAGCCGTGTACAGATACCTCCCGACCACACCGGGTAATTCACTGTGCAACTAACGTCTCAGCTCAGCACACCGGTTGGAATAGTCAGAATTCCCTAGTAGTGACGAGCTCCCCAGGTGCGGCGCACCAAGCACCACCAAGCGCCACCAAGCGCCGCCTTACGTCCGCTCCATAAGGTTCATTTCGGACGCCCAAGTGCGGCGCCGTGGCAGCGATTCACGGCTTGTAGAAGGACGCGTCGTAGGGCTCGCCGAGCGCCGCCCGGCCAATGGTGGCCAGCACGTGGTCATCATTGTCGTGCCGCACGTAGAAGGTCAGGTCCCGCAGGATCCGCTCCACCGGGCTGGGCCTGACCAGGCAGCGCGCGCCGCAGGCACGCACGCAGTGGTCGACGGTGCCCATGGCGAGGTGCTCGACCAGGTGCCGCACCTGCGTGCCGGCGACCCGCGCCTCCTCCCTGCGGTCCTCGTCCCACAGCGCGGCGACGTGCTGCAGCCACAGCTGGCCGGTCTGCACCGCAACGGCCATCTCGCCGATCCGGTGCTGCACGTACGGGTCGCCGGTCTTGTGCTGGCGCATCACGTACTCGACCGCGTGCTGGTAGGCCGCCTCGGCGGCACCGAGGAAGCTGGCCGCGTAGTGCGGCACGAACGCGGTCTGCCAGCGCTCGCGCAGGTAGTCGCCGGGCTCGCCGATGCGCTGGGAGTCCGGGATGTAGGTGTGGTCGAAGCGCACCAGGTAGCTGACGGTGGCCCGCATCCCGACCGGATCCCACCACGAGCTGTCCGGGGTCACCGACGGGTCGGCCATCTCGCAGGCGAGCATGAGCACGCCGTCGGCGGAGCCGTTGCGGGCGCCGCCCGGCCCGGCCAGGTCGACCAGCAGGATGGCCCAGTCCGCGCCGGGGGCGCTGGTGGCGAAGACCTTGGTGCCGTCGACCACCCAGCCGCCGTCCACCTTCTGGACCGTGGTGCCGTAGCGGCGCGGCTCGCCGGGCTTGGTTGCCTGCGGCTCGCCGCTCCAGGCCGCCCACTTCTCGCCGCGCTGGACCACGCCGTCGAACCAGCGGTCCTTCTGCTCGGCGGTGCCGAGCGCATCGATGAGCACCAGCGAGTTTGCGTGGCCCTCCCAGCACCGGGCCAGCGAGAGGTCGGCGGCGGCCAGCTGCTTGGTCATCATCCACAGGCGGAGCGTGTCGCCGTGCAGCGGACCCAACCCGAGCCCGCCGTGAGCGGCCGGCACGGTGGGCGCGTGCAACCCGGCGGCGAACAGGTCGTCGAAGTCCTGCGCCGGGAACCGGGCGGTGCGGTCGTACTCGTCGGCGCGCTGGGCGAACGCCGGGGTCAGCTCGGAGAGCTTGGAAAGCTCGGGCAGTCGGGCGGAGCCGGTGGTCGAGCGGCCAGCGGTCTCGGACAGTTGGGTGGTCATACGGCGAACTCCCTCGGTGCGGGCGCGGCTAGCGAGCTGTTGCAGTTGGATTCGATCGCAGACGGCAGGGCATGGCCGGTCATCAGCCGGAACTGCTTGGCGATCTCGACGGCGAGCACGCCCCAGCCGTCGACGACGGCCAGCCGCCGACGCCTGGCGGCGGCCACCAGCCCGGTCTCGTGCGGGCCGTAGGCAAGGTCGACCAGCACCGCGTCGTCCCGGACCCTCGCGACGTCGAATGGTGGCTCGGTGCGGATCGGCGTGGCGTGCACGATGAGCTCGTAGTTCTCCGGCGCGAACTGGCGCAGCGGCAGGTAGCCGGTGCCGAGCAGGCGCGCCGCGTAGCGGCCACGGTCGCGTCCACGGTTGACGATGGTCGGCCGGGCGCCGGCATCCAGCAGGCCGGCCGCGGCCCCGCGCCCGGCACCCCCGCAGCCGATCACGGCCACCCGGAGGCCACTGAGCCGGACGCCGGCCCGGCGCAGCGCGCCGACCACCCCGATCGGGTCCGTGGTGTGTGCCCGCCAGCGGCGGCCGCGGCGGACCAGGAGGTTTGCCGCGCCGGCCACGGTCGCCTCGTCGCTGACGCTGTCCGCGTGCAGCAGTGCCTCCTCCTTGAACGGCGCCACCACGGTCGCCCCCTCGAACGGGATCCCGATGTGGTCGAACCCGTTGCGCATGGCCCGCCACGAGCGGGCGAACTCGTAGCACGGCGTCGGCAGGAACAGCGCCGGCAGGTCCAGCTGCCGCAGCGCCGCGTTGTGCATGCGCGGCGAACGCGACCAGCGCCCCGGCGGACCGACGATGCCGAACAGGTGCCGCAGCGGTGGCAGCCGCGGAAACGGGAAGTCGTTCACCAGGTGCTCGACCAACGGCAGCCCGCGGTCGCCGCCGGTGGGCTCGCCGGGCGCGGCGAGCCCGCCGAAGACCACCGGCGCACCGAGCCATGGCGCGAGCAGCCGGCTGCACACACCGATCTCGCCGGAGGCGAACGCGGTGACGTCAGCACGCCCGGCACCGGCCAGGAAGCGCAGCGGCGCCATCACGTGGCTCATGTTCTCCGCGACGGGCACCAGCAGGTACAGCGCGGCCGGGACCGCGGCCATCCGGCCGAACAGCGTAGCCAGGCCGGACGGCCCGCGACCGCGGCCGGACCAGCTGATCCGCCGGCGTTGCGGCGGCACAGCGGCCAGCAGCTCCGGGGTGAGGTCGCGGTCGAACTCCAGCTCGACCAGGTCGTACTCCCGGGCCGCGGCGCGTATCCGGTAAGCGCGCTCCGCCGCGCTGCCGGCGAATGCGCCGCCATACTCCGTGCTTCGCAGGCTGTAGGTCAGCGCACCGTCGAACTGATGGCGGAGAACGTCGGGACTGAGATCGCCGGCAAGATCCGCGCGGATCTCCAGGCCGGACGCAGCTCCGCGAAGCGCACCCAGGTTCTGGCGCTCGGACCATGAATTCGACGTGAGGCTCGCTACGATCTTGCACGTTTGCTCGGCAGCGGCCAGCGGGACACCCGGAGTCGGGCTGCACGAATTCGTCATCGTTGCGACAATCCCGCCTCATGGAGGCCCACCGCATGCAGGCCCAGCTCACCCAGGAATTTCCGTGGTCCGGCCTGGTTTCCGTCATGAGCTCCCGGCATTGCAAGCGCGCCTTCCAGCCCAGACCGGTGCGGCGCGATCTGCTCGAACAGATCCTGCGGGCGGCGGCGAACGCACCGTCCTCCCGCAACTCGCAGCCGTGGCAGGTGGCGGTGGTGTCCGGAGCGCGCAAGGACGCGCTCGCCGCGCGGCTGTGCGCCGAGTTCGACGGCGGCGTGCCGCCGCGGCCGGACTACCCGAACCGGCCGGCGACCCCGGACCAGACCGCCGAGGCGCGGGCCCGCGAGGCCAGCGCCGGTGTGCTGCTGGCCAAGGGCATCGCCCGCGACGACGGCGCCGGGCGGCGCCGCCACCTGCGTGACAACCTGCGGTTCTACGGCGCGCCGGTGGAAATGATCTTCCACCTGCCCGCGGACGCACCACAAGGGCTGTTCCTCGAGACCGGCTTCTTCGTTCAGAACGTCATGCTCGCCCTGGTCGCCAACGGCCTCGGCAGCTGCCCGCAGTTCAGCGTCGCCGGGTACGCCGACGCCATCCGCGACGTGCTGGGGCTGGGCGCGAACCGCATTGTGGTGTGCGGGCTCGCCGTCGGCTACCCCGACGAGGCGCAGCCGGTGAACCATTTCCACCCGCGGCGAGCCGAGTTGGCCGACTATGTGCAGTGGCACGGCTTCCGCGCGGATGGTCCATCCGCGCGGTACTACCGGGCAGGTGGTCCACCGGCGTAGCCGTCTGCGTTGATCGTGGGCAAGGAAATGCGGGGTAGATGTGCGGCGCGCCAAGATTCTCTCCTCCGCGTGCGGACTTCGGGAGTGGCAACGCGGCACGTGCTCACCCAGTCACGTACACGCAGGGGTGTGAAGTTGGGCATCGGGGCAACTGATCTAACATACAGTGACGAATTTCGTCGCACTCGGCCACCGACAGACGTTACGTCAGCGCTCTGGATGACGCCAGTCGACCATGACGCCGCGCAACGGAAGCGAAGAACGTCCGCGCGAAATCGGCTAACTACCTAAGTGTCCGGGCATCCAGCCTAGGAAGAACGCGTCATATCCGTGCGGTCGGCACACCACCTACTGTCGGTCACGGCCTCAACACGCCAACCCCGCTGGCCGGTCGCGGCATCCCGCGCAGTGGCGAGCGCTAGGCCAGGACCCGAGCGGGCAAGCCGGCGGTCGGGTCAGCCGGAGCGCTCGAACCGAGGAGGTGAAGCCATGGCGGCGCTCGGCTACCGGCGGGCCGAGGACCGGCTTCCCGAGCACGCCGAGGCCCCCGGCGGCGAGCTCGACCCGGCCGCGCTGCTCGGCGACTGGTTCGCCACCGACCACCGCGCGACCGGGATCGTCAAGCTCGAACTGACCAGGCGCGACGGCGTGCTGTACGTGCGCGCGTTCGGCGCCAACGGCGCCAAGCCGTACGACCTGGCCAGGTCCTACGACTGGGGCGAGATCGAGGCGACCCTGTACGGCTCTGCCGTGACCGGCACCGACGCGGTGGCCTGCTCAGCCGTCTACGACTTCGGTTTCCTGGTGTCGATCCTCGTCGCACACCTGGAGCGGGGGGTCCTCACCGTCGACACGTTCAATACGTTCACCGACGCCAGCGGCCGCTCGAACTACTACAGCCGCGAGTTCTTCCACCGGTGAGGCGCACGGTGAACTCGATGTTCATGGCGCCGGTGACCAGGATGCGGGACGGCTTGGTGGCTCGCCGGTTCCGGCCGACCGACATCCGGTCGCTGCTCGGGGTGTGGGTCAACTACGACGGCGCGTCGTCCGGCATCTGCCGCATCGAGATCGGTGACTGGGAGAACATTCCTACGGTGCGCGTCTTCGGCGCCGCCCGGCCGGTGCCGGTGGACTGGGGCGAGGTCGCCGGCGCCGCGTTCACCGACGGCACCGGCACCGGCGCGGTGGCCTTCGACGCCAGCTACGACTTCGGCCATCTCACCGTGCTGCTGGCCGGCTGCCTGGAAAAGCGCCTTCTCATGGTCGATACCTTCTCGACCTTCACCGACTCGAGCGGACGCGCCAACTACTATCAGCGAGATCGTTTCTACCTTCCGTGATACTCGGCGTTCGCGGTCGACTCCATCTGCCCCAGGGCGCGGGCCAGGAGCGCGCCGAGGTCAGGGGATGGCCACCGGGACCCGAAAGAAAGGTGATCAGCATGGCCACGACGAGAACTCCCACGAATCCGACGGCGCCGATGGTGCCGATGCGGGCCGACGAGAAGCAGCTGACGGGAGCCGCGATCGGTCTCAGCCCGCTGCTCGGCACCTGGTTCAACGGCACGCTGAACAGCGATCACATCACGAGGCTGACGGTGACAGAACGGGACGGAACCCTGCTGATCCGGCCGTACGGAGCCGGCCACGGCGAGCCAGTCGACTGGGGCGAGCGGCCGGCCACTCCCTTCGCTGCCAGCGGCAGCACCGCGGTGGCTGGTTTCCATGCCTGCTACGAGTTCGGCCGGGCGCGCACCGAGCTGGCGGCGAACGAGAAACAGGGCATCCTGGTGATCCAGTCCTACACCTCGTTCCACGACGGCAGCGGCCGGTTGAGCCACTACGCGCGGGAGTTCTTCCACCACGCGCGGACCGAGGACCCCGCCGCCGGGGACCGGCCCCGCGGCCCCGCCGCGATGATCGGCCGGTGGGTCAACACCGACCCCGCAACCAGCTGGATCCGCGAGTTCACGCTCGTCGACCGGGACGGGACCTACCTACTGCGCGTGCACAGCGCCAACGAGCCGAACGACTGGGGCGAGGTCGAGGTCACCACCTACCAGGACGGCGCCGCCGAGCCGGCGTTCCACGGTGTCTACGACCTGGGGCCGGTCGAGGCTGTGCTGGCCGGCAACAAGAGCAAGGGGATCATCATCATCGCCGCCTACCTTCGGTCCAAGACCGACGGCCGGCACAACTTCTACACCCGCGAGTTCTACGCCAAGGCGTTGTGAGCGTTGACCGGTGCCCCGGCAACCATGTCGGCCGGGGCACCGATGGACGCGGATGGACCACTCAGCGTCGCGCGCCGGCCGGCTGAGCGGACGCGCCACTGAGTTGCGCGATCCGCCGGTCGAGTTCCTCGCGGATCTGCTCGGCGCACCGGCGGTAGGCCGGCCGGTCCTGGCCGTGCGGGTCGGTGATATCGCACTCGGGGTCGAGGCGGTAGGTCTTGCCGGACGCCTCCGGCGCCATCGCGAGCACCGCCTCGCACTGCGCCTGCGTCATGCAGAACACGGTGTCCGCCCGGGCGATGAGCCGCGGCGTGAGCTGGCGGGCCTGGTGCCCGCCGTTGGGGACGCCCAGCCCGTCGAGCGCGAGCACCGCCTCGCCCAGCATGGGAGCGCCGGGGTGCGCGTCGATGCCGGCGCTGAGCACCTGCCACCGCTCCGCCAGGCCCCGGTCGGCCAGCGCGCTGCGGGCGATCGCCTCGGCCATCGGCGAGCGGCAGGTGTTGCCGCCGCACACGAACAGCAGCAGCGGCCGGTCGGCGCGGATCCGCCCCCGGCTCAGCGCGGCGCTGATCGCCGGGTAGCTCAGCGCGAGAACGGCCAGCAGGACGAACCCGGTTGCGATGAGCTGCCCACCGCCGGGTGCCGCGATGCCGGTCAGCCAGGCGAGCCCGAAGGAGGCCACCACGCCGGACAGCAGGCTGGCGCACCGGTTGGCCGGCACGCACCAGGTGTACTCGCGCACGTCGAGGTAGATCAGCGTGCCGTAGACGTACAGCGCGGAGTAGAGCAGGCCGATGGCGAAGGCCGGCAGCACCGCCGGGGTGAGCAGGAACGAGGTGAAACCCTCGCGCAGCGCGCCGGAGATCTGCCCGATGCCCAGCAGCGCGACGGCCGCGCACAGCAGGACCTGCCACACCGCCGCGGAGATCGCCTCCTCGGCGAAGTAGCGCCGGTTGACGCTCTCGTCGGGGCTCTTCGCCACCCGGCTCATGATCTCGAAGCGGCCGACGTAGCCGGCGAAATAGAAGCCGAGGCTGAGCACGGCGCCGATGGTGAGCTGGTAGCTGTTGACGTCACCGAGCGCGCTCAGCACGGCGAGCAGGCTGAAGCCGAGCGCGAGCCAGGAATAGACCCGCACCCGCCGCCGGCGGGCCGCGTCCACGATCGGCGAGAGGATCAGCACGCCCGCCCGCATCATCAGCAGCATGAATAGGATCGAGACGCCGGCAAACGTGTAGTTCAGCGTCGTGGTCGCGATCACCAGCGCGGTGAAGAAGCCGGCGATAACCATCGTCCGGCTGGGAAACACCATGGTCCGGCCCAGCACTTCGCGGATGCCGATATAGCGCCACCAGCCGGACATCGTCAGGAACAGCGGGGCGCCGACCAGAGTACCGATGGCCGCGGCCGGCAGCAGAACGAAGCCACCGACCTGCTTGTCCATGCCCGGCAGCAGGCCGGCCGACAGCGCCTTCGTCAGCGCCGCATACGGCGTGTACCAGGCAAAATAGCCGAGGGCCAGGCCGAGCACCCCACCGGCGAGCCACCATGCCCCGGTGGCCCGTCTGCCTGTTGTCCCGGTACTTAATGGTCTCCCGGCACCCAACGGTCTCCCGGTACCCGATGGTCTACTGGTACCCGATGATCTATTGGTACCCAATGGCAACACTGCGGTCTCCAATCCGTCTATCCCCAGGTGCCAGGAGATGGCCGCGGCAAATCCCGCCGCCGGCCGCGCCAGCGGCGGGATTAGGCAATGGGCACCGTCACCCAGGCAATGCCCGTTGCTTGCATAGCCGAAACGTTGACCCTGGCGCGGGCTTCGGCACTGAACCGGGCCTTGCGGCCCCCGGTTCTCGGACGTTTCAGCTCGTTCAAAGTAAAACGACTACCGGCCGGTAACCGCCACCGTGCGGGTCGGTTCGCCATACCACCGGCCGGGGCAGTGGCACAGCGCGTGGCGCGCTAGCGCAGGATGCCCATGCGGTCGGCCAGCGGCCGCAGCTCGGTGCGGGTCAGCGGGCTCTCCCGGCGCAGCAGCTCCTGGACCATGGCGCGCACCTCGCCGTTGAACCGCAGCTCCTCCGCCGACTCCCGCTCGGCACGCAGCAGCAGGTGGATCGCCGCCACGTCCTCGGTCCGGATGCTGTACGCCCGAGCCAGCTCGACGTGGTAGGAGAAGCGCCGCTCGACGCTCGGCACCACGCTCACGTCGCAGCGCTGGGCCTGCCGGATGGCCTCGCCCGGCCGGGACAGCTCGACGGCGAGCCACACCCGGTAGATGCCGACGTTGGTCGGGCCGAACGCGGTGTGGAAGTCGTTGCGCTCGCCCAGCCGCTCGGCCGCCAGCTCGGCGGTCTCCAGCGCGCGCGCCACGCCGTGCTCGTCGCCGAGCCGGGCGAACTGCATGGCGCGCAGCAGGTGCAGCGCGCCGAAGATGCTCATCCGCTCCGGCGGGCCGGCCGGCAGCGTCGGCTCCAGCTCGGCGGCGGCGTCCGCGGCCAGCTCCTGCACCACGTCGGTGTGGCCCTGCTCGGCCAGGATCATCCCGAGGTTCCAGGCCGAGGCCGCCCGGTAGTCCAGGTCGTCGGCCTTGATCGCGGCGGCCATCGCGCGGTCGGCGGCCAGCAGCGAGACGTCGTGCGCGCCGACCCGCTTGGTGAACGCCCTGGCCAGGAAGTACAGCGTGGACGCGGCGCGCAGCAGGCCGTCCCGCCGCGGCCCCGCCACCACCGGGATGGTCGCCCGCACCTCGGTGATCAGGCCGGGCAGCAGCGCGCCGACCTGGGCGAACGGCCGGCGCTCCTGCCAGATCGCCCAGGCCGTGTCGATCGCGGCCGCCAGCCGGCGCACGTCCGGCTCGCCGTCGAGCCGCGGGTCGAACGAGGTCATCGCGGCGCGGATCGCGGGCACCGTGTCGTGCTCGGTCGGCTGCTCACGCAGCTCGCCGACCGGCAGCCCGGTCAGCCGGTACAGGTCGCGCACCCGCAGGATCTTGGCGATCTCTATCCAGTCGGAAAACGCAGCCACCCGGCGGTCGCCGGACTCCCATTTCCGCCATGCGGACACCGTGCAGCCCTTAAGCTGGGCGCATTGTTCCTGGGTGAGCCCGACGCGCCTGCGGTACAGCCGGATTCGCGCGCCGGGCGGCAGTCCCGGCTCGACGCCCGCCGCCACGAGACACCTCTCACCTGGCCCGGCAATGGGCCGTCGTCCACTGCAGAGCCCGCATTATCACGAGCCCTGTCGCAATCCGCATTTCGGCGCGAGATCCCGGCTGCGCCATTTTACGGCGGGATCGGCGCCGCCGCCTTTCGAACCGCCGCCGCCCTGGTCAGGGCCAGCGTCAGCACCGCGGCAAGCACCAGTGCGCCGGACAGCACGTACACCCCCCGCGGCGCCAGCGGTCCGAGCACCAGCCCGCCGATCCCCTGACCGACCAGGGCCGCGGACCGCAGCAGGCCGGTGAGCCCGGCCAGCGCCCGCCCGATGGCCTGCCGCGGGGTACGAAGCAGCGCGAGGGTGGTCGAGGCGTTGGACGCCATCCCGAAGCCGACGCCGGCCACCAGGTACAGCACGAAGACCGCGGCCAGCACCGGGCTCAGCCCGACGCCGGCGTGGCAGCAGCCGGTCACGAACGCGGTCAGCAGGCAGGCGACCAGCAGCCGCCGCGGCGTGCGCAGCCGGCCGGCCAGCGTGGTCCCGAACAGCACGCCGAGCGTCTGGGTCGCCGATAGCAGGCCGTAGGCCAGCGCGCTGGACCGGAACGTGTCCCGCACCAGAAACACCTGCGCCACGCCGGTGACGTGCATGTTCAGCGTGAGCAGGATGGCCAGTGCCGCCGCGATGGCCACCGCGCGGTCGGCGTACAGCACGGTCACCCCCTCCCGGATGCGCGGCCGGGAAGCCCCCCGCACCGGCCGGCGGCGGGCAGCGATCAGCAGCGCGGGCACGACCACCGCGACGAAGCTCGCAGCGGCCACCAGAAGCGGCACCCGCGCCCCGCCGGTCGCCCCGGTGAGCAGGCCGCCGATCGGCGGGCCCGCGAGCACCGCGACCACGTGCCCACCCTGCTGCACGCTCGTGGCCTCGGCCAGCCGCGCGTCCGGCACCAGCAGCGGGGTCAGCGCGCCGAAGACGGGCACGATCATCGCCGTGCCGAGCGCGCTCGCCGCGACCAGGGCGAGCACCGCGGCCGGGTTACCGACGAACGCGAGCAGCAGGCACGCCCCGGCCTGCCACAGGCCGCTGGCGATGATCAGCATGCGGCTGTCGTAGCGGTCTACCAGCAGCCCGACCACCGGCGCCAGCACGATCATCGGTAGGGTAGCCGCGGCAAGCAGGCCGGCGATGGTCCAGCCGCCGGCGCCACTATCGTGCAGCCGCAGCAGCAGCGCGGTCAGGGTGATGCCGGTGCCGAGCACCGAGACGGCGCGCGCCGCGGCAACGACGTAGAGATCGCGCGGCAGTGCACTAACGGTACGACGTGCGATTCCGGTCATTTCCGGCTCGCCATACCTAAGTGGCCAGGCTCTCCCATTCACCACTCCTAGGTGATTCTACCCATTCCCGGGCTATCGCCCCTGTGAAGTATTCTCGAAGCGAAAATATTCTTGAAGCTAGACCCAGCCCCCCATTGGCTAACACCACTTCGTACCCTACCTCCGGATTCCCCACTCCACATCAATTGCTGCCCAGATTGCGACCAACGCACCGGTCGCGGAAATCGAGGTCAGCCATGCCCACAATTTGGCGACGGCGGCAGCGGCGGGCCGGTACCGCGCGACCGGACCGCGCCTCGCCGGCCCGGGGAGCCGGCCGCCGGCTCGCCACGATCATCGTGGTGCTGGCCGCGCTGGCGGCCAGCATGCTCGGGGTCGGCCGGCTGGTGGCCGCATTCGGCGCCGGCGACCAGGCCCCGCCCGCCGGCATCGTCACCCTCGCCGAGCTGACCACGCAGGTCACGGCCGCCGAATGGGTCAAGATGGACCACGACATGACGCCGGACGCGCCCGGCTACCAGATGCCGCCGGCGATGATGCCCGGCATGCCGACCGGCGACGACCAGCGGCTGTCCGTCGCCATCACGGTGGTCAACACCGGTGACCGGACCCGGCCGCTTCGGGCGGCCAAGGAGTTCACGCTGCGCAGCGAGAACGGCCGGCAATGGCAGCTGCACTCGGACACCTTCGCCGACCTGCCAAGGCTCGCGCCGCGCAATGCGGTCAGCGGCGTCCTCTTTTTCGATCTCCCGCCGGGCGAGCTGGCCGAATCTCCGGTATGGCTCGAATGGCGGCACCAGGACGAGGCGGCCAGGCTAACCATTCCGCTGGATGGAGCAGCGCCGCCGCCACATTCACATCCGTGACCCGTGACCAGGGGGTCGCGGGGGCGTCGTACTCACAAGGTTCGATTGGAAGGGGATTACTGATGTCCTTGTTCCGTCACAACACTACGCACGGTGTTGTGATCTCCCCCGGCCGGCATAGATCCGGCCGCGGTCCCATACCGGCTGCGGACAGCCATCTGCGGACGCCGCGTTCCGCCCCGTCGGGGCTGGAAGGCGGCGTCGCCCTCGCTGTGGCGCTCGCCGTGGCCGTGACGCTGTCGCGGCACGCCACCAGCCTGCTCACCCCTGCCGGGCAGGCCGGCCGTTCGGCGCACGTCCTCGGCGTCCTGCTGGACGCCATGCTCACGGTCCCGCTCGCCGCCGTGGTGGTCTGGCTCGCCGGCCGGGCCGCAACCGGGCTGCGGCTGTCCAGCACCGGCGGCGCCGGGCTGCTCGGCCGGGCCGCGCTGGCCTCGCTGCTCTTCGTGCCGCTGTTCACCCCGCTGGCCGCGGTGCTGAACCCGCTGCACGAGCTGGTCGGGGTGGCCGGCGGTGAGGCGCACGCCGCACACCACCTGGCCGGCTTCGACCCGGCCGGGCTGGCCGCGCACGGCTTCTGGAACGCCGCGGCGGCGCAACCGGTGGTGCTGGTGGCGGCCCTGCTGACGCTGGCGCTCGCCGCCAGAGCAGCCAGGGCAGCCAAAGCCGCCGGAGGTGCTGGTGCCGGCGGCGTCGTGGCGGTGCCCGGCGGCCGGCGCCGGCGCGGCGTCGCGGTGACCGCGGCGCTGTCGGTGCCCGTCCTGGTCATCGGCATGAGCGTGGCGCCGGCCGCGTTCGGCACCGGCGCGCCGACCGCCGCGGCGCAGGTGGAGCCGACCGCCTCGGTTGGCGGCTGTTCCACGGCGCCGACCAGGACGTTCAACGTGCTGGCCATCAACATCGACATCACGGTGAACCGGTTCGGCGACCACGACCCGTTCGGCTTCATGTACGTGCAGGCCGAGAAGCTGGCCGAGGTGCGGGCCCAGGAGGCGGCGCTGCGGGCCAACGGCGCCGTCGGCTCGGACGGCAGCGGCGCGAAGGTCTCCAACGGGCTCGGGCAGGACCCGATCCAGCCGCTGGTGCTGCGCGCCCGGCTGGGCGAGTGCGTGCAGATCAACCTGACCAACCAGCTCACCCAGCCACCGAAGACCGGCCCGGGCTTCACCGGCGTCCCGCTGGTCACCCAGCCGGGCGGGGTGCCGTCGGTCTCGATCGACATCCCCGGCGTGTCCCACGACGCCGCGGGCGGGGCCGGCGGGCAGGCGGTCGGCAACAACCCGACCAACGTGATGGTGCCGCCCGGGGCGACCTACACCTACCGGTACTTCCTCGACCCGCTGATGGGTGAGGGGGCCCGGGTGTTCCGCAGCGGCGGCGACTCGACCCAGCTGACCCTGCACGGCCTGTTCGGGGCCCTGGTGGCCGAGCCGGCCGGCTCGACCTGGCTGGACCCGGACACCGGCCAGGACCGGACCAACGACCGGACGTTCAACAGCTTCGCGGCGATCATCCGGCCGGGCAGCGGCACCTCGTTCCGCGAGTTCACCATCATGTACCACGAGATCGGCGACGAGATGTTCAACCTGCGCCGGCCGCCGCGGGAGACCGGAACGCCGGCCAGCTGTCTGGCGTCGACCGACGGCCTCGGAGTGGGCGATCCGATCGCCATGCGCGACGAGGGCACGATAGCGGTGTGCGGCTTCGGCACGGCGTCCTACCGGCCGGGCAGCCGGGCGCTGAACTACCGCAGCGAGGCGCACTACCGGCGGCTGCAGCTGCAGGCGATGCGGGGGTTGCAGAACGACTCGACGGTGCATGCGGCCGAGTCGCTCATGTACGGCTCGTACATGAACGGCGACCCGGCCACACCGATGCCGCGGTCCTACCTCGGTGAGCCGACCAAGACGCGGCTGGTTCACGCCGGGGCCGAGACCATGCACGTGCACCACCTGCACGGCGGCGGTGACCGGTGGCCGATGAACCCCAACGCGGTCGCCAACAACTTCGCCGGCGGGCTGCAGAAGTTCCCGCCGAACAATGCGTCGTCGGTCATGCTCGACTCGCAGACCATCGGCCCGGCGGAGAGCTACGACCTGCGGCACGAGTGCGGAGCCGGAGGCTGCCAGCAGGTGGCGGGTGACTTCCTGTGGCACTGCCACATCGCCCACCACTACATCGCGGGCATGTGGAGCTTCTGGCGGGTGTTCGACACCAGGCAGAACAACCTCGCGGTAATCCCGGGGCGGGCCGCCCCGCCGAACGCCGTGAACTCCCAGCAGCTGATCGGCACAACCATCGAGGGCAAGACGGTGGTCACGCTGTCGACGCTGACCAACCCGGCGACCCAGGTCGCGGTCGAGGACCTGGTGGAGAGCCAGATCCCGCCGCAGGGCGTGCGGCTGCACCAGAACGACGCAACCGTGTGGGACTGGTCGAAGGAGAACGGCCCGTCCGCGCCGCTGTACAAGGGCGAACCCGAGGACACCGCGGTCTGGCCGAACTTCCAGTCCGAGGAACCCGGGATCCGGCCGCAGATCAAGTTCAACCCGAACAACGGGCGACCAGCCTGGCCGATGCTGAGACCGCACCTCGGCATGCGACCACCGTTCTCCGGAGCGGGGCACACCGGCACCGCGTGGCTGGGCAACACCACGTCGTCGACAAGACCCGACGGGCTGTGCCCGTCGACCGCCCCGGTGCGGACGTACAACGTCACCGGGATCAGCGTGCCGGTCAAACAGACGGCGCGGGAGACCGACCAGGGTGGCACGGTCTTCGTCCTCAACGAGGACAAGGACCGGGTGATCGCCGACGCGCTCAGCGGCGCCAAGGCACCCGACCCGCTCGCCATCCGGTCCAACGTCGGCGACTGCGTGGCCATCACGCTGACCAGCGAGATGAACGCGGTGCAGCAGCCGAAGGTGAACATGCACACCCACTTCGTGCAGTTCGACCCGCAGAGCTCCGACGGCGTGATCACCGGCTTCTCCTACGAGCAGTCGGTGTATCCCAACCAGCTGGAGAACCGCACGATCACGGCCGCCGCGGCCGCCAACTCGACCCAGGTCTCGGTGTCCAACACCACCAGCCTGCGGGTGGGCATCTTCATCGCCGTCGGCAGCGGCAAGGCCAACATCGAGATCCGCAAGATCACCGCGATCAGCGGCAACGTGCTGACCGTCGACGTGCCGCTCGGCTCGGCGCACGCCGTCGGCGAGCCGGTGTCGGTCGAGTTCACCCAGTACCGCTGGTACTCCGACGTGGACAGCGGGACGGTCTTCTGGCACGACCACGTGAACGGCATCAAGTCGTGGGCGCACGGCCTTTTCGGCGCGCACATCATCGAGCCGCGCGGGTCGACCTACCACGATCCGCAGACCGGTGCCGAGGTCCGCAGCGGGACCATCGTCGACATCCACACCAGCAGCCTGGTCGGGGTGGGGGTGAGCAGCTCGTTCCGGGAGTACATGGTCTTCCTGTCCAACGGACGCCGCGGCAGAGCGGAGCTGACCGCCAGCGGGCTCGGCCGGCAGGACAGGAACGCAGGTCAAGAATGTGAGGAGGCATCGATCAACCTGCGGGCCGCACCCATCGGCGAACGAACACCGCCCGGCGCCGGCACGATGCAAAGACAGGAGTTCAACGGCAACACGGTCTGCCGAAACGCGATAAGCAGGGTGAACGACCCGACCGGGGCCAATACCGTGCCCGCGACGGTGACCACGGTGGATCCGTACGTGTTCTCTTCGGTCAAGTACGGCGAGCCGAGCACCCCGCTGTTCCGGGCCTATGCGGGTGACCCCGTCGTCATCCGCACCATCGGGGTCGGCGACCGGGTGGAGGCGCTGCGCTTCCAGGGCCACCGGTTCGCCAGGGAGCGGTTCAACGCCAGCGGTGAGCTGGTCGACGCCGCGACCACCGGCATCTCCGAGCGCTTCGACTACGTGCTGGACGGCGGCGCCGGCGGCCCGAAGAAGATGGCGGGCGACTACCTGTACTACAGCACCCGCAATTTCGCCTTCGAGAGCGGAGGCTGGGGCATCTTCAGGGTGCACGACCGGCTGCGGTCCGACCTTCGGCCGCTGCCGGACCGGGCGGCGCCGCCAACCGGCGCCGGGTTCCCGGTGCTGACCGCGGCGACCGGCGACACCCAGACCTCGCCTGGACCGAACCCACCGCCCAGCACCCAGCCGGGCGTGGTGACGTCGACCGCGAGCCCGTGCGCGACTGGCGCGCCGTCACGCAACTACGACGTGTCGGTGTTCAACCAGCCGCTGCCGAGCGCACCCCAGGCCGACGCCAACGGCATCGTCTACTCGCTGACGTCGGACATGGCCGGCATCAGGGCCGGCACGAAACGGACAGAACCGCTGGTGCTGCGGGCGAACCAGGGCGATTGCGTCAACCTGACGCTGCGCAACCAGATCGCCGCCGGCACGCAGTATGGCGGCACGAGAGCCGGCTTCGACCTCGGCAAGCTGCTCTACAACCCGCAGATATCGGCCGGCACGGCGGTCGGGCTCAACCCGGACACCACGGTGGCGGCCGGGCAGACGATCACCCTGCGGTTCGCGGCCGACAAGCTGCTCGGCACGTCGGTCTTCCAGAACCTCGGCAGCGTGGCCTCCATGCGGCACGGCGCCTACGGTCAGGTGATCGTCGAGCCGACCGGGTCGACCTGGTTCGACAGCTTCGACGGTGGCGCGCTCGGGGCCACCAGGACGGCGACCCAGGCCATCATCCGGCACAGCAGCGGGAACTTCCGGGAGTTCTCGGTCAGCCTCGGCACGAACGACCAGCAGTTCTCCCGCAGCATCGTCGAGTACCAGGACGTGGTCGCCGGCTCGGGTGTGAACAGCAAGTTCCCGCTGTTCAACAAGCCGGTGGCGAACCAACCGGTGTTCACCACCGTCAACTACACCTCGGAGCCGCTCACCACGCGGCTCGGGTTGACCACGTCACCACCGAACCCGGATCCCGCGTGGGAGCACGCGTTCAGCTCGACGGTGTTCGGCAACCCGGCGACGCCGAGGTACATCACGTTCGCCGGTGACCCGGTGGTGTGGCGGCTGAGCATCGGCGGCTCCGACCAGATCCACCTGTTCGGCATCGGCGGGCACCTGTTCCCGCAGGAGCCGCACATGTGGAACGGCACCACCGACAAGCGCTCGCAGCTGCTGCAGGCGCGGGCGTTCATCGCCGGTCAGACCGCCGAGATCGAGCTGGTCGGCAATGCCGGCGGCACGATCAGAGGAACGGGTGACTACCTGTACGGCGACATGCGTCAGCACTTCGCCGAGGCCGGGGCCTGGGGCATCTTCCGGGTGCTCCCGACATCGACCGCGCTCGGGCCGACGCCGATCGTCCCGCTGTAAAGGAGGTGTGAGGACACCATGAGAACCCGGCTGCTCACCCGGCTTGGCGTGGTGCTGACCGTCGGGCTGGTGCTGCTCATCGGCACCGGCACCGCCGCCAGCGCGCACGTGAGCGTGCGGTCCGACGGAGCCGAGCGCGGCGGATTCGCCGAGATCGCGTTCCGGGTGCCGACGGAGAGCGACACTGCCAGCACCGTCAAAGTGCAGGTCGCCTTCCCCGCCGACACGCCGATCGCCCACGTGTCCGTGCTGCCCCACCCGGGGTGGACGTACCAGGTCACCAGGTCAGCGCTGCCCGCGCCGGTGCAGGAGCACGGCGAGCGGCTGACCGAGGCGGTCACCCAGATCGACTGGACCGCCACCGGCCAGGACACGGCCGTCAAGCCGGGCGAGTACGAGGTCTTCCGGATCTCGGCCGGCCCGCTACCCGACACCGACAAGCTGGTCTTCAAGGTCGTCCAGAGCTACGACGACGGCCAGCAGGTTCGGTGGATCGACCCGCCGGTTGACGGGTCGGAGCCGGAACACCCGGCGCCGGTCCTGCCGCTTGCCGGCGGCGCTGGGTCCGATGGGGCTGGATCCGGCGGGCACGGCTCCGCCGGGACCCGGACCGACCTCGGCGACGTGGCCAATGTCGGCCACGTCGCGCCGCCAGCCACGCCGGATGCCGCCACGCCCGCCGCCGCCTGGTGGGCGCTGGCGGTCTCCGGCGCCGCCCTGCTCACCGCGATCGGCGCCACCCTGGCGTCGATGCGCCCGCCGCGTCGCGGCCGCGGTGAGCTGACCTAACTACCTAACTACCTAACTACCACCCGACCCGCGTGGGCGTCCCACATCGCACCCAGCGAACGGTGGGACGCCCACGCACCGAGGCGCGGCGCTCCGGCGCGTCGTGGACCGACATCGGCAGGAGCATGGGCGTCTCCATGCAGGCCGCGCAGAAGCGCTTCACCCCGAAGGGCTCCGGCGAGGGCACCGAGCTGGACCCGAACCAGGGGTTCGCCCGCGCCGGCGTCGGCAAGGCGGCGGCCCAGGCCAGCATCACGAGCATGCTGGCTCCCAGCGCCTGAGGTTGCCGAGGTGCCGAGGCTGCTGAGGTGCCGAGGTTGCCGCCGGTCATTCTTTTTGGGGCTGGAATCGGGGTGCACCCCTGGTGAGCTCGGCAGGCGTACCCGGAATCCTGGGCACGCCCCGGCGAGGACTGAGTTCCCGAAGCGAGTTGACCGTGACCTTGAGCATGTCGAACGTTTGCACCGATCCGGCAAGCCTGCCATGCCGTAAGCACGACCCGGACCTGTGGTTCGCGGACGACCCGACGCGGCTTGCGTTCGCGCAGCAGCTGTGCGGCGACTGCCCGGTCCGGGCGCAATGCCTGGCGGGCGCGCTGGCGAGGCGGGAACCATGCGGAGTCTGGGGCGGCCAGCTCGTGGACCGCGGCCGGATCATCCGGAAACGGTCACGCTCCCGGCAGCGCAACGCCGACCGCGAGCGGCAGCCGGCGGCCGCGGAAGTTGCCGGCCCGGAAGCGCGGCCAACCGGCTCGGACGCCGCCGCCTAGTTTTGCGGCGACAGTTCCATTCCACGTTAGCCCGCTCAAACGTGCCCCTTTCCTTTCCACGTTTAGCCCGCTCAACGTGCCCCGCGGGGCCTTCTTTCTACGTTTAGCCCGCTCAACGTGGGGTGAGCAGCCGACGCACGGCCGCCTGCTCACGCGGCCGGGGTGAGCAGCGGCGCGAGCAGCCGGGCGGTCTCGGTGGCCAGCTGCATGGCGGTGCGCCAACCGACCCGGCTGGGATGCTCGGTCATCAGCACAACGACGAACCGGTCCCCGGCGCCGACCAGGCCGGTGCTGTGCACGGCGACCACACCCTGACCCGAGGACCAGCCCTGCTTGACCGCCGATGGCAGGCCGGGCAGGCCGTCCGGAAGGCCGAAGTACTGGTCGTAGCCGTCCGCGGCGATCCGTGGCGCGGCCCGCAGCGCGGACAGGATCAGCTCACGGTCGGCCGGACCGAGCTGTTCGAGAATGTGCCGGTAGATGGCGAGCACGTCGCCGGCGCTGATACCGGCGTGGCCCCAGACGCTCTCCGACGGAGGCGGGACGGCGGACAGTTGCAGCGCGGCCGCCATCCGCCGGACGATCTCACCACGGCCGCCGGCCACCCAAAGGTCGCTGGCCACGGCATCGTCGCTGGCCGAGAGCATCGACCGCAGCCGGCCGGCGGTCGGCTCGTCGACCGGGCCGGCCGCCAGCACGTCCAGCGCGATCAACAGCTTGACCAGCGACGCCGACTGGAACCGCCGGTCCGGCTGCTCGGCGAGCAGGAGCCGGCCGGCCGCACGGTCGTAGACAATTGCCGCCACCTCCCCAGGCGCGCCGCGCAGGCCGGCCACGACGGGCCCGGGGTCTCCGGCTGATGCCGCCGCGCCGGCCGTCGATTCCGCCGGCGCCGACGCACCGCCCAACCCCGCGTCACCTGACCCCGCGCCGCCTGACCCCGCGCCGCCGGACCCCGCGTCACCTGACCCTGCGTTACCTGACCCCGCGCCGCCCGGTCCTGCGCCGCACGACCCTGGGCCGCCCCGTCCTAGGCCGCCCGGTGCGCCGCCGGGCGGTGAGTCGAACGGCACCGGGGCCGGCAGCAGGCACCCGAGGCGCAGGCACCGCTCCGACGCGGGGACGGCAATGGGCGACGTGCTGCCGGCCGCGATCAGCACCGCCACCCCGGCCAGGGCAAGCCAGACGCGCCTTCGCAACTTGGCCACGCTCGATTACCAATCCACAACGCGACCCCCAATGGATGCTAACCGGCACCGCACAAATTCGGAATGAACGCAGCGCGCCCGCGCACCTGCAAAGCGTTTCACCCAGTAACGAATGGTAACGCGACAACCGCGTAGGGTACCGACAAAGTGCGGAGCTCACTCGTATGGGCGATTATGCGGCCCAGTAGCGAAAGGTGCGCCGGCGGCTGCCGGCGGATATCCGCTGTCCACCGCGGCCGATGATGTCCGCAACGGCAACCGTCCCCGGCTCGGCCGTCGATGGTTCGCGGCGTCACCGGTACGACCCGCCACCGCTCGGCCCCGCAGGCCCCAGCCAGTGCGGGCCGTGCGGGCTCGGTTCACCGGCCACGAGACCTGGTGGCCGGTGCAGGACCACCGGTTTCTATAGCGACCATGGCTCCGCCTAGCCGCCGCCCGCCGCAGCGCGGTGGGCGCCGCCACCGCGGCGACCGCTCCGGCGACGAATCGCCCGCGCCGCCGGGCGCCGGCCGGCGCGACGGGGTTTGGCCACGGTGCCTCGGGCAATCACGTTGCGTCGCCCGCCGGTGGTACGCCACGGCCGGGCGTTGACATCCTCAGTACGGCCGCTCGGGCGCGTACAAGACCGGTGAGGGTGACCCGATGCGAGCGTCGTGCACGCGGGTCGGCCACCTGCCGCCGGCGCACGACGACGATCGTTACTGATCAATCACCCCTGGCCGGCGCGCCATTTCGATCTATCGGCGAATTCGTTGATCGATACCGGCACACCGTTCCACGGTAGCGCGGCATGACCGTTACCAGCAGCCGGACGCCCGCGGTCGCGTGCCGTCTCGTGGCGCGGCAGCCGCCCGACGCAACCCACCGATCATGAAGTCCGAGCTCTTGGCCCGGCACGCCGCTCACTTGACAAAATAATACCGTAACAAGCCGCCACCCAGGTCTTGACCGACCGTCGGTCTAGTGTAATCATGCCTTCATGGAAACCGCCGGTGCGGCTCGCCTACACCCCACCTCGGATAGCGTGACGGCCACCGTTCACCAGCCGCCGAATCCGTTCGTAAAACGTAGTATCGTCGCGGAAAGGCTGGACCGGAAGCAGAAGCTCGCCGCCGCCTTCCGGTTGTTCGCGCATTTCGGCTTCGACGAAGGAGCGGCCGGTTACATGTCGGTGCGCGACCCCGAACGAACCGACTGTTTCTGGGCCAATCCGTTCGCCATGAGCTTCCGGCAGGTCCGCGCCAGCGACCTGCTGCTCGTCGCCCCTGATGGCGAGGTGCTGCACGGCACCTGGCCGGTCAGCCGGTCGATCGTGAATATCCATGGGCTGATCCACGGCAGCCGGCCGGACGCGGTGTGCATCGTGCATGCCCACACCATGTACAGCAAGGCATTCTCCGCCTTGCACCTGCCGCTGAGCCCGATCACCCAGGACGCCTGCATCTTCTTCGAGGACCACGGCGTGCTGTGGACCGTCGACGGCGCACGGGTGGCGAACAAGGAGGAGGTCAGCAAGAGCATTGTGGCCGCCCTTGGCGACTACAAGGCCGCAATCATCGGCAACCATGGCATCTACACGGTCGGCCAGACCGTCGAGGAGGCCGTGTTCTGGTACATCAGCCTCGAACATTCCTGCCAGGCAGAACTGCTCGCTCGGGCGGCCGGCGAACTGCAGCTGGTGCCGGACGAGTACGCCCGCGAGATACGGGCCCAGATCGGCGCGCCGATCTCCGGCTGGTACAGCGGGCGGCCGTGGTTCGACTGGATAATGGCCGACCAGCCGGACTGCCTGACCTGAGGGCATCCTCGCGGCAACGGCCGGGTCTTTCCTGGCACGGCCAACCCATTCCATTCATATGACGGTGAGAGGATGCCGTGCCCGTCAACAACATGCTGGCCGATACGCCGGTTTCCACCTTGCCGAGGGACAGTTTCTGGTCGCAGCTCACGACGAGCTGGCCGAAATGGGAGCTCTACCGGGAGGAACCCGGTTTCAAGACCGCACACGCGCAGCTGCTCGCCGCCGCCGGACCGGCGATCGTCGACACGCTACGGGCGCATGCCGTGCTCGTCATAAAGCCGGAGGGCTGGGTTGCCGGCGTGCTGCCTTCGGTGCTGGAGTTCCTCGACCGGAATGGCTTCCGAATCGTCGACACGTTCCGCTGCGATGAGCTGGACGCCATCAAGATCCGGGAGATCTGGCGGTACCAGTGGAACGTCGCCCCGGTCGAGCGGATCGCGCTGAGCGAGGTCATGCTCTCCCTCGGACCGACCTACGGCTTCGTCGCCCGAGACGAGGAATGGGACGGTGGCGTCGCCTCGGTGCGGCTGGCCAGGATGAAGGGGCCGGCCCAGCCGGAGCTACGGGTGCCGGGCCAGCTGCGCTACGAGCTGCGCGCGCCCAACCGGATCGTCTCCTATGTGCACATTCCGGACGAGCCGGCGGACATCGTCCGGGACCTGTCGGTGATGTTCGAGCGCCGCGAGATGATCCGGCTGCTGACCAGGATCCGGTACGGCCGCGGCCGGCCGCTCGGCGCCGACCTCGCCCACTACCCGGACACGATCAGGATCGATGACTCGGCGCCGGTGGCCGGGCCGCTCGGCGACCGCCGCGACCCGCTGGCGCGGCGGATCGAGCTGGCCGAAGCGGCGCTGCGGCGCTGCCGGCGCCCAGGGCACGGCTACCGCGTGCCGCGGGCTCTCTGGGCGGGCGTGCTCGAGCTGTGCGCGGAGGTCGCGCAGCTTCCGGCGCCCGGCACGAAGCGCGTCCAACCAGTTGCGGAGCTGCGGACATGAGCTCACTCACCGAAGACAGGCCCGACCTGCGCACCAGCACGGTCCGGGAGAGCGGCTGGGCGGCGATGCTCGGCGCCGGCTGGCCGGCCACCCCGCCGCTGCCGGTACTGGACGGCGGCGAAGGCGCCGTGGACAGGCTGCTCGCCGCGGCCACCGGCGAGCTGGCCATCCTGCCGATCCCTGCCGAGTTCGGCGGCACCGGTGGCGACCTGCTGAGCGCAGCGGCGGCGCAGCGCGGCATCGGGCTGGTCGACCCATCGATCGCGGTCGCGCTCAACATGCACACGCTGTCGGTCGGCCTGATGACCGAGCACTGGCAGCGGAACAAGGACACCTCGTGGATGCTGCTGGAGGCCATCGCGACCGGGCACAACCTGGTCGCCTCCGCGTTCGCCGAGCCGGGCGGCAGCGCGAACATCCTGCGCAGCACGACAAGAGCCGTGCGCACCGGCGGCGGCGTGCGGCTGACCGGCGTGAAGTTCCCGTGCTCGCTGGCCACCACGGCCGACCTGTTCTGCCTGTCCGCGGAGCTGACCGGCGAGGGCACCACGATCGTCGCGCTGTGCCCGGCCAACGCCCCCGGGCTGGCCGTGCGGGGCGCCTGGCGCTCGCTCGGCATGCGCGCATCGGACACCGCCCGGCTCGAGCTGACCGATGTGGAGATCGACCGCCGCCTGGTGTTCCACGAGGCACCCACCGGCGCCATCGACGACATCGTGATCGGTGGTCTGGTGTGGTTCGTCGTGCTGATCTGCGCGACCTACCACGGCGTGCTCAGCTCGCTGGTCGAGCTGGCGGCGGCCGCGCCGGCGCGGACCACCCAGCACAGCCGGGAGGCGCACCTGGTCGGCGCGGCCGGCGAGCTGAGCACCTTCGGCGCGGCGTGCCGGTCGCTGGCGGTGGACTGGTCCGGCGGCGCGGTGACCGGTGACGCCGCGATGGCCGCGGCCGCCGCGCTGCGGATCCGGCTCAGCACGACGACCGACCGGGTGATCGCCGAGCTGCGCCAGCTGCTGGGCGCGGCCGTCTACACCCAGGACGCGCCGGCGTCGCGGCTGGTGCTCGACGCGCTCGCCGCGCACCACCACCCGCCGTCGCTGCCGCTGTGCGAGTCCCTGGTCGCCGCCGCCGGCGCCGGCCGGCCGCTCTCCCTGGACCTGGCACCATGACCGCCGCCGGACCCGGCACCTTGGCCGCCGTCGCCGGACCCGGCGACCTGACCACCGTCGCCGGACCCGGCGACCTGACCACCGTCGCCG
>Ga0209382_10002941_pt1 | contig 24143 bp, 19 predicted proteins | sample SoiMetdeltSBSDD5_FD_187599 | JGI IMG/M metagenome (GOLD analysis project Ga0209382, IMG submission 187599) | Bulk soil microbial communities from a Populus tree surrounding site in Tennessee, USA - Soil MetaG P. deltoides SBSDD5 (SPAdes) (version 2) | ecosystem: Environmental > Terrestrial >...
GAACACCCGCCGCCCCTCCTCCGTCTTCTTGAGGTAGTACGACGTCTGCAGCAGGATCGAGTGACCGGCCACGCGAATCCGCTCGGGACAGCTCGAGCGCGCGTAGCGGGCGAGCAGCCACTCCGCGCCTTCCTTGTAGGTCAGGCACCAGTAGTCCGTCTCGTACCTCTCCACCGCGCGGCCGAGCCCGCCCGCGACCGCGCGGTTGAAGTACAGCGCCTCGTAGGGATGCAGCGCGATCATGTCGGAGAGCGTCCAGGCCCCGAGGCCGGCCAGCGCCACCGCCGCCAGCGTGCCGTCGGGCCTTCCCCAGCGCGCGCGCAGGTATGAAGCGGCCGAGGCGCCGGTCAGCACGGCCAGGAGAGGGACCACGAACAGGAAGTGGCGCAGGCCGTCGTACAGAGGCGTGTGGCGGACGACGACCCATACGACGGGCACCGCGGCCACGAAGGCCAGCCAGCCGGCCTGGAGGAGCCGCAGGCGGGTCTCGACTGGCCACCCCGGCCGCCGCCCGAGGCGAGCCAGGGTCAGCACCCCCAGGAGGGCGGCGACCGCGTAGGTCTCCGGCATCGTGAGCGCGAACCACCTCGGGATGTAGAAGCGCGAGACCGCGCCGCTCGTCACGTATTCGCCGTCGTACAAGAGGACCATGGTTTCCCAGAACCGCGAGAACGCGCCGAGCGCGCGCAGGGGGTTGCGGACGGGAGCGACCTGGGCCCAGGGCCACAGCAGGACCATGACCGTCCAGCCCAGGACGAGCACCGCGAGCCAGGACAGAGCGAGACGACGCCCATCGCCGGCCGCGTTTGGCGTTCCCTCCCCGCCGGCGCGGGCACGCATCAGCGCCACCGCGCCCCAAAGCAGGAGGGCGAAACCGAACAGCGAGATCCCGGCCACGCGAACGCCCGCGGTGACGCCGATGGCGAGCGCGGAGGCGACCACGTCGCGCCTCCGCAGGCGCGGGCTGCGCGGACTGACGGCCAGGATCACCCCCACCGCGACCGCGAACGTGCCCGCGAACGGGATGTCCTTCGGGTTGTTGAAGGCGTGCCCGTAGAACGGCGGGGTCAGGATCAGCATCAGCACGGCGAGCACGCCGCCGGCCTCCCCCGCCAGTTGCCGCCCCATGGACAGGACGGCCACCACCGCGGCCAGGGCGAAGAGGACGTTCACGATGTGGCGCGTCTCGTAGGGATCGAGCGGGGAGACGCTGGCCGCGGCTTCGGCCAGGCCTTCGAAGAACGCGCCGTACATCGAGATGTCTTCCTCGGCCACCGCGGAACGGTCGGCGCCCAGGGTCGCGTACCAGTGCAGGATCCGCCGGGCATAGCGGTGCTGCACCCCCTCGTCGCCGGTCATGCCGTAGTCGAGGACGGTGGACAGCATGACGGCCGCGATCAGCGCGACGAGGAGCGCCGAGGCGATGCGTGCGCGCGGAGGAGGGGCCATCGGCGAAGGAACGGATTCTAACGTGCCGCGTGCTACCCTCCCGCGGTGATCGGGTCGCGCCGGCTCTCTTCCAACTTTCTCTGGATCGCCGGCCTCTCGATCGCCTACCTCGCCACGCGGCTGGCCGCCCTCACCGTCCTCCCGATCTTCTTCGACGAGACGGGGCACATCCGCTGGGCCATCTGGATCTCACAGGGACAGAAGATCGAGAAGCCCTGGCAATACGGCAAGGGACTGCAGATCTTCGCGAACGCGCTGCTCTTCCCCTGGGCGCACGAGCACTATCTCTGGGCCAGCCGGGCCGTCGCTGTGCTCTTCGGCGCGGGGACGCTCGCCGCCACCATCCTGCTCGGCCAGGCGCTGGGCGGAGCGCGCACGGGCCTCCTGGCCGGGCTCTTCTACATCGCGTGCCCTTACGCCCTCGTCTACGACCGGCTGGCCCTGACCGATCCGGCCATGGCGACGTTTGCCGCGTTCGCCGCCGTCCTCGGCCTGCGTCTCGTAGAGCACTGGCGTATCCGTGACGGCCTCGCCCTCGGCCTGGCCCTCGCCATGGCCGTGTTCGCCAAGGCGCTCGGCATCCTTCTCTTCTTCGCCCCCGCCGCCGCCGTTCTCCTCATCGCACCGCGGCGGCTCCGCCACCCGCTGCCCCTGGTCGCCGCCTACGTCGTCGCGGTCGGCCTCACCGCGTATCCGCTCCTCCGCTACTTCGAGGTCACGGCCACCGTGCGCGTGGCCGTGTCCAAGAGCGACGCGAGCCTGGGCCAGCGCCTCGCCGAGAACCTGCCCCTGTGCGGCTCCTGGCTCTGGACCTACTGGACGCCGCCCCTCATCGCCCTGGCCGTCTACGCCCTGGTGCGCGCGGGGCGGCTGGGCGCACGGAAGGTCGCCTTCGTCGCCCTCCTCATCGTCGTGCCCGTCCTCGCCTTCGCCGGCGTCGGAGACATCTGGTTCCCGCGCTACCTCGTGTTCCTGACCGCGCCCTTCGCGGCGCTGGCCGCCTGGGGGGCGGACGGCCTCGCGAGCGCGCTCGCCCAGCGCTGGCCGGATCGGGCGCGCGTCGTGAGCGCGGCCTTTCTCGCGCTCGCGCTCGTGCCCGCCGCGCGCGCCGACTGGAACCTGCTCGTGGATCCGGCGCGGGCCCGCCTCGTCGAGATCGACCGGTTCCAGTACGTCACGGGCTGGCCCTCGGGCTACGGCGTCCGCGACACGATCGAATTCATACGCGCGGAACGGGTGCGTCATCCCGAGGGAGTCACCGTGGTGACGCACGCGCGGACGGTGCGCACGACCGCCCGCGCCCTGGACCTCGAGTTCGCCTACGCGAAGGACGTGCGGGTGGAGGACCTCAACTTCGACCACCCCGACGGCGCGATGCCCCTGCTCGTCGAATGGGCGCGGGAGCGGCCCACGCTCGTCGTCATCGAGCCGCCCCAGGGCAAGAGCCGGCGCCCGGATCCTGCCCTCTTCGCCGGCCTCGACGCCGTCCTCGCCGCGCGCACGTTCAAGCCCGACGGCAAGCTGTGCGACGAGATCTACCGCCTCTGCGGCGGCGCCCGCTGCCCGCCGCCGTAGCGCCTATTTCAGCGGGGCCTTGGCCGCCAGGGGCGGCGCCGCCTCCGGTCGTGGCTCGGGCCGGGGCGAGGTCCGGTAGACCTCGCGGTAGAAGCTCCAGAAGTAGTCCACGCCGGAGACGATGGCGAGGATGACGACGAGCCACAGGGTCGCCAGGGCGGGAGCGTGCAGGATCGCGAAGCGCGGATGGCGCGCGAGCAGCAGGAGGAAGATCGCGACCACCTGCGCCACCATCTTGCCCTTGCCCAGGCCGGAGGCGGGGATGAGGTGGCCCCAGCCCGCGGCCACGTTGCGCAGGCCGGTGACCGCGAGCTCGCGGCCCAGGATGATCATGACCATCCAGGCCGGCACCGCGTCCATCTCCACCAGGGACAGGAAGGCGGCCGCGGTGAGCAGCTTGTCCGCGATGGGGTCGAGGAGGATCCCCAGTTTCGTGACCTGATTCCGCCTCCGCGCGAAGTAGCCGTCCAGGTAGTCGGTGAGCACGGCCAGGCCGAAGATCGCCATCCCCAGCATCAGGCCCTTCTCCGTGCGGGCGCGCGTCAGGAGCACGACCACCAGCACGGGGACCAGGAAGATGCGGAGGACGGTGAGGGCGTTGGGGAGGTTCACCCCGGGAGCCTCAGATCTTGACGATCTTCGGGGAGCGGATGCCCTTGGTGGCGTTCCGCGTATCCACGACGACGGGCGCCGCCTCCACGATGTCGCGGTACGGATAGGAGCTGTGGTCGGTCACGATCACCACGACGTCGGCCGCACGCACGGAAGGAAGCAGGTCCTCCGAGCGCATCACGCGGTGGCTGTGATCGAGGTGCAGCTCGGGGACGTAGGGGTCATTGTAGCTCACGCGCGCGCCCTTCCCCTCCAGGATCTTGATGATGTCGAGGGCGGGCGACTCCCGCACGTCCTCGATGTCGCGCTTGTAGGTGACGCCCAGCACGAGCACGCGCGAGCCCTTCACGCTCTTCTCGCGGTCGTTGAGGGCGTCCGCCACCACCTCGCACACGTAGTCGGGCATGTTCGAGTTGATCTCGCCCGCCAGCTCGATGAAGCGCGCGCGGTAGTTGAGGGTCTTGAGCTTCCAGGAGAGGTAGAGAGGATCGATGGGGATGCAGTGGCCGCCGAGGCCGGGCCCGGGATAGAACGGCATGAACCCGAACGGCTTGCTGGCCGCGGCCTCGATCACCTCCCACACGTCCACGCCCAGGCGGTCGCACATGAGGGCGACCTCGTTGACGAGGCCGATGTTCACGCTGCGGAAGGTGTTCTCGAGCAGCTTCACCATCTCCGCGGTCTGGGTGGAGGAAACGGGGATCACGTTGTCGATGGCGCGGGCATAGAGGGCCTTGGCCACGCGGGTGCAGGTCTCGGTCATCCCTCCGATGATCTTGGGGGTGTTGCGCGTGTTGAAGCGCGCGTTGCCCGGATCCACGCGCTCCGGGGAGAAGGCCAGGAAGAACGACTCGCCGACCTTGAGGCCCTTGGCCGTCATGATGGGCAGGATCAGCTCTTCGGTCGTGCCCGGGTAGGTCGTGCTCTCCAGCACCACGAGCTGGCCGGGCTTGAGCCGCTCCGCGATGGCCTTGGCCGCGTCCACCACCATCGTGAGATCGGGATCCTTGGTCTTCCCCAGCGGCGTGGGGACGCAGATGATCACGGCGTCGCACTCGCCGAGGCGGTCGAAATCGCTGCTGGCCTCGACCTGCTTCGCCTCCACGAGAGGCTTCAAGCGCTCCGCGGGCACGTCCCGGATGTAGGACTCGCCGCGGTTGACCGCCGCCACCTTGTCGTGGGAGAGATCGAAGCCGGTCACGCGCAGCCCGCCCGTGGCGAACTCGACGGAGAGGGGCAGCCCGACGTACCCGAGACCGACGATTCCCAGGCGCGCCTCTCCCGTCCGGAGCTTGTCTTCCAGACGCTTGGCCAGATCGCTCACATCACCCTCCCGGGAGTCCGCCGTGGGAGACACAAACGCCGGACTATAGTCGATCGCGACTTTCGCAGTCTACCGCGATGCTATGATCCGCCGCGCGCGCGCCCGCCGCGTGCGGAACCTATGAAGGCAGTCATCCTGGCCGGCGGAGAAGGCACCCGCCTCCGCCCCCTCACCCTGAGCGTTCCCAAGCCCGTGGTCCCGGTGGTGGACCGGCCCTTCCTCCGCCATCAGCTCGACCTCTTGTCGCGGGTCGGCATCACGGAGATCGTGTTCTCCGTCGCCTACCAGCCGGAGCGCATCCAGGCCGTGTTCGGGGACGGCTCGTCCCTGGGCCGCCGCATCCACTACGCCGTCGAGGAGACGCCCCTGGGCACGGGCGGCGCGGTCAAGAACGCGGAGAGCCATCTCGACGACACGACCGTGGTGTTCAACGGTGACGTGCTCACGGACGTGGACCTGCCCGCGGTGGTGCGTGCCCATCGCGAGAGCGGGGCCAAGGCCACCCTCGTGCTCACTCCCGTCCCCAACCCCGCCGCCTACGGGCTCGTGGAGACGGACGCGAGCGGACGCGTGAAGAGCTTCATCGAGAAGCCGAGCGACCCGAGCCAGATCACCACCGACACCATCAACGCCGGCATCTACGTCCTCGACACCTCGACCCTGGCCCTCATGCCGGCCGGGGAGAACCATTCGATCGAGCGCGCCTTCTTTCCCGCCCTTCTCCGCCGCGGCGACCTCGTGCGCGCCTGGGTCCACCGCGGCTACTGGATCGACATCGGGACGCCCGAGAAGTACCTCCAGGTCCATCGCGACATCCTCGCCGCGCGCTTCCCGGTGACGCTCGTGGGTGAGGCGCGCGGCGGCGGCTGGGTCCACCGCGACGCGAAGATCGACCCTGGGGCCGAGCTGGAAGGGCGCTTCTACGTGGGTCCCGGGTGCCGGATCGACGCGGGCGCCCATGTCGGACCGGACGCCGTGCTCACGGCCGGGGTCACCGTGGCCACCGGGGCGTGGGTGCGCGATTCCGTCGCCTGGGAGGGCTGCGCGCTGGCGGAGGCGTCCAGCGTCGAGGGCTCGCTCCTCGCCTCCCGCGTCCGCGTCGGCCGTCACGCCCGCCTCGCCCCCGGGGCCGTCCTCGGCGAGGGCAGCGTCGTGAGCGACCACTCGCGCACGCACTGACCGGCTCCCCCGCGCCGGAACCCGGGACGTAGAATCCAGGACATGAGCCTCACCGTGGATCCGGGCATCTTCAAGGCCTACGACGTCCGCGCCATCTATCCGGCCCAGATCAACGGCGAGGTGGCGCGCCGCGTCGGCCGGGCCTTCATCGACTACCTCGGCGGCGCCCCCAAGCGGATCGCCGTCGGCCGCGACGTGCGCCTGTCTTCGCCCGAGATCGCGGGCGGCTTCATCGAGGGGGCGCGCAGCGAGGGAGCGGAGATCACCGACATCGGCGTGGTGGGAACGGACATGATGTACTTCCACGTCGCCTCCCAGGACCTCGACGGCGGCGCCATCATCACCGCCTCCCACAATCCGAAGGAATACAACGGCATCAAGATGGTCCGCCGCGGCGCCCTCGCCCTCAGCGGCGACGCCGGCATCAAGGAGATCAAGGAGGCGATCACGGCCGGCCGCTTCGCCGACAAGGGCACGCGGGAGGGCCGGGTCACCCCGCGCACGATCAGCGACGAGTACGCGGATCACTGCCTCAAGTTCATCGACGTGGCCCGGGTGCCCCGGATCAAGGCCGTGCTCGACACCGGCAACGGCATGGGCGCCATCGGGGCCACCGCGATCTTCAAGCGGCTCCCCATCGATCTCGTCAAGATGTACTTCGACCTCGACGGCACCTTTCCCAACCATCCCCCGGACCCTCTCGAGGAGGCGAACCGCCGCGAGATCATGGAGCGCGTCCGTGGAGAAAAGGCGCAGATCGGGATGGCCTGGGACGGCGACGCCGACCGCTGCTTCTTCATCGACGACACCGGCGAGTTCGTGCCCGGCGACTTCGTCACCGCCCTGCTCGGGGAGTCCTTCGTCCGGAAGTATCCCGGGTCCAAGGTCGTGTACGACGTGCGCGCCTCGCGCGCGGTGCGGGACCGCGTCCAGGCCGCGGGCGGCACGCCCCTCATGAACCGCGTCGGGCACGCCTTCATCAAGAAACGCATGCGCGACGAGAACGCCGTCTTCGGCGGCGAGGTCTCGGGCCATTTCTACTTCCGCGACAACTGGTACGCCGACAACGGCATGATCCCGGCCCTGCTCGTGCTGGAGCTCCTCGGACGCGAGGGCCGGAGGATGAGCGAGCTGCTGGCTCCGCTCCGCTCGCGCTACTTCATCACCGGTGAGATCAACTCGAAGGTCGCCGACGTGGCGGGGGCGCTCCGACGCATCGAGGAGCGCTACCGCGATGGCGAGATCACGAAGATGGACGGCGTTTCCGTCGACTACGCCGACTGGCACTTCAACGTGCGGCCGTCCAACACGGAGCCCCTGCTGAGGCTGAACCTCGAGGCCTTCTCGCACGAGGACATGGTCCGGCGGCGCGACGAGGTGCTCGCGCTCATTCGCTCGTAGGTTCGCTGGGCGTCGCCGGCGATATGGGGCGCGGGGTGCGCGGCCTTGCTGCGGACGCCGCGCATGACCTCTTTGAGGCGCTGGGGCCCCCACCCCAGCGATCAGCAGCCGGAGCGAGCGCCGCGCACCCCACGCCCTTTCACGCCAGCGACGCCCATCGCGGTGGAGGTGATGGGCTCGGGTGACCACGCGCACCCGGACATCCCGATCGGCTGGTTATGCTTGACCCGATCCGCGGGCGGTCGATATGATGCGGCACTGGCGTCGATAGAGCGGGCGTAGCTCAGCGGTAGAGTACGAGCTTCCCAAGCTCGGTGTCGCGGGTTCGATCCCCGTCGCCCGCTCCATAGTCGTCCCGACTGGTCCCTAGCGACCCACCAGGAGGAACCATGGGAATCTTCGGAAATTCGGAATCCAAGCCGCCGGAAGCACCCTCCGTCCCCAGCCGTCCGGCCATTCCGGCCCCGGCCGAGAAGGAGCGGGGCGGTCCCGCCCCCGTCGTCTCCAAGCCCGGCACCTGCACGATCGCGGCCAAGACCGTCATCAAGGGCGAGCTCACGGGCGACGAGGACGTGATCGTGGAGGGGAACGTCGAGGGGCAGATCCGCATCACGCGCGATCTCCGCGTCGGGGCGAGCGGCGTCGTGAAGGCGACCGTCGAGGCGCAGTCGATCATCGTCAGCGGCGAGCTGATCGGCGACTGCCAGGCCTCGGTCCGGGTCGAGATCCAGGCCACCGGCCGTCTGACCGGCAACATCCGCGCTCCGAAGATCGTGATCGCGGAAGGAGCGATGTTCCGGGGAAACTCAGACATGTCCGCCCGAAAGGACGATAAGAAGGTCGCCGGCCTGTGAGCGCGACCCTCCCCCGGGCGGACACCCGCGGCGACAACGCCCGGCCGACCGCATACGGAAACTACATCGGGGGCCAGTGGGTGCCCGCCGCGTCCGGACGGACCTTCGAGAACCGGAGCCCTTCCGACACCTCCGACCTGATCGGCACCTTCGCCGACTCCGGGCCGGAGGACGCGGAGAAGGCGGTGGCGGCGGCACGCGAAGCGTTCCCCCGCTGGCGCGCGGTTCCCGCCCCCAAGCGGGGCGAGATCCTGTACCGCGCCGCCGAGATCCTGGTGAGGCGCAAGGAGGAGTTCTCGCGCGCCATGACGCGCGAGATGGGCAAGGTCCTGGCCGAGACGCGAGGGGACGTCCAGGAAGCCATCGACATGACGTACTACATGGCAGGCGAGGGGCGGCGCCAGTTCGGACAGACGACGCCCTCCGAGCTCCAGAACAAGTTCCAGATGTCCGTGCGCATGCCCGTGGGCATCGCCGGCCTCATCACGCCCTGGAACTTCCCGATGGCCATCCCCTCCTGGAAGATGATGCCGGCCCTCATCCTCGGCAACACCGTCGTCATCAAGCCGGCCACCGACACGCCGCTCTCCGTCGTCAACCTGATCCACGCCCTGGAAGAGGCCGGTTTGCCCAAGGGCGTCGTGAACATGGTGACGGGCGGGGGAACGCAGGTGGGCGCGCCTCTGATGGGGCACAAGGACGTGCACATCGTCTCGTTCACCGGGTCCACGGAGGTGGGCCGGAAGGTCTCCGAAGCCTGCGCGCCCGCCTTCAAGCACTGCCACCTCGAGATGGGGGGCAAGAACATCATCATGGTGATGGACGACGCGCGGCTGGACCTCGCCGTGGACGGCGCGGTCTGGGGCGGCTTCGGCACCACCGGCCAGCGCTGTACCGCGGCCAGCCGGGTGGCCGTGCACAAGAAGGTCTATCGCGAGTTCGTCGACCGGTTCGTGGCGCGCGCGAAAGCGCTGAAGGTCGGCAACGGCCTGGCGGACGAGTCCGCGGAGATGGGCCCGTGCGTCAACGAATCGCAGCGCGCGACGGTCGAGAAGTACGTGAAGATCGGGCGCGACGAAGGGGCGAAGCTGCTCACCGGCGGCCGGCGCCTGGACGAGGGGGCACAGGCCAGGGGCTGGTTCCACGAGCCCACGATCTTCGGGGACGTCGACCCGAAGATGCGCGTGGCGCGCGAGGAGATCTTCGGGCCCGTCGTCTCCGTGATCCCGGTCGACTCCCTCGACCAGGCCATCGAGGTCGGGAACTCCGTGGAGTACGGCCTGAGCGCGTCCATCTACACCCAGGACATCAACTCCGCCTTCCGCGCCATGCGCGACATGTACACGGGGATCTTCTACGTCAACGCCCCCACCATCGGGGCGGAGACGCACCTGCCCTTCGGCGGCACCAAGAACACGGGAAACGGCCACCGCGAGGCTTGCGTGCAGGCGCTCGATGTCTTCTCGGAGTGGAAGTCGATCTACGTCGACTACAGCGGCCACTTGCAACGGGCCCAGATCGACACAGAGGTAGGCGAGTAGCAGCCACTTATGCGATGGTGGCCGCCAGGGGCAGCCACCGATGCGTTGGTGGCCGCCAGAGGCAGCCACTGATGCGTTGGTGGCCGCCAGGGGCTATAATTCGTTAAAGGGTCCGTACTTGGCCTCGAGGCCCGATGACGAATCCACCCCTCGACGAGCGCAGCCGCGAAGTCCTCAAGTCCATCATCCAGCTTCACGTGTCCACGGGCGAGCCGGTGGGCTCGGAGAGCCTCGCGCGCGCGCTGGGCCGCACCCTCTCCTCCGCCACCCTCCGCAACATCATGGCGGAGCTGGAGAAGAAGGGTTACCTGGACCATCCCCACACCAGCGCCGGCCGGCAGCCGACGGACGAGGGCTACCGCGTCTACGTGGACAGCCTGATGAGCCTGGCTCCCCTGCCCGCCCGCGACGCCGCGGCCATCGATTCCGAGCTGCGGACGCTGGAAGGGTCGCCGACCCAGGTCATGGAGACGGCCACGCACCTCCTTTCCCGCCATTCGGGCAAGGTCGGCTTCGTCCTCGTTCCCGACGTCTCTCGGGCGACGCTTCGGCGGGTGGACCTCGTGCGGCTCCCCTATCCGCGCATCCTGGTCGTGATGGTGTCCCTCACCGGCCTCGTCACCAACCGCATCATCGAGGTCGAGGAAGAGCTCACCCAGGAAGATCTGCAGGCCTGCGCCAACTACCTGAGCAGCGAGTTCTCGGGCCTCGGCCTGGACGCCATCCGCGCCCGGCTGCTGGTCCTCATGCAGCAGGAGAAGGCGCTCTACGACTCGCTGCTCAAGAACGTCGTCTCCGTGGGTGGGCGCGCGTTCTCGGAAGACGGCGAGGCCGACCTCTACCTCGAAGGGACGTCCTCGCTCCTCGATGCGCCGGAGCTCAACGACATTGCACGCATGCGCGCGCTCTTCAAGGCCTTCGAGGAGAAGGGCCGGCTGGTCAAGATCCTCAACGCCTGCCTCAGCCGTGACGGCGTGCGCATCACCATCGGCCACGAGAACCCCGATCCCGATCTGCGCCAGGTCGCGCTCGTCACGGCGAGCGTGCCCCTCGATCCCGATGCGGCCTGGGGCCTGGGCGTGGTCGGCAGCACGCGCATGGAGTACGGGCGCATGATCGCGCTGGTCGAGCACGTGGCGCGCGCCCTCAACCAGACCCTCAAGGAGCTCCGATCGTGACCGCAGGCAACGGGAAAGGCGACGACGACAGGGACGAGGCCTCCGCCGACGAGCCACGCGGCGTGACGGGCGTGGACGTGCAGCCGATGCCGGCGCTGGACCGCGAGCAGGTGGAAGCGCTGCGCAAGGAGCGCGACGACCTGCGTGACCAGCTCCTGCGCAAGCGCGCGGAGTTCGAGAACTACCGGAAGCGCGTGGAGCGTGACCGCGAGCAGTCGGCCACCGACGCCACCGCGTCCGTGCTCAAGGCCGTCATCCCCACCATCGACAACCTCGACCGCGCGCTGGAGGCGACGGGCGCCGAGAGCACCTTGCGCCAGGGCGTCGAGCTGACCCGGCGCGAGCTCCTCTCCCTGCTCGAGCGCCAGGGCGTGACCATCGAGGATCCGGTGGACCAGCCGTTCGACCCCCAGCGGCACCAGGCTCTCTCCCACGAGGCCGCTCCGGGGCGGCCGGACGGAACCGTGGTCGAGGTGTTCCGCAAGGGCTACGCCTTCAAGGACCGCCTCCTCCGCCCCGCGCTCGTGAAGGTGTCCAAGGGGGACGACGGCGCGGGCGAAGGCGGGCCGGACGCGGTACACTGACGGCTCTTTGAGCGAGGCGAGGATTGGGTAAGGTCATAGGGATCGATCTCGGGACCACGAACTCGTGCGTGGCCGTGATGGAGGGTGGGGCCCCCCAGGTCATCCCGAACCAGGAAGGCGCACGCACCACGCCGTCCATCGTGGGCTTCACGGCCAAGGGCGAGCGTCTCGTCGGCCAGATCGCGAAACGCCAGGCCCTGACCAACCCGAAGAACACGGTCTTCGCGGTGAAGCGCCTCATCGGTCGCAAGTTCCGCGCCTCGGAGGTCGAGCAGTCGCGGAAGTTCCTCTCCTACCAGCTGAGCGAAGCGCCCAACGGAGACGTCCACATCCAGATCGAGGACAAGCTCTATTCGCCGCCCGAGATCTCCGCCTTCGTGCTCCAGAAGCTCAAGGCCGCCGCCGAGGACTACCTGGGCGAGCCGGTCGACGAGGCAATCATCACCGTCCCCGCGTACTTCACCGACCCCCAGCGCCAGGCCACCAAGGACGCCGGCCTCATTGCCGGGCTGAAGGTCTCGCGCATCCTGAACGAGCCCACGGCGGCCGCTCTCGCCTACGGCCTCAACAAGAATGCCAAGGGCCAGTTCGTGGCCGTCTACGACCTCGGCGGAGGCACGTTCGACATCTCCATCCTGGAGATGGCGGAGGGACTCTTCCAGGTGCGGGCCACCGGCGGCGACACTTTCCTGGGCGGCGAGGACTTCGACCAGCGCGTGATCGACTGGCTCATCTCGGAGTTCCAGCGCGAGACCAGCATCGACCTCAAGCAGGACCGCATGGCCCTGCAGCGGCTCAAGGAGGCGGCGGAGAAGGCGAAGTGCGAGCTGAGCTCGGCCGCCCAGACCGAGATCGTCCTCCCCTTCATCTCCGCCGATGCCAGCGGGCCCAAGCACCTCAACACCGTGCTCACCCGCCAGAAGTACGAGTCGATCACGGACGACCTGCTGGAGCGGACGCTGGACCCCTGCCGCCGCTGCCTGTCCGACGCCGCCCTCAAGCCGGAGCAGATCGACGAGGTCCTGCTCGTGGGCGGGCAGACGCGCGCGCCCAAGGTCACCGAGGTCGTGCGCAAGGTGTTCGGCAAGGAGCCCAACCGCACGGTGAACCCCGACGAGGGGATCGCCATGGGCGCGGCCATCCAGACCGGCATCATCGCGGGCGAGGTCAAGGAGCTGGTCCTCCTCGACGTCACCCCGCACACGCTGGGCATCGAGACCAAGGACGGGACGTTCACGCCGCTCATCGAGCGCAACAGCACGATCCCCACCCGCAAGAGCCGCGTGTTCACCACCGTCGCCGACAACCAGACCAAGGTCGAGGTCCACGTCCTGCAGGGCGAGAGCGACATGGCGGCCTACAACAAGTCGCTGGCCAAGTTCGAGCTGACCAACATCCCGCCCGCGCCCAAGGGCGTGCCCCAGGTCGAGGTCTCGTTCGAGATCGACGTCAACGGCATCATGTCCGTGAGCGCGCTCGACCAGGCCACCGGCCGCAGCCAGTCCATGGTCATCCACGCCTCCGGCGGCCTCAGCCAGAGCGAGCTGGGCAAGCTCGTGAACGAGTCCCGCCAGCGCGAGCAGACGGACAAGCAGAAGAAGGAGCAGGAGGCGGTCGTCCGCCAGCTCGACGGCCTGGTCACCAACACCATGCGCTCGGTCCAGGCCCTGGAGGGCAAGCTCACCGCAGACGAACAGAGCCGCATCCTGGCCGCCATGGAGCGGGCCAAGAAGGCGCGCGCGGAGGCGGACCTCGAGGAGCTCAAGACCCGACTGGCCGAAATGGAAAAGGCGGCGTCGCTCATCGGCCAGGCCATGCTGAGGCCGTGATCGCCGCCCACCCAGCGCCTGCGACTCGGGTTACCCTCCGCGCGGCCGTATCTCCAGACTCGTTTAACGCCGCTGCTCCGGGTAACCCGCTCGTCGCCGGCGCCCAAGCGATCGCCGTGCCCGCTTTCGCGCATGGCCTGATCGATTCGCTCTCTAGAAAATGACTACGACTCGCGACTATTACGAGATCCTTGGCGTGGCGCGGAATGCCTCCGACGCCGAGATCAAGTCCGCCTACCGGAAGCTGGCGTTGAAGCACCACCCGGACCGCAACCAGGGGAACAAGGAAGCCGAGGACAGGTTCAAGGAGGCGGCGGAGGCCTACAGCGTCCTCTGCGACGCGCAGAAGCGGCAGCGCTACGACGCCTACGGCCACGCCGGGCTCGGGGGGGCGGCCGGCTTCGACCCCACGATCTTCTCCGACTTCGGCGACATCCTGGGCGACCTGTTCGGGTTCGGCGACGCGTTCGGCCGCCGCCGCGGCGGGCCGCGGCGCGGGGCCGACCTCCGCTACAACCTCGAGCTGAGCTTCGAGGAGGCGGTCTTCGGCACCGAGACCCACATCCAGATCCCGCGCGCGGAGCCGTGCGCGACCTGCCAGGGCAACGGGGCCGCTCCCGGCACGTCCCCCACCACCTGCGCCTCCTGCGGCGGCCGCGGCCAGGTGACGTTCCAGCAGGGCTTCTTCAGCGTCGCGCGCACGTGTGGACGCTGCCACGGCACCGGACGCATGGTGGCGACGCCCTGCAAGGAGTGCGGCGGTGACGGGCAGGTGACGGTCGAGCGCAAGCTGCAGATCAAGATCCCGGGCGGAGTGGACACGGGCAGCCAGCTGCGCATCAGCGGCGAAGGCGAGGCGGGCAGCGCGGGCGGACCCCACGGCGACCTCTACGTGGTGGTGCGCGTGGCGGACCACGCGTTCTTCCAGCGGGAGGGCACGGCTCTGCTGTGCGAGGTTCCCATCGGGTTCGCGCAGGCCGCGCTGGGGACGTCCATCGAGGTCCCCAACGTCGGCGGCGGCAAGACGAAGGTCGTCGTCCCGGAGGGGACGCAGAGCGGCACGACCTTCCGCGTGCGCGGCCAGGGCGTGCCCCATCTGGGCGGGCGAGGCCGGGGTGACCTCCACGTCACCGTGCGCGTGGTGGTGCCCACCAAGCTCACCGCCGAGCAGCGCCGGATGATCGACCAGCTCGGCAAGTCCCTGCCTTCTCCCGAAGAGCAGGAGAAGGACCGCTCCTTCCTCGGCAAGGTGAAGGACATCCTCGGCTGAAGGCCTTCCGTCTCCTTCTGCCCGCGGACGACGAGGAGGCGCTCTCCACGGCGCTGTGGGAGCTGGGAACGGCGGGAACCCAGTCCCTGGGCGTTCAGGAAGGCCGCGCGGTGGTCCTCGCGTATTTCGCCGACGAGCCAGGCCTCGACGAGCGGCTTCAGGAGGCGCTGGGCACGTTGCCCGTCGAGATCGCTCCGGCCGAGGTTCCCGAAGTGGACTGGGTCGCGCGCGTACGCGAGGGCTTCCGGGCCTTCTCCGCGGGCTCGTTCCGGATCGTGCCCGCCTGGGAGACGCCGGGCGCGAGCGCGGCCGGCGAGCACGTGATCCGGGTCGAGCCCGGACTCGCCTTCGGCACGGGCACGCACGAGAGCACGCGGCTGTGCCTGGCCGCCCTCGAAGAGAGGGCGCAGACGGGACCGCTCGGCCGCGTCCTCGACGTGGGCGCGGGCAGCGGCATCCTGTCCGTGGCCGCCGACCGGCTGGGCGCGCCGCGCGTCGTCGCCGTCGAGCTCGACGAGGAGGCGCTGCCCGTCGCCCGCCGGCACGCCGACCTCAACCGCGCCCCCATCCTCCTCGTCCGTGGCGACGGCGCCCAGGCCGTGCGCGCGGCCGCCTTCGACGTGGTGCTCGCGAACATCAGCGCTCCCCTGCTGGCGGAGCGCGCGGAGCAGCTCGCGGGCGCGACGCGCGGCCACGGCGCGCTCATCCTGTCCGGGTTTCTCGTGGAGGACCTTCCCTCGCTGCGCGCGGCTTACGCGGCGGTCGGCGACATCGACGTGCGGGTCGAGGGCGAATGGGCCGCCCTCGTGGTGCATCGCCGGGCATGAGCGGCCATCGTTTCCACGTGCCCGAGGCCGCACCGGGCGCGCGCGTCACCCTGCCCGAGCATTCGGCTCACCATGCCCGGGACGTCCTGCGCCTGCGCCCGGGCGCGGCCGTGCGCCTGTTCGACGGCGCGGGCGCGGAGTTCGAGGCCGAGCTCGACTCCGTCTCGCGCCAGGGCGTGTCCGCCCGCATCACGGGCCGGGCGGAGGCGCGGCCGGAATCGCCGTTGACCATCGTCCTCGCCGTCTCGCCCTTGCGCGGAGACCGCATGGAGCTCGTGGTCCAGAAGGCGACGGAGCTCGGCGTGGCCGAGATCCGGCCGGTGGTCACCGTGCGCACCGATGCCGCGGCCCGCCCCGCCCTCAAGGGATCGCGCCAGGAGCGCTGGGAGAAGGTGGCCAGCGGAGCGGCCGAGCAGTGCGGCCGCGCGGTGGTGCCGTTGGTCGCGCCCACCACCACGCTGCCCGTGCTGCTGGGCGAGCCCTTTGAGGGCCTCAAGCTCCTGTTCCTGGAGCGCCGCGCGCCCTCGCCTCTCTCCAGCCTGGCCCGCCCGCCGCGCGTGCTGCTCCTCGTGGGGCCGGCCGGGGGCTGGGAAGACGCGGAGGTCGAGCAGGCCACTGCCGCCGGCTTCGTCGCCGCCGGCCTCGGACCGCGCATCCTGCGCGCGGAGACGGCGGCCGTGGCCGCGGTCAGCGCCGTCCAGGTGCTGTGGGGCGATCTGGGGTGAGGCCCTCGGCCCTCCGCTGGCCGGTCCTCCTCTCCCTGTACCTGGCCTCGCGGCTCGTGGGCCTCATGGCCCTGCCCATGTTCCTCGACGAGCGCATCCACCTGCGCTGGGCGTACTGGATCGAGCAGGGGCGGCGGCTCCGCGTGCCCGTGCTGGCCGGGCGCGGCCTCAGCGTCTACCTGCTGGCCGCGGTCGCTCCTCACGCCGAGGATCCGCTGCGAGCCGGCCGCCTCCTCACCGTCGCCATCGGCCTCGTCACCCTCGTCGCCTCCTGGCGGCTCGCCCTCCGCCTCACCGGCGACCGGCGCGTGGCCGACGTGACCGCGCTCTTCTACATCGTCTGCCCGTTCACGCTGCTCTACGACCGCATGGTCCTCACCGACGCCTTCCTCGCCGCCTTCACCGCCGTCACCCTCCTGCTGTCCGTCTCCGTGGCCGAGGACCCGCGCCTGCGCTCGGGTGCCGCCCTTGGCGTGGCCGTTGCCCTCGGCGTGCTTTCGAAGACGTCGGGACTCATCCTCTTTGCCTTCCCGCTGCTGGCCTGGGCCCTCCTCGGCCGTCGGCGCGGCGCCCTGGTGCCGCTGGCCGCCGCCTACGCGCTCGCGGCCGGGCTCGTCGCCTACCCGCTGTGGCTCTTCTTCCGCAAGACCGACGAGCTGGCGGGCGCGATCGGCCTGCGCGAGGGAGATCTCTCCTTCGCCGGGAACGCGAGCACGAACCTCGCCCTGGCCGCGTCCTGGCTCTGGACCTACTGGACGCCACCGCTGATCGTCCTCGCGCTGGCGGGACTGACCTCGGCCCTGGTGCGGAGAGAGCGCGCCTTGGGGGCGCTGCTGCTCGCCCTGCTCGCCGCCGGACCGGCCGTGGTGTTCGTGGCCGTCTCCGAGATCTGGTATCCGCGCTACCTGCTGTTCACGACGGTGGCCCTGCTCCCGCTCTCCGCGTGGGGTTTCGTCGCCCTCGCCGACGCCGCGGGGCGGCACGTTCGATCGGGACCCGCGGTCCGCGCGACCCTGGCCGCCGCGGGGCTGGCCCTCTCGCTCTTCCCCGCCCTCCGCTTCGATCGCGCGCTCTGGACCGACCCCGCCGAGGCTCCGCTGCCGGCCCTGGACCGCTTCCAGTACGTGACGGGCTGGCCGTCCGGTTACGGCTCGCGCGACTCCATGGCGTTCCTGCGCACGGAGCGCGAACGTCACCCTGATGGCCTGCGGCTCCTGACTCCCGGTCCGTCCACCACTGCCAGTGCCATCCGCCTCCTGTGGGCGAACGACCCGGCGGTCGAGGTGCGCTCCCTCGATCGCGGCGACGAGGCACCGACAGGAGACGCGCGCCGCGCCGTCTACGTCATCGTCTCCCTCGCCGAAGGCGTGCTCCTCCCCCCGGAGTGGGCCCGCCACCTCCGGCTCCAGTTCACCTCCTTCAAGCCGGACGGAACCCCCGCGGACGCGCTCTATCGCGCCTGCGCCGCCCCGGGCTGTCCCTGACTCAGAGCCGGCCGCGCAACGCCACCACCTGGAGGAGGTTCGACCAGATCGTACGCACGTTCTGGACCTTCGAGACCCCGCTCCGCCGCGGACGGATGGTCGTGGGCAGGCTCTTCATCCGCCATCCCGAGCGCGCCGCCCGCGCCACGAGCTCCATGACGATCGCCCAGCCGCGGCCCTCGGAGTGCAATCGCACGCGCGCCAGCGCCTCGCGGCGCACCATGAACACTCCCTGGAAGCGTGGCATGGGCCCGAGCAGCACGCGGTACGCGACGCGCTCCGCGCCGGAGAGCAGGCGGCCGACGAGGGCGTCCCGGCGCGGGACGTATCCGAGCACCAGGTCGTGGCCTTCCATCGCGGGCACGAAGGCCTCCAGGATGGAGGCGGGGAACTGGCCGTCGGCCGGGAAGAACGTGACGAGATCGCCCCGCGCCTCCGCGAACCCCGTGCGGTAGACGGCACCCAGCCCGCCGTTGGGGGCGTGGTGAACGACGCGGACCTCTCGTACGGCACGGGCCAGGCCGTCCGCGATGGCGCCGGTGCCGTCCGTGCTGCCGTCGTCGACGACGAGGATCTCCGCGGGCCGGCCCAGGCGGTCGAGGGCGGCGCGGATCTCGGCGACCACGTCTTCCAGGTTGCCGGCCTCGTTGAACGCCATCACGACCACGGTCAGGGCCGGGGACGCCGCCGGGCCCTCGCTCACCACCGCGCGCGGCCGCTCAACCCCGGCCCGACCGGTCGCGATACCAGGCGATCGTGCGCAGCAGCCCTTCCTCGAGGTCGACCGCGGGCTCGAAGCCCAGGAGCCGGCGGGCCTTGTCGATGTTGGGGATGCGCAGCTCCACGTCCGTGTAGGGCCACTCCACGAAGGTGAGGCGGGAGCGGGAGCCGCTGAGACGGACGACCATGCGCGCGAGGTCGTAGATGGTGAGCACGCTGCGCGGGTTGCCGACGTTGAAGGCCTGCCCCACCGCCTCCGGCTTCACGAGCGAAAGCATCACCGCGTCCACGATGTCGTCCACGTAGCACCAGGCGCGGATCTGGCTGCCGTCCTTGTGGATCTCGAGGTCCTCGCCGCCGAGCGCGCGCACGATGAAGCGGTGGATCGCCCCCTCCCCCACCTGGCCCGGCCCGTAGATGTTGAACGGGCGCACGGAGAGCGCGGGCAGGCCGTACTGCACGCGGTAGTTGTGGGAGAGGTGCTCGGTGGCCAGCTTGCTCACCGCGTACGTCCAGCGCGCCTCTCCCACCGCGCCCAGCGAAGTCACGTCGCCCTCGCTCACCTTGTAGGCGTAGCTGCCGAAGACCTCGCTCGTGGAGAAGTCGACGAACCGCTCCATTCCGCCCTGGGCGACGGCGGCCTCCAGGACGTTGTAGGTGCCGATGAGGTTCACCTTCATGGTCGTGACCGGCATCTTGATGACGGTGTCCACGCCCGCGATGGCGGCCAGGTGCACCACCATCGTGCAGCCGCTCATGGCCGCGCGCACCGCCTCTGGATCCATGACGTCGCCGATCAGGAGCTTCAGGTTGGGATGCCCGGCCACGCCGCTGGCCGCGAGCGAATTGCGCGCCCCCGTATCGAGCACGACCACGCGGTTGTCCGGTAGCAGCCGGCGCGCGAGGGTGGAGCCGATGAACCCGGCCCCGCCGGTGAGAAGGATGGTGCGGCCTTCGAGCCGCGCGCTTGCCGACATGCCGGGCCATGCTACTACGGCGCCCCGCGACCCCGATGGTAGACTGGCCGCTTCGCGCGCCCATGATGCGACTGGCCGTGCCCGAGATCGGCGAGGAAGAGGTCCAGGCCGTGGCGGCCGTCCTGCGCAGCGGCTTCCTCGTCCAGGGTCCCGTGGTGGAGGCCTTCGAGGCGCGCCTGGCCGCGGCCGTCGGCACCGCTCACGCCGTCGCCGTGAGCTCGGGGACGGCGGCCCTGCACCTCGCCCTGCTCGCTCTCGATGTCGGCCCGGGCGACGAGGTCGTGGTTCCCGGATTCACCCATCCCGCCACCGCCAACGTCGTGGCGCGGACGGGCGCCACCCCCGTGCTCGTGGACATCGATCTCGAGACCTTCAACGTCCAGCCGGAAGCCATGCGCCGCGCCATCGGGCCGCGCACGCGGGCCATCGTGCCCGTGCACCTCTTCGGCGTGCCCGCGGAGATGGACCGCATCCAGGCCGGCCTGCCGCGCGGGGTGGATGTCGTCGAGGACGCGGCCTGCGCGCTGGGAAGCGGCTACGGCGGCCAGCGGTGCGGCGCCCTGGGGCGAGTCGCCTGTTTCTCGTTCCACCCGCGCAAGGTCATCACCACCGGCGAGGGCGGGATGCTCACCACCGACGACGCCGCACTGGCCGACCGCCTCCGCCGCCTGCGCAACCACGGCCAGGTCGTGGAAGGGGGACGAGGGCGCTTCGTGGAGGCCGGTCTCAACTACCGCCTCACGGATTTCCAGGCCGCGCTGGGCCTGGCCCAGATGGACCGGCTGCCCGCGATCGTGGCCCGCCGCCGCGCGATTGCGACCGCGTATGCCGCGGCCCTGCAGGGACTGCCCGGCGTGTCGCTCCCGCGCGCGCCCGCGTCGGCGGAGGTGGCCTGGCAGTCGTACGTCGTGCTGCTCCGCGAGGGGATCGATCGCGACGCGGTCCAGTCGCGGCTTCGCGAGAGCGGCATCGAGACCACCCTCGGCACCTATGCCCTCGCCGCCCAGCCCCGCTATCGGGATCATCCGCCCCTGCCCAGCAGCCTGGCCGCCCAGCAGCGCTCGCTCTCGCTTCCTCTCCACACGCGCCTCACCGACGCGGACGTGGAGCGGGTGGTGGAGGCGCTGCGCTCGGCCCTCGCCGCCCCATGAGGCCCGTCCGCCGCAGCCATGGGACGGGCCTCTTCACCGAGGACCAGCTGGCCCGCCTCGGCGAGAACGTCGTGTTCGAGAGCGGAGTGCTGGTATTCCACCCGGAGACGATCGAGATCGGCGCGAACGTCTACGTCGGGCATCAGACGATCCTGAAGGGCTACCACGCCTCCCGCATGGTGATCGGCGACGGGACCTGGATCGGATCCCAGTGCTTCTTCCACTCCGGGGGAGGGCTGACCATCGGCAACGACGTGGGGATCGGTCCGGGAGTGCGGATCCTGACCTCCTCGCACCGCCTCGACGATCCTGACCTGCCGATACTGCACGCGCCGGTCGAGTTCGCGCCCGTCGTGATCGAGGACGGGAGCGACATCGGCGTGGGCGCGATCATCCTTCCCGGAACGCGCGTGGGACGAGGCGCCCAGGTCGGGGCAGGCGCGGTGGTCGCCGAGGACGTCCCCGAGTTCACGATCGTGGCCGGCGTGCCCGCGCGCGTCCTGCGGAAACGGCAGGGACGCTAGCTCAGCGGCCGCTCTCGTCCGCCGTGACGTCGTCGGGCGGAGCCGGTGCCCGGGCCAGGCGTGGATACGGATCCTCCGCCCGCCAGATCTCGAGGAGCGGTGCCCCGTCGCGCTGGCGGAAGGCCTCGACCATCGCGGCGCGATGGAACAGCCGCGTCATCCTGTCGCGCAGGTGGCGGTTGCTCTCGACGTATTTGGGCGGCGCCGTCGGCGGGTGGCCGATGGAGAGGACCGCGTCCGGCCAGAGGACCACGAAGTAGGGACCGCGCCGTGGCGGGACCTGCGTCCGCCGCACGTCGAAGACCGGAATGCCGGTGCCTTCCATGGCGAACACGAGCGGGATGAACACGCGGTCCGCCACCAGGACGGTCGCCGGCCCCCCCGCCGCCTCGCGCACGACGGTGTCCCGGATCCTCATCATGGTCGCGCGCGGCCGGTCCGAGACCAGCCATCCGCGATAGCCCCCGCCGCCGTCGAAGATCAGCTCGCCGTGGTCGACGCCGCTCCCGACGAGGAAGGCGACCGCGGCGCGCCCGGTGCACACGGCCAGCCAGCCGAGGAGCAGGACGACCGCGGCCGTGCGCACGCGGCGATTGCGCCAGGCCGCTTCCCCGGCGAGCAGGACCAGGCCGGGGAGCACGGCGAAGAGGTAGCGGTCCATGTGGTTCGCGGGCAGGAACCAGTTCCGGCCGGGGGCCAGGATGAGCGGCGAGAGCACGACGCCGGCCGCGAAATACAGCTCGGCGAATCGGCCGAGTAGAGGGGGCGCGGGTCCGGCGACGGCGAGCCACGCGAGGACGGCGAGCGGCACCAGGAGCACGGTGGCGGCGGCCGCGGGCATGGCGACGCTGGTGAAGTGGCGCAGCGTGGCCTCGCCCATGAGCGCGGTCCCCGTCATGTGCGCGTAGCCGAACAGGTGCGGCCAGAAGGACGCGATCTGCGGAAGATCGGGCGCGGCCTCGGCCACCCGCGCCGCTCCGAGCAGGACGGGGGCCACGTGCAGCGCCGTGATCGCCCCGGCGATCCAGGTGACCGGCCGCCGCAGCACCCAGCGGTGCGACGGGTGGAGGAGGAACAGCCCGCAAGCCGCCGCGCCCACCAGCGAGAGCGGCGAGAAATGGATGGCCACCCCCGTGACCAGGATGCCCGCGCCCACCATCGCCATGCGCTGGCGCAGCACACCGGCGGCGAAGACGACGGGGCCAACGAGGAGCAGCGCGAAGGCGAGCCCGTAAGGCACGGATGCGATGCGCGCGTAGAACACGGCCCACGGGTGGACGGCGACCACCGCCGCCGCGGCGAGGCCGGCCCGCCAGGACCCCATCCAACCCAGGACGAGATACACCACGACGATCGCCACGAGCACCGCGGTGGCGCCGACGAGGCGCGCGGCGGTGAAGGTCGGCCCCAGGACCGACATCGAGAGCGCGATGAGCCGCGCGTACAAGAGCGAGACGAACGACGCCTCCGGAGCCAGCGCCGCCGGCTCGCCGTGGAGGATCCGCAACGCATAGAGGGTCCAATTCCCTTCGTCGCCCGCGGGCGACGGCAGCCAGCCCAGTCCGAAGAGCCGCAGCACGGCGGCCACGGCCAGCAGGAAGGCGAACGCGACGTGCATGCGCCCAGGTCCGGGCCCGTCTTGGCGGTCGGGGACCTCGATCGCGGTCGCCATGCTCAGACCGGCTGGGGCAGGACCACCGCCCGCGGCGGCTCGACGGCGGAGGGCGGCTGCGGTGGCCGGGCCACCCGCATGCGGTGCCAGGCCACGAGGACGGCCAGCCCCCAGATCTCGAAGCCGAGGTTGCGACGGCCGGAGAGGTGGTCGGCCCACGCGCCGGCCACCGCTCCGGAGTCCAGGACACCGAGCGCCTCGACCGATCGCGGCTCGAGCAGGTCGCGGATCACGTCGGCGAGCGGTCCGCGGAGCCAGGAGTGCACCGGGATGCTGAACCCGCGCTTGGGCCGGTCCGCGATCTCCGGGCCGAAGATCCGGCGCGCCGCCGCGCGCAGCAGCGCCTTGAGCTCGCCGCCGGGGGCCACGGCCAGCCCCTCGGGCATTGCCAGCGCCCACTCCGCCAACGCGTGGTTCAGCAGCGGCGCCCGCGCCTCCAGCCCGTGGGCCATGGTCATGCGGTCGACCTTGGTCAGGATGTCGTTGGGCAGGTACTCGGCGACGTCCGCGAGCTGGAACCGGCGCAGGCCCGTCGCCCACGCCGGAACCGCGCGCGCGGCCAGCGCCGGCAGCGCGGCCCGCGCGACCTCGCGCTCGCTTCCCGGCCGGATCATCGCCGCCGCCTCGTCTGGAAGCCAGGTCCCGTTCCACGTGAAGTGCGCCTCCGCCGGCGGCAGCTCGGCCGCACGCAGGAAGCGCCGTGCGCGTTCGGACAGCGAGACCTTCCCATCGCGCGTGGGCAGCCCCTGCCCCACCCGGGCCAGCAGCGCGCGCAGCGGCGAAGGGAGCCGTGACGTCACGTCCGCGTGCAGCCGGCTCGCGCGGTAGGTCAGATATCCGCCGTAGAGCTCGTCTCCGCCGTCACCGCCCAGGACCACCTTGTTGTGCCGGGCCGCGTGGCGCGCGATCGTCCAGACGGCGAGCGCGGAGGAGTCGGCGAGAGGGTCGTCGGCATGGGCGACGATGGCCAGGAAATCGCGCAGGGCGTCGCTGGTGAGCGTGGCGCATTCGAGAGGCACGCCCAGGCGGTCCGCCACCGTGCGCGCGGCCTCCCGCTCGCTCCACTCCGGCTCCTCGAAGTCGAGGAAGTAGGCGCGGTTGAGGCGGCCCTGGCGGACGGCGGACTCGGCGACGAGCGCCGAGTCCATGCCGCCGGAGAGCAGGATGCCGACGGGCACGTCCGCGCGCATGGCCAGGCGCACGGCCTGGTCGAACCGCGGCCGCCACTCCTCGAGGGCCGCGTCCATGTCGCGCGGAGCCTCGGCCA
>Ga0209382_10002942_pt1 | contig 24137 bp, 14 predicted proteins | sample SoiMetdeltSBSDD5_FD_187599 | JGI IMG/M metagenome (GOLD analysis project Ga0209382, IMG submission 187599) | Bulk soil microbial communities from a Populus tree surrounding site in Tennessee, USA - Soil MetaG P. deltoides SBSDD5 (SPAdes) (version 2) | ecosystem: Environmental > Terrestrial >...
TGTCATAATCCTCGCCTACGCCCTCTTTCAGCGCCCGGCCAAACCGCTTCCAAAACTGCACATACCTCTCATGCCGCGTTCCGAACAGCTCCGCGAGTCGATCCAGCACTTTTTTCGTTAGCCATTTTCGGATTAACGTAATGTGCCTGTCCTGCTGGAGCATTTGACGCGAAATGTTGAGAGGGAGATCAGCCGAGTCAACGACCCCCTTGATAAATCGCAAATACCTTGGCAGGAGGTTCGCGCATCGCTCCATGATCATCACCCGCTTCGCGTAGAGTCGTAACCCATGGTCTGCGGCGTGGTAGTAGAGGTCTTCCGGCGTTTTCGACGGTATAAATAGTAGCGCTTGGCGCTCGAACCGGCCCTCAGCCTTGAGAAGGATCGTTTCGAATGGCTCGTCCCAGTCGTGTGAAATGCGCTTGTAGAATTCAGCGTATTCACTCTCGGACACTTCAGCCTGGGGCCTTGTCCATAGAGGTCGCATGGAATTTAGCGCCTTGTCCTCGACAGTTATGGCCTGCTCCCCTTCAATTTTAGTTGTCCCGTCCACATTTATTTCTACTTCCTCACGCGACTCCTTAAAGATTATTGGGTAGTTAACGAAGTCAGAATACTTTTTGACGATGCGGGCTATAATCCATTTGTCGGTAAAATCCTCAATGCCATTTTCCGTGTCAAACGGTTTTAAGTGAAGCGTTACGGAGGCGCCATGGGTAGCTCGTTCACACTCCGATAAAGTATAGTGGCCATCGCCTGTTGATTCCCATAGAGTGGCTGACTTCTCCCCTGCGCGTCTGGTTATCAGAACTACTTTATCCGCCACCATGAAAACCGAATAGAATCCGACTCCGAACTTTCCGATCATCTCACTTAAAACTTCGCCCGGTGGGCTATCGTTCATCCGGTTGCGTAATTCTTCAGTCCCCGACCTGGCTATAGTTCCAATATTCTTGATCACCTCGTCTCTGGTCATGCCTAAGCCATTATCACTCAGCGTTAACGTTCTGGATGACGGGTTCGTTTCTATGCGAATCTCAAACTTCTCATTTCCTGGTAACAATTCTGGATTGGTGAGTGACTCAAAGCGTAGCCTATCGATGGCGTCTGAGGAGTTAGAAATCAACTCGCGGAGAAATATCTCCTTGTCAGTATATAGTGAGTTGATCATTAGGCCGAGCAGTTTTTTCGTTTCGGCCTGAAATTGGAATTGCGTTGTTTCTCCAGTCATAGCTCTTTTCACCGAAAAGTAAGGACTCGAATCTTCCCAAACGTGGACAGGCTACCGCCATTGCGTTTGGAATTTCCCCCCGCCATTAGCTTCCGGACAGGCTCCCGCCATCGCCGCTTCCGCTTACACATTCCAGGATTTTTGTTATTGATGGTGATTGGGCGCCAATTGACCGAGAGAATGAATGCGCAAGGCGCAAGGGACACGTTTCTCCCTGATCGTCTTCGCCAACTGATATAACTACGAATGCGCTCACGCTAGCGCATTTTGTCATTTGCCCATTAGTCTCAGGCCAATGCTCTGACGCGATTCCTTGTTTACGACGCCTCCAAACTTCATGTCAGAAATATTCGGCAGCGTATTCTCGTCGAGTCGAAAGACACCAGTAACAACATATGGGTCGATCAATCGAATTGTGTGAAATTGCTTTACGCGACGAAAAATAGCAAGGAAGTGTCTGGGATGTCTTTAAACTGTTTTCAAAGTTTTTCCAAATTTCTTTGAAAATCTTCGGCTATGCCCCAACTGCGTAGTTTTTTAACTTCAGGCGCAAGCGCACCAGAAAGTAGTGCGTCAAACAGACCATTGTCATGTGGTGATTCCACCCCAGCCAGGTGCGGGTCTCGTAATGATCCATCCCCAGTTCACTATTACTTTCATCAATTGCTCCCTCGACTGATTGGATCAGCCCACTGGCTCGCACAAGTTCATCATGTGAAACATCAATTGGAGCGTTGCTAAGATAATACTCGACTCCACGGAGGTCTCTCGAACTACGTCGAAGGACGACCCAAAAATCGTCGCCCGGGAGGCGGCCGCGTTCACGAAACGCCCGTAGGAAGGCGAATTCGACTACGTGCGCCCTTTTGGTTCCTTCCTTTAACTTATATCGTTTCCATGCGCTTTCTGGCAGCTGAACAGGAATTTGTCCGATTTCAAGCGCCGTCGCCAGGCCGCTCTCAACGTGTAACGCTCCGCCTGGACTCTCCAAATGTTCTTCGCACGACGGCTGTGTCGTCGGTTTTCCAACCTGGACCATCACTGTCTCGGGGACTTTAACTAAGTACCATTTTCCCAGCCCTGCCACGCCAAAAAGGAAGGCGGGATTCATTCCGTAGCGCTCATCAGCCACCACCCAACGAAAAGGTAGCGTTCCGCGTCCAACCAAACTTTCGATCATCTCCAGCCCCAGTTGAGGCTCGACCTTGAATTTAAAATCTTTCGGCACTCGGCATTTATTACGCAGGTCCGCATGGGCGTCGTCATACCACTCTTCAGGCATGTACAACCGCCGATCAACAAACGTATAACCGCTTCGCGTCGCGTAAAGCACAAAGACTCCTTGCTGGCAGTTGGCGATTTTTCCCAATTGATCGCAATATTGTTTAGCCGCGCCGGCCGAATGATCGCCCTTCTTCGGAAAGCCTCTCATATCAACGATCATCACACCGTCGTCTTCACCGATGTCTTCACCGATCATCTTCTGAAGGCGATCGAGAACCGCGTAGTCGCTCCAAGCGCCTTCACTGATGAATTGTTGGACGGCGCGGATCGCATTGGGATCTGCGCCGCGCTCTTGCAGCACCATCGGCTCAATGCTTTTGCGCCCCAAATCAGAAAGCTGCCCACGCATATACAAATTCGCCCATTCGCGCTGCTCGCTGCGCGTAAACAACGGCGCAAAGACTGCCTGATATGCAACCAACTCAGCAGCCAGGTTTTTCTCGTTGCGCCGAGCCAGGTTATTTGTCGGCAGTTGTTTGATCAGAGGCAGTCGTTCGGAGGATTTCGCCACGTTCTTCTTTATCTTGCTCATTTATTCTTTGAAAAGATAGGCGCGTCCCACCAGACTAAAGGATGGAGTAATAAGGCGTTATCGTTATCGAATTGCGCACATCTCGCGACACTTGATCAGAACATAGAGAAAATCGGTCAACCCCTTTACCGAGAGAGATTTGGCTGAAATCTCAGATTGAGTTTTAGAAGCCATCGGTCGGCTTTGGCAGTATTGCGGGGCGCCCAACAAAACCCGCCCGCGACTAAACTTGTCGGCAATTCCAATTCGTTTACGAATGCCCAATGTATAGGCAGCCATAGCTTTATTGGAATCTGTTCTGCCACTCATCGCTGTAGGTCCGTAAGGATTGAAAGCATTGAAGTAATGTGAAATCGCGGATGTTTCTTGAATTTACGTAAACCTAACATAGCGCGAAGGTTGCGAATCAAAACTGGGAGTCGCAGATTCCTTTATAGAGATAAGCCCAGAAAGTAATATCCATTCTGCTGAAATCACAGCCGAGACGTTTTCAAATGATCATTTCTCGTAGTAGAATTGATTGGCTTCATTGTGTGAATCAGAACAAAGAAGCGCTGCTGCCATGACGGGCTATGCTTTTCTTACCGTAAATATAGATGACCGCTTACCGCCGATGCCAACGACGCAGAAGTCCTGCCGGATTTACCGGAGGACGCGCCCGGCGAGATCGAACAAGTCAGTGCGGACGGCGCCTGCGATCAGCGGAAATGCCATGACGCGATCAATCGCCATCAGGAGAGGGCAACGATCCCGCGCCACAAAGGCGCCAGGATTTGGCGCGCGCTGACAGCTTAAAAGCAAGGATTCAATTTTCGTGGAACAAAGCTGAGTTGATTCGCTCCTAATCGGGCTACACTTTATATTGCGCCTTTACACAACTCCATGGCGTCACTAGCGAGACGATGAATTCGCAGGCGCGCTATCCTTAACACCCGAACGACTGGACGAAATTATGCTTGGTATAATTCCCAAATTCTCCACGTGAGCGTAGAAGAGAATTCGACTGAAGTCTCCGCTCGGTCCGCTAACCCCGGCCGGCTGTTCGACAACTAAATTATGTCCGGACATCAAACATCAGGGATCAGGCTTGATGGTGAGGTGGTGGTATGAAAAACGATTTCGAGTGTATTTATGAGTTTGGTCCGTTCCATTTAGAAGTGGGGGAGCGACAGTTATTGTTGGACGGCAGACAGGTTCCCTTGACCCCCAAAGCTATTGACATACTGATAATACTGGTCGAAAACGGCGGGCGCGTGCTCGAAAAAAAAGAGATCATGGATCAGATATGGCCCGATAGTTTTGTCGAGGAAGCGACTCTTGCGCAAAACATTTTCACACTGAGGAAGGCGCTCGGCGAAAACATCGCGGGGGCTCAGTATATAGAAACGATCCCCAAGCGGGGCTACCGTTTTATTGCAAACGTCAAGAAATCGTCCCGGAAAATATCCAGGCCGGAGATACAGGGCGAACCAGGCTTAACCTCAATTGCGATATTGCCGTTCGATCCACTGCACGCCGGAGGCGAGGCTGAATATCTTAGTCTCGGACTGACAGACGCGCTTATCACCAGGCTCAGCAATATCAAACAGATAATAGTTCGCCCAACCAGGGCAGTCCGTAAGTACAGCGCAATCCCTGTCGACCCGGTTGTCGTTGGGAAAGAGCTAGCTGTCGACCTCATTCTTACCGGCAACATTCAACAGCTTGGAAGCAGAATCCGCGTCACGGTGCAGCTCGTTTCTGCGAGCGACTCGACGACGTTTTGGTCGGAAAAGTTCGACGAGACGTTCGAAGGGATATTCACCGCCCAAGACTCCATATCCGAGAAAATCATCAACACACTCACTCTAAAATTAACTACTCAGGAGGAAGAGCATGTAACAAAGAACTACACGGATGACCCTGAAGCTTACATGAACTATCTTAAGGGGCGCTTTTACTGGGGGAAGTGGACGCGCGAAGGCTTCGAAAAAGGGACAGCGTTTTTTCAGCAAGCGGTCCAAATGGACCCCGGCTTCGCTTTGGCGCAGGCCGCGATCGCAGAAGCTTATAACACGCTGTCCTTCTATGGCTACCTTAGCCCTAAACAGGCTTTTCAGATAGGTAATCGGGCGGCGTTACAAGCCATCCAGCATGACCCTAAGTTGGCCGAGGCGCATGCCGCGTTGGCGATCAACAACTTCGCTTACACATGGGACTGGGCGACGGCGGAACAAGAATTTTCACGCGCTATTGAAATTAATTCTGGCAATCCAATAATCTATCACTCGTACGCGTCTTTCCTGATCGCAATGGGTCGCTTCGACGATGCCAGCGCTAATATGAAAATGGCCCAAATGCTTGACCCGTTTTCCCCTCTCATCAACGCCTCTATGGCCTATCCGTTTTATTTTTCACGCCATTATGACCAAGCTATAACCGAGCTACTCGCGGCGCTAGAGATAGACAATCATTTCTCACTGTCACACAAGATCCTTGGTGATACGTACGTCGAAAAAGGCATGTACGGGAACGCCATTACAGAATATCAGAAAGCCATAGACCTTCTGGGCCGGCACCCTGTTCAATTGGCTTACCTTGGTCGCGCGTACGCTTTATCCGGCGAGGGGGATGAAGCTGTTAAAATAATGCGCGAGCTAGAAGGGCTTTCTAAAGATAAGTATGTTTCGCCCATGTCTGCCGCCATAGTATACGTAGGTCTGTGTGAGCATGATCGCGCCCTTGAGCTACTCGAAGAAGCCTACCGTGAGCGTTGCAACAACCTTGTTTTTATCAACGTCCATCCGGCATTCGACGGTCTGCGGACCGATTTGCGTTTCACAAGCTTAATTCGGAGAATGGGTTTTGCGAGCTGATCAAATAAAGGCTCTTCCCACTCCTTGCCGCCTCGACTGGAATTATAGAAGCCTTCCTACAAAGCCTCTCGGCTATTCATTCTCTTCGTCGGATGAAGGGGGCGCCTGACGACTCCGCTCCGCCGGCTCCGACTCCGGTCGCCTTTTTTTCCGGCCCGTGGCGTGTTCGGACGGGGAGATTTGCTGGGGCGGGAAATCTATTCCTCTTTTCCTAAGTAATAGCCACAACAATTTCAGCCTGTCGGGTGAGAAACGATACTCTGTCTTTGTCTCGTTCATGTTACTTCCTTGTCACGTCAGTCTCGCCGGTAGAAAGTTCATTCGCCAGTTGAGACCGCACCTCATTATCAGAAAGTTGTTCGATCTGGAGAAATGTCCAGGCAATCTCTTCGACGATTTCCCTCCCCCCCCAAAGCCCGGAAAGAAAATTGACTAAAGCGTCTATCGTGTCGTACATAAGTAGCTGGTCCACAGGCACATTCACATCGAATATCTGTCGCAGCCGTAGGTTTAACTGAGCCGCCGCCTGCGGAGTAATGCTTAAAGTGTGTAGATTGTCATAAACCCCCAATGGCGACACATTCAAACTGGATGCGTAAATCCCTGCGATGAGCTCTTCCACCGGGGTCCGCGGGGCCATATGCTCCCTCCGTTCAACGATCGGATTCTTCTCAATGGCCTCATCGGGTGTAGAATCCTGATTTAGCCTATTCATAGTACTCCATTCTTGGTTGTTAGCAGGCAATTTATAGTGCGGCATGGTAACTCTTGATTAGTTCGGCAATCGTCGGCCGGTGATATAGATCCGCTATTTTTGGGCGAAACCCTATTTCTCGCTCCAAACTGCCGACAATGGTCACCATGTCTAAAGAATCTGCCCCAAGCCCGAGAAGGTTTTGATCTGGTTCAATGCGCTCCAGCTCGAGCACGCCGGCGACAATCTGTTCTATCCGCGCTTCAATCTCGCCGCCGGACGCCGTCTTTACTTGAGGGCCGGCTTGGTTGACCAGGTTCGATTCGACAAGACATTTGCGGTCCACCTTGCCGTTCGAAGTCAGCGGCAGCGAATCGACGAAGACAATTGAGGCAGGCAACATATAATCAGGCAATCTGTCCTTCAAAAATGCGCGTATTTCGCTTGACGACGGCTCGGATCCGGCTTGAGGAACAACGAAAGCGACTAGCCGTCTGTCCCCGCGCGCAGCTTCAATAGCGACGAGCGCCCCGGCGGATACCAGCGGATGCCGAGCGAGCGACGCTTCAATTTCGCCCAACTCGACACGGTGGCCACGGATTTTGACTTGTGTATCCTCCCTGCCGAGAAATTCGATTTCGCCATTTGGCAAGTAGCGTCCTAGGTCCCCGGTTTTATATAGGCGTTTTCCTGTCTGAGGGTGAACAATGAAACTGCGCCTCGTCTTTTCTTCATCGCGCCAGTAGCCAAGGGCTAAGCCTGTTCCTCCGATGTAAAGCTGTCCCGGGGTCCATATCGGGCGCGGGTTGAGAGACTCGTCCAGCACGTGGAAGCTTTGATTGGTTAAGGGTCTCCCGTAGGGGATGCTGCTGGCGCCAGGGTCGACCGTTTCCACCGGGTGAACGATTGACCAGATCGAGACTTCCGTCGCGCCGCCGAGGCTCACGATTTTCGCATCTTTCGACAAACTCTTGACTCTCCCGGGCAAAGTCACAGGAATCCAGTCTCCACTCAACATCACCAGTCGCAGTGATTCGGGGAGATTTTCACCGCGCGATTCTTCGTAATTAACCATCAATTCCATTAGCGCGGGGACCGAGTTCCAGATAGTGATTCGCTCGTCACGGGCGACCTTTGACAGCAGGGCCGGATCACGAGTCGCCGTCGGCTCCGGAATTACCACAGTCGCCCCGGCGGCCAAAACGCCGAAGATGTCATAAACTGACAAATCAAAGCTCAGGGAGGACAAGGCCAGCGCCCTATCCGTAGGCTGAATTTCGAACCGGCGGTTAATGTCAAGGATGGTGTTGACTGCGCCTCGATGGCTGATCATCACGCCCTTGGGTTTGCCTGTCGATCCGGAGGTATAAATTACGTAGGCCAAATCATCGGCGCTCCGCGCTACCTGTAAGGGCGGCTCGTTCGTCGTCTGGGAGTCTTCAAGATCAACCGCGATTCGCGTAACGAATTCTGGCCATTCGATCCTCTGGTCATGCCACGACTGGGTCAGCGCCACTCGCGCCTGTGAGTCCTCTAGCAAATCCCGGAGCCTCGAGTTCGGAGTCTCCGCGGAAATTGGAAGGTAAGCCGCTCCCGATTGCATGACGGCGAGCGTCGCCACGACTTGCTCCCAGCCCTTCTCCATCACGACCGCAACGAGTTGATTGGGTTGCGCGCCCAGCTCAACGAGTTTGCATGCGAGACTGCTCACTCGTTCGCTCAACTCCCGGTAACTCAAGACCCGATTCGCGGAGACCACAGCCTCCTGATTCGGACGCCGAAGGCTTTGATCGAAGAACAATTCGTGCAGCAAGGCGTCCGGCGTCGGCGCAGTAACGCCGTTGATAGCTGCTCTGTGATCGAGCTGCGCCGTAGGCGTCAGGCAGATTCGGGGCCGTCGCCAGACGGAGTCGTCATCGCTCAAGCGGTGGAGTAGCGCGACGTACGCGTCGAACATTTCGTTCAGGAGCCCTTGGGGGAACAGCCCTTCGATCGCGTCCCAATGAAAGACCAGCTCGTCGTCCTCTTCGACAACCTGGTGATCGAGCCAAACCTGCGGCGTCTGGCTGATCCCGTAAATTACGTTTCCCATCCAAAAATTTCCGGCGTGATCGCCGCGCCGCTGGCTTTGGCCGAGCAGGCTGGTGAAGACGACAGGAAAATAAGAGCCTGATTGATCGTCTCTGGCGCGCGTCATTTCGCGCCCTACCTGCACTCCGCTGAAGCGGTGATACTCCATATCCTCACACAACTGCCCCTGTAGTCCTCCAGCCTGGAGCTCGAAGGAATCCGCGCCAGTGTGTTCGATCGCCAACGGAATAAACGATGTAAAATCGCCGATCACCGTATTTACCTGCGGATGCAACGGCAGGCGATTCATCAAAGTGACATTGAGTGTAAACCGCGGGCTTTTACTCCACGTCGCGATGATATGCGAATAGGCCGTCAACAGGACGACGGATGGCGTAAGGCCGTAGACCGAGGCCCGCTCCTTAAGACCTTGCCATACCGGAGCCTCCAGCCGCCCGCTCCGTCGAGTGAAGTGGGGGGATACCAGGGAACTCGGATTAACGGCGAATGGCAATTCAGGGGCCGGCGGAATTTTCGACAATCGTCCGAGCCAATATGCTTTGGCGCGGCGATAGTTCGATGAATCACGGAGCGCGGCTTCAGCCAGGACATAGTCGCGGAATGAAAATTCCAGTGGGACCAATTGCGCTTGCGGATCGCTGTAGAGTCGGCGCCACTCCTGAAAGAGTATCTGTATACTCGTCGCATCCATGATCAAAAGATCGAAGCTGAAATGCAGCCGCGTGCGACGGTCATCTAACCGGGTGGCGCAAATCTCGAATAACGGCCAGCAATCCGCCGGCGTCACCCGATGCGACATTCGTTGTCGAACGGCTTGCAGCAGCGCAGTTACGGTCTCCGCCCCCTGTCCGCGCAAATCGAGGTCTTTGATTTGGTAAGGCGCCACGCGCTGAAGAATCCTCTGCCGCCCGTCCGGCAGAATCACGCACCGGAGCATGTCATGACGCTCGATCAGTTGACGCCACGCGAGGTTGAGCCGCTCCAAATCTAGATCTTCAGTCTCGATTTCGTAATAGGTATGACATGAGACGTTTCCCAATTCAAAATCACCGCCACGACCGACATAATAGGCCTGTTGAATATCGGTCAGTGGGAATGGCTCGTATCGGTTTTGTCCCCGGGCCGTAGGGCGAATTTGATCGGAAACTGTCGCTTCACCAGCCGGGGATGACTCGTTTGCGCGCAGCTGGTTTATTAACGCGGCCTTCCACTCGGCTAAATGCGCGCGCAGCATTGGCGTCAATACCCCTTTGGGGGCGCGAATGCGCAGATGCTCACCGTCAAGCCAAACCCGGATGCCTTGCAGGGACAGTTCAGCGAGCAGGTCTGTTGCCCGCGACTTTTGTGTAAGCGTCATAACTCCACCTCTTCCCATTCTGAGATGTCCGCCGTCCCGTCGCAGGCGAAGAACTCGGTCTCAAACATACGGTCAGAGTCTTCTCCCTCACCTGCCCTTTCATTGACCTCCGAGTTCGATCGCAAGTCGGTGTATTCATTGACCTCGAACCCCATCGAATCGGCTTGCGCTCTAGAGATCTGGTCAAGCGTCAGTCTGGTCAACTCAGTTAGGCTCGAACCGCCTAATAGATTGGCGATCGGCACCTTGACGCCGAGGCCTTTCTCGATCAGGTTTTTGATTTCCAGCGCCATCAGCGAATCCATACCAAGCCGGTTGAGCGGTTGATTGGCATTCAATTTGGCGGCCTTGCCCCCGGCGATGCCCAACACTTTCGCGATTTGCCGACTAAGGTAGGCCTGCGTCAACGATTCCCTCTCGTTTTGCGGAGCGCCAAGTATGTTTCTGATTGAATATGCCTCTGCGTCGTCGGCGTCGCCATTTCGCGAGGAGTCCCCCTGGCGTGACAAGCAAGCGTACAAAGAAGAGGTCGCGGCTGATGGATAGAATCGCTCCCATTGCGCGCAATCAAACGGCATCACCGCGAACTGGCCGGAACCGACGCCGAGCAACAGTTCCATTGCCGCGATTCCCTGCTCCGGTCTTATTCCCTCCACGCCGCGCAACGCAAGCCGCTCGCTTCGATCCTCCTGCGCAGCCATCCCGACTTCCGTCCAAGGCCCCCAATTGACGCACAGCGCCGGCAATCCTTGTCCGCGACGATAGTGCGCTAATCCGTCCAGAAAGGCGTTTCCGGCGGAATAGTTCGCTTGTCCGGGCGAACCGATCAATGCCGCGGCGGACGAAAAGAGCACAAAGAAATCCAGATCCGCGTCCAAGGTCTGCGTGTGCAAATTCCACGCGCCTGCAACCTTCGGTTCCATCACTGATCTGAACCGACGTGGGTTCAATTGCCGTAAGACGCCGTCATCGAGGACGCCGGCCGCGTGAATGATACCTTTCAACGGCGGCGCCGTTTGTTCGATCATAGCCAGAACGCGTGCGAGCTGTTCCGGCCGGCTGACATCCGCTTTCGCGACGACGATTTCAGCGCCCGCTCGCCGCATGCGATCTATCGCCGTCTGCGCGGCGCTCGAAGCCTCTCTTCTGCCCATCAGCACCAAGCGTCGCGCGCCGCGCTCTACCAGCCATTCCGCCGCCAACAAACCGAGATCACCCAGTCCACCTGTGATCAGGTAGGCGCCGTCCGCGTACACGATTTTCCGCCGCTCATTCAAAGGCGCGACCCGAATGTTCGCATCGCGTAACGAAAGCGCAATCTTGCCAATGTGTTTGGCTTGCGCCATATACCGGAAAGCCGCTGCGCTTTCGGAAATCGGGAAGACATTGACCGGCAATGGGGCGAATGAGCCGTCCTCGAATGAGCGCACTAACTCACGAAACAATTCCGGCCGCTGTCGCAACACTGCGTCAAGGTGGATGGCCGAGAAAGAGATGTTGCGGCGGAAGGGCAATAATCCCAGTTGCGTGTTTTGATAGATGTCTTGCTTACCGATCTCCAGGAAACGCCCCCCTTCCCGCAGCAATTCCAAACTGGCCTGAATGGATTCACCGGCCAACGTGTTCAAAACGATGTCCACGCCGACGCCGTCTGTCAGCCTCATTATTTCGTCGGCGAATGAAAGCGAGCGAGAATCGAAGACATGTTCAACGCCGAGAGATCGCAGGAAATCCCGCTTCTCCGGGCTGCCCGCGGTGGCGTAAATCTCCGCGCCGGCCTTCTGACAGATTTGCACTGCGGCGAGCCCGACACCTCCCGCCGCCGAATGGATCAACACTCTTTCAGCTCGAGCGAGCCGTCCCTGATGACGGAGCGCGTAGTAAGCCGTCAGGAAGGCGATCGGCGTCGTCGCCGCCTCCTCAAAGCTCATTGTTTTCGGCTTGGCGGCGACGAACGCCCCCGGGACAATCGCGTAGGCGCTGAAGGCGTCTAACGACGGTACAACGGCCATGACTTCGTCGCCGACTTGCCATTCAGTGACACCTTCGCCCACCGCCGCGATTTTGCCTGCGCATTCGATCCCGAACGACAATGTTTCATATGTTTGCCCCGGATAAACGCCCATCGCCTTCATTACGTCTATAAAATTGAGTCCCGCAGCTAGAATATCTATCTCGACTTCGCCGCTCGCGGGCAGTCGCCGCTCGCCCTCGCGGAGTGTAAGATTGTCTAATACCCCAGGCGACGACAACATCAGGTGGAATTGCCGGTCTGCCGAGATTGGGACTGTTCTCTCCTCGAACGAACGTTCTCGCGAAGCAATTTCGAGCGATTCCACTGAGCGCGGAATCATCCTGGAGGCGTAGCGACGACCATCTCGCAACGCGATCTGATCCTCATCGCCATTCGCCTGGATCTCTCGGAAAAGGCGCCACAACTCCCCGGAATCCTCCGTAGGGCTTAAATCAACCATCGAGCAACGAAGCTCCGGGTGTTCGAGCATGATCACCCTTCCCAATCCCCATAGAGTCGCTTGCGCGGGCGAGGTCACCGCAATCTCGTCTCCGACGGCCTGAGCGCCGCGACTGATCAGCCATAGGCGCGGCGCCTCGTTCACATGAGCTTCTGTCAGCGCTTGAATGAAATGCATTACGCTCTCACAGCCGAACGTCTGCGCCGATTCCCAGGCGGAAAGGGAAAATTCCTCGGCGCCAGGAAGCCCCATCCCCCAGAGGTGGACGACGCCGTTACAGGGCGGATTGCCCGGAGCGAAAGCTTCATTGACGATCGCCTTCAATTCTGTGGGATCGGCTGGATCGACCCGATAATGATTTCGCCCGGGCTGCTCAGAACCGGCGACGCGTCCGGTTTTCTCAAAGGCCATCTTGGGAAAAACCACCAGGCAAGTTGCGCCCTGCTCTTCTAAACAAGTCGCTAAAGCTTCGCCCAAACCGCCAGCGTCGGCGAAGATCAACCATACGCCGGGCCCATCTTTTTTGCCGATAGATTCTGTTTCGCCCGGCCGGGCATCCTCTTTGGCCTCCCATTGAATTTCGTAAAACCATTCGCCGAGTCCCTCTTCCAGGTTCCGTTCAGCGGTCGATTCCACGCGCTTAACGCTCAGCCCAGTCGCCTCCATCACCGGTTGACCATCTTCATTCATGACGAGCACATCGCCTTCAAGCAGCTCCGCGTCAGGTCGAGTGGTCTGACGCATGACCGCTTGGCTCCAAAGCTCGGCGGGCGGCCGGCGGTAAATGCGCAAACTTTCTAGGCCTACGGGTAAATAACACTCGGGCTGGCCAAAGCCGTCAGCGCGTTCAGGCAGCGCGGCTTCGAGCGCTTGGAAGCAAGCGTCCAGAAGAGGCGCGTTGATCTGCCCGAACTCGGCCGAACCTTCCGCCGGGCGCACCCTGGCGATGGCTTCACCGTTGCGCCGCCAAAGCTCTTCAACACCCTGATAGGTCGGACCGTAACTCACCCCTCGGTTTCGCATAACCTCATAGTGTTCACGCCCATACCAGTGTTCTTCGCATCTCGCCTTGATCTGACCGATCATGTTGTAATCGGCGAAGTGCCCGACCACTTCCTCCTCGCCTATATGAATCGTTCCACTCGCGTGGAGTGTAGCCTGTCCCCCTTTTGCGTCTAGGCTGTAAAACCTGAATGACGCCGACCACGGCCTGTCAGACGAAATCACGAGCTGCGCCGTCAAAGCATCTCTGTCGGGAACCATCAAGGCCTCTTTGAAAGACACTCGTTCCAGAGCGCGCACTCGATCACCGAAAATCTCTCTGGCGGCCGTTAGAGTTATTTGCAGATACGCCGCCGCGGGCAGCACGGCCATGCCTTTCACCCGGTGATCTCCCAGATCAGGGACCTCCGCGAGACTGAGAACCATTTGCCACATATGGGTTCGAGGTTGGGCGGCCAATCGGATGTAATGACCGGGCCATGCATTCTTTCTATTCAGCACATTATCAATACGCTTTCCGCTTCGGCCTACCTCGGCCCGCTGCGCGTCGAACCAGTAACGCTCACGGCGCCAGACGAAGCGCGGTAGTTCGACGACATCCCCTCCATCGGCGTAAAGGGAGCTAAAATCTACCGGATATCCCAGCGTGTAAAGCTCTCCGAGGGCTTGCAGAACCGAGGCTTTTCCATCGCATTCCCGTCGCAACGATGCGATAACGCTCCCTTCTTTCCCCAAATGCGTAAGTAGCCTTTGAATCGAATTCGACAAAACGGGGTGAGGGCTGACCTCGATGAAGACTTGATGCCCGCTCACGCAAAGATGTTGGGCCGCCGCCAGAAACTTGACCGGGTCACGCAGATTGCGCTTCCAGTACCCGCCGTCAAAGAGCATGCCGTCATCGAACCCGGCTGTCACAGTGGAACAGACAGGGATCGTGGCCGGTTGTGGTTGTATATCTCTCAAGGCTCGTTCCAGCTCGTCGCACAGTGGTTCCATCTGTGGGCTATGAGAAGCTATATCCACCTTCACCGGGCGACAGAAAACACCGCGACATTCCAGCGCGCTCAAGACCTTTTCCAACGTCGCAGGGTCGCCCGACAAGACTGTCGAGGTCGGCCCATTGTTGGCGGCGACAGACAATCGATCTTCATAACCAGTTATCGCCCTCAGCGACTCTTCGTGAGAGAGCTCAACCAACGCCATCGCCCCTTGACCGCTCGTCGTTTTCATCAACTGACTTCGACGGCAAATAACTCGTGCGGCGTCTTCCAAGTTCAGCGCGCCTGCGATGTGAGCGGCGGCGACTTCACCCATGCTGTGCCCGATAATGGCGTCCGGCGTTACTCCCAGTGAGCGCCAGAGTTCCGCAATCGCGACTTGAATGGCGAACAAAGCCGGTTGAGCGACATCTATTTCGTTCAGCCTTGAGCCCCCTTCTTCGGCGAAAAGCTCTTTCAGCAAAGACCAGTCTGCGAACCTACTGATGGCTTCGTCACAACGTTTGAGCGCGGCGCGGAAGACCGGCTCTTGCTCGAACAAGCGACGCCCCATGCCCAGATATTGAGAGCCTTGCCCCGAAAAGACGAAAACGAGCTTGGGCCGCGCCTCCGGAATTCGAGTGTTTGCGACCACGCCGGAACTTAAATCGCCTCCCAAATACGCCTCCAACTTTTCCGCCACCTCACCCGCCGTTTGACCGACGCATGCCAAACGATAGTTGTGGTGGTCACGTCTCAGGCTGGCCGTATAACAAATATCTCGCAGGGCAGGCGCTCTCTGCCCGTCGTCGCGAAGGAGTTGCAGGTGACTTTCAGTCAATTTATTCAACGATTCCGGCCAGTGGGCGGACAGTGTCAATAGGCAGGGCGTTGATGAGGACCGCGTCTGGTTAAATGTGGGTGATGAGTAAGGCGATTCCTCGAGTATAACGTGGGCGTTAGTCCCCGAGAGGCCGAACGCGCTTACTCCCGCCAGCCTGGGATCAGTGGATGATGGCCATGGCGTCGCTTCGACGGGCACGGTTAATGGAAGCTCCCGCCAGGGGATGTTGGGATTCGGTTCTCGAAAATGCAGGCTCGGCGGAATAATTCTATTCTTGAGGCAAAGCGCTGCTTTAATCAGCCCGGCCATTCCCGCCGCAGCCTCGGTGTGCCCGATGTTGGCTTTCGCCGATCCGATAAAGCAGCGACCGTCGGCGGCGCGGCCTTCGCTCAATACTTCACCGAGCGCCTGCGCCTCTACTGGGTCACCGACGCTAGTGCCTGTGCCATGAGCTTCCACATATTGTAGCTGTCCCGGCGCTATCCGGGCGTTGCGACAAGCCATTCTGACCACGGCCTTCTGACCTTCGCGCCCCGGGGTCATGAGAAAACCGCTGGAATTACCATCGTTGTTCGTGGCGCTGCCGCGGATAACGGCGTAGATGGGGTTACCGTCCGCTCGCGCCCGCGCCAATGGTTTCAGAAGAACGACTCCAACCCCTTCGCTTCGCACGAATCCGTCGGCGCGCGCATCAAACACTTTACACCGTCCATCTGGCGCCAGCATTCTCGCCTGAGAAAAGCCAATGCTCGATTCCGGCTGAAGAATCAGGTTCACCGCCCCGGCGATTGCGAGTGATGTCTCTCCGCTATGCAGACTTTGGCAGGCCAAATGTACGGCCACCAGAGACGACGAGCAGGCGGTATCGATCACTATACTCGGCCCTTCCAGTCCAAACGCGTATGACAAGCGTCCCGAAGCGGCGCTACGCGCGCCTCCCGCGTTCACATAGACGTCAATGCCGCGGTGATCTTGAAACTCCAAGTCCTCATAGTCGTTGTAGCACATCCCAATGAAGACGCCTGTGCGGCTCCCCTTCAACTTGCTCGGTGGTTGCCCGGCGTCTTCCATCGCTTCCCAGGCGACTTCTAATAACAATCGCTGCTGCGGGTCCATGCGCGAGGCTTCACGCGGCGACAGTCCAAAGAAGCTGGCGTCGAAGCGATCTACTTGATCGAGAAAACCGCCCCAGCGCGTCACAATCTTTCCCGGCGTGACTTGTGGGTCGTAGAAGGCGTCAATATCGAAGCGGTCCGTAGGGATTTCGGTGATCGCATCCACTCCATTAAATAACAGGTCCCAATAAGCGGCCGGCCCATTAGCCCCGGGGAAACGACAACCAATCCCGATAATCGCGACCGGCTCAGGACTTTCCGCTTTCCCCTCATCTTCTTTCAGCTCGGGTCGCGTCGGATCCATCAATAATTTGTCACTCTGGATATTTAGGGTAGATATGCCCACTTCTTCCTCCTAAGTATTCGTGGTGGAGTAGTTACTCGATATTTCAACGACTCGAACCTTCCCAAGCGTAGACAGGCTACCGCCATTGCGTTTGGAATTTCCCCCCGCCATTAGCTTCCGGACAGGCTTCCGCCGTCGCGGCTTCCGCCTACCCGTTCCAGGCTTTTTGTTGGTGGTGGTGAGTGAGCGACGATTTATCGAGAGAATGAATGCGCAGGGCGCAAGCGACACCCTTCTCCCTGATTGTCTTCTTCAATTGATATATCTATGAATGCGCCCACGCCGGCGCATTTTGCCATTAGCCCATGAGACTCAGGCCAATGCTCTGACATGCTTCCTCGGGACTTCCACGTGGGCTTGAAAACACACGGAGTCCAGCAATATTCTGATTCGGTCAGCGGCGCTCGCTTCTCGCTGAAAAATTCCTGTGAGCCCTTTGAACGGGCCTGCTTGAATCAACACCTTGGCGCCGGGCTCAAGATCGGCTCCAATTTTTACAAAACCTGCTTCATCAATTTGAGAAGCGATGATTTCGATCACCCTGTCGTCAACTTGCGCGGGCGCGCCGCCTATACACACGACGCTATGTACGCCTCTGGTGAAACGAACCTTATGAAGTAAACTGTTCAGCGCAAACCGTGCGAAGAGATATCCAGGAAACAAGGGTTTAATGAAATAGGACGGTTCGCTGGTAAATTCATTGAAACGGCAGTCCCTTATCCTTGGAATAAATGTTTCCACGTTCCAAGCCTGTAAATTACTCTCGGCGCGATTCTCCTGCTTCGGATGAGTGTGAATTGCGTACCAAAAAGGAATGTCAGCTACCGTTGCGCAGTTCATCTAGGGCGCCTCCAAATTTCTTGTCAGAAAATATCCGGCTGCGTGTTCTCGTCGAGTCGAAAGACCCAAGTAACAACATATGGGTCAATCAATTGAATTGTGCGAACTTGTTTTACGCGGCGAAAAATAGCAAGGAAGTGTCTGGGATGTCTTTAAACAGCTTTCAAACTTTTTCCAAATCTGTTTTAAAAACTTTGCAGGGTTTGATCATTATTTCGGCCTTTACCGCCACAGAACCGCCATCGCTACCAGGCGCGTCCGTCTAATCCCTTAATTATCAAGCGGTTAAGTATAGTGACATGGCCTAAATCTTCAGATAATTCGCCGAGGTTCTCACGATTTAGGTTCTGACGTGAAGATGGTGATAGGGGTATCCGCCGCCTCTTGATGTGATTTGTAAGTGATACTCCTCGAAGGTCTTGACCCTTTTTTCATCGCCCTGGCGGCGCTCATCAATAAATTGGGCCATGGCTTTAAGAAGGGCCTCTCGGTTCTTTTCCCAATCAATCCGCGACCCCGGGTTCATTGCCGGTTCGCTTTCTTGCCATTCGCATTTAGTTGATCCCTTGCGGTCATCTCCTTCTGCGCCACTGCTCTATCCACGGATCCATCTGGCTCATCTCCGCGTTATAACTCCCAGACTCGTGAATAGTGGTTTTCCCCACCGTCGCGAACTCCCTCGCTTGTTCGTCGGTATGGATGTTAGGCGCGGACTCAAAACAGCCAAGATTTCAACTATGGCTATTTGCCATACTTTTGCAGCCAATTAACCATCATATCGAGCCACCCGGCAGCGGGACGATCCCAATCCCACCCGTCACTTTCTTTTGCAGTAACCCACAGACCATGATCAGCTTTTGGAAAGGTCTTTATTGTATAGGTCTTATTGCCGGCCCTCCGTAAAGCTGCGTCAACTCGGCGTACGCTTTCTTGTGTTGGGGTACTTTTATCCGCCTCGCCATAGATTGACAATACAGGGATAGTAGTTTTCTCCCACAAAGGGCGTGGATCAAAGTCCAGGTCCTCGCCACCAGCCTGCCAAGTGTCGTCTTCCTTCGGTAACTTCACCGGGTATTTATCAAGCAGCGCAAACCAATCTTTCTTTTCCGCCAGGGCGCGAGCAGCCTCAAACTTCTCCCAGCGTTCGCGGCCACGGATTACATCGTCAGCCAGCCGCAACAAGGCGACAGCTTCCGTCACTTGCTCTTGTGGATACCCTTTATCTTGCAACTTGACTTCATCATCATAAACTTCCTGCTCTGCCGGGGTAACGCCCCCGCCAGAAACAACCACCAAAAAAGCAATGTCCTTTGAACGAGAAGCCGCGAGCGGCGCAAGCCAGCCGCCTTGACTAAGTCCCCAAAACCCTATTTTCCTGGGGTTGATGTCAGAACGACTTTGTAAGAACCGAACACCGGACAGCGCGTCGGCGGCTAAGTTATCAAACCGATCTCCTGTCTTATACCATTCTTCTCCAGTTGAAGCGCCGGTTCCACGCTTATCGAAAATCAGCGTGGCAAAACCATGCCGGGCGAAGAGGTCAGCGAAAAATCGCAAATAGCTCTTGCGTGTCTGAGGCCCAGAGCCGTGGAGGAGGACGACCGCCGGATGCGGCCCTTTCTTGAGCGGCACGAAAAGCGTACTGGCAAGTTTGATCTGGCCATTGTAAAAATCGACTTCTTCCTGCTTGTAGGGCGCCGGTTTTCGCTTCTCGCGCCACAAGCGCATCACCGCAGAGCGAGGCTCTTCTTTGTAAAAACTTCCGGTGTAATTACCTGAAATGTTCCGATCTTGGAGCGTTCCATCGAATTTCTCTGGCTCCCGACCGAGCGGTAACTCAAAGTGGACTTTGGGCGTGTCATAACTAACTCCCGTCAATTCATAACCGAAGATATAAAGGTCAGGGATGTCAATTGTACCAGCGACCCCGTTAGTTTGGCGTTTAAATTCAACGTTGAACCTCAGTTCTTTTCCTTGGCGCGCAATAATGCCTTCCCAATATCCTTCAATTTGTTCTTGAGCAGGAACTGAGTTTGACAGGCCGATACTAAGCAGTGATGTAAAAAGGATAAATATGTTCAACTTTCTCATCATACGTCTAAATTCCCTTTTGTTGTAGGTATGGTCGGGGGACATGGGCGCCAAATCAGTAGAGAGACATGGGCGCCACTTTTCGGGCAAGATCCACCCCTGAAAGGAGGGCTGATCAATGCCCTGGGAGCAATCGGCGCCGATGGATCAAAAAACTCAATTTGTCTCCAAATATCTCCGCGACGCCATCTCATTTACCAAACTCTGCGACCGATACGGCATCAGTCGCAAGACCGGCTACAGACGGGTCGGTCGCTATCAGACTGAAGGACCGGCTGGATTGGCGGCGCCGGTCTCTTCGGCCGCATTCATCTCCGGACGAAACGATCGAATGAACCAGTTTTGTTCCCATCTTGCTCGGTTTCCTTTAAAGGTAATGTGAGATGAGCCTTTCTGCGGTCCCTTGCGCAGCCGATTCGGAGTCCTATTTTACTAAAGGCGCTGCAATTTAACGTAGCGCAAACCAAGGCTATACGAGATCAATTTATGAGAGGGATCGCCTAGTTGAGGTTGGCCGATAATCGTGTCGCTAAGGATGATCCGGTGATGGTCTGCCGCTGCGCCGCGGCCGACAGGCGCAACGCGAAAAGAATCAATAATGCTCTGACGGTCGCCGTGTTACTCATCCTCAATTCCGCCTTTTGTCGCGTCGTGTCGGTTTCAGTGTTTTGACGAAAGCATCAGCCTGTTGGTACAAGTCCGCCGCCTGTTTATCGTACGCGGCTGCCCGGCTTTTCGCGGCATTTCTCGCAACCACTGCTTTGTTGATTTGGGATCGAGCGGATTCGACGGATTTAGCAATGTATTCAGCCGTGACGGCGCCGCGTGGGGCGCCCGTCGTGTTTGCGGCCACGGCCTTCTGCAACTGTGCGTAGGCGGTCTGAAGTCGCGCAATCCCTTCTTCAGTATCCCGAATTCTCGTGTTCGCCGAGCTAAGCCTGCTCTCAAAACTTCCTCTGCGCGATTCGATGTCCCCCAAACGCTGTCTCAGGATGTCAAGCTTGTTCTTCACCTTCCCGAGTTGATGACTGGTCAACGGCTTTCTGCTTTCAGCCAACAACTCGGCGCGAGCCTCCTTCATTCGACGCCAAGTTTCACCGTAAGATCCGAGCGCGTCGGCGTAGAAGTCCGCGCCGGGCAACTCTCTAACGGCGTTGCGTAGACTTTCAGCAGCGCCGGTTACCTTATTGTGAACCTCCACGACGGCGCGTTTCTCCGCCGCAAGCCTCGCGGCTTCCGCCCTTGCCGCCTCCGCCCGCCTCGCGGCTTCTTCACTGGCGGCGACAATCTCCCCCGCCCGTTCCTGAAGTATGTGCGCGGCGTCGTTGTATTCGGCGACAGACGCGGGGCGAAGCTCCTGTGTCAAGAGAGTTCCGTTACTCTGTGGCCAAACCAACGTTAGAGCATTACCTTTGAGAGTCCCTGTAACCGTTACCCCTTCCAAGAACGTCTGGTGTCTGCCCCGGAAAGTTAGGCTGAGGTTGTCGCCGTCAAAGACTCCCTCGAACGAGTACGAACTGCTGTCAGTTTTTCCGTCTCGATTTACATCGAGTACCTGCATCTGTCCTTTGATTTGCCGCTCCGCCTTCGCCCACTGAATGAATGTCGCGCTGTCATCGTCCGTGTGGAGGTAGCCGGTCTTACGGTTCTCCGTTTCGATCGGCGTCGGGGAGGTTTTCTCAGCGCCGGCGGCCGACGATCGGGAGTTGTTTCCCGCGACCTCTTTGCACCCGGCAAGTAAGGCGAGCGCCAGTAGGAGCGGAAACATTGTTTTGGTGGCCGATGTCATTTCGCCGTCCCTTTCTTCTTCGACGGCTTCGCTGCGCCGTCCGGGAGGCGGATTAGGATGTCGCCAGGCTGGCAGCCCAGGGCCGCGCATATTTCGTCCAAGACCCGAAAATCTATCCCATTCGTCTGCGCCTTGTTGAACTTGTGAAGCGTCGAGTAGGCCACGCCGGTTTCCTGCGCCAGCCAGTAGAGGCTTTTTCCTCGGTCTTCAAGCACTTGAGAAAGCATAGGTCGAATCATGTGCGTGTTCATACCACGAGTGTAGCGCGGAGGCAACGCAAGTGTCAACAAGATATATTTTGCATACGCGATAAATCGCGCTGACAAGCTATAGCACATACGCTATACGGATAGTGGTCGTGCGCTCATTCGAGAAATTGTGGAAGAAATATGCGCGCCCTGTCGGCTCATCCTGGAGAGTCGATGAAACCTATATCAAAGTGATTGGGCAATGGCGCTATCTCTACCGCGCGGTCGATAACCAAGGTCAGACTGTCGACTTCCTGCTGAGATTGCGCCAGAACTTTTCCCTTTCCGCTCACTAGAATCCACATAGCCGCCGCCTTGCAATCCTTCTTCGCCTGCCCTTAGCATTTTAGCCTCTTCGTACTTTCAATCTTTGGTATTTCGGTCTGACAATGATCACGTTTGCCGCGAGGGGGGTGGAAATAGCGATGAGCGCGTCGATTTCTTCTAAGAGTTGAGAGAATATTGGAGGAGCGCCGAACAGACGGTAAAAACGCTTGAAGATGCGGCGCAGAAGCCCCGCTATAGCGTCCCGCCGGCCCTGCGGGTTTATGTACGCCGGCGACCCGCGCATCGTCGCAAGCCTATGGAAGGTGGACGATCGGGCCACCAGCGAACTGATGAAACGATTTTATCAAGGGCTGCTCGGGCACGAAGGGTTGAGGCCGGCCGGGGCGTTACGCCAAGCCCAGATGTCGATTTGGAAAGAGAAACAGTGGCGGGAGCCATATTATTGGGCGGCCTTCGTCCTGCAGGGCGAGTGGAAATAGCGATAAGCGCGTCGATCTCGCAGAAGAAGGGATGAGGAGGCGCCCGTGAAGCGTTTGATAGGATGCTGGCCGAGCTACATCCTGATAGTGCCCCCCGAAGATTTACTGCTGCTCGAAAAGGAGGGGAGAGAAAAAGAGCGCCTGCTTGAATGTCTCAGTCTGTGCATGCAATAGCTCCCGCCCGAAAGCTTCCATCTCATCACCTTGTATCATCAAGGCGAAGAAGCCATCGATAAAGCGCGCAGGACGGAACTGGCTCAATCGCTGGGGATAGCGTTCAATGCGTTGAGGATTCGCGCTTACCGCATCAGGGCTGTGATCGAAGAACGTGCCGAGAATTGCCTTGAGCGTGGACCGGCGGGATGAAACGTTTTCCAATTTTTTGCATATGTTATTGGGACCTTGAAGGTAGGGTGATTATGCTTGAAGGTAGGGTGATTATGAAAGATGAAGCCGACAACGAAAAACTGCTGATTCGGTATATTCTGGGAGACTCGCCCGAGGAGCAGCGGCTGCGAGTAGAAGGAGAGTTTCTCAGCGACGATCAGAGCTATGAACGACTTATGGCGTTAGAGGACGAGCTGTTCTATGACTATGCGCAAAATAAACTTTCGCCCGGCGAGCGAGAACAGTTTGAAAAACGGTTTCTCTCTTCAGAGCGAAACCGGAGAAGAACCCTCTTGGCTTCAGTGCTGGCGCACAAGATGTCTGAGTCCGCGCCGGTCGAGATGGCTGAGAAGAGTATCGCCGATCGAGAGCCGCAACGCTTTTGGCAGTCTCTGAAGTCATATTTCGTCGCTCAAAGCGCGGCAATGAGGGTTTCACTGGCGGCTTTGGCGATAGTGTCGCTCGCCTTGATCTGGCTCGTCATCGGAATAGACGGGCTGCGAAACGAATTTAATCAGTTCCGGGGGCAGCGGGCGGTTCAAGAAGATCAACTGCGCCAGCAGGCCCCACAAAAAAGCGACCGGACTGACAAGTTGAACCTCAAGCCTAACCGCGAGATGAATGAAAATGCGACGTTGCGGCGGGAGTTTGGCAAAAAGCAGGCGCAATCCGGAGCGCCGGGACAGAGAGCTCCTTCCGTGATTTCGCTTGTCCTCGCACCTTCCATTGTCAGGGATCAGGGGCCTGGTATAAAGAAACTTCACCTCACGCCGGGCGCCCGACTGTTAAAGCTGCTACTCAATCTAAAAGGGGACGTAGAGTACAAGTCATATCAGGTCATGCTGTTGACGGCTGAAGGCGCCGAAAGATGGGGCCGGGATAAGTTGCAGGCTCAACGAACTGGCTCAGACCGATCCATTGTTTTGTCGCTGCCGGCCAGGATTCTGGCGCCAGGCGACTATGAATTGAGACTAAAGGGGTATGCGTCCGACGGGACGCTCGAAGAGACAGGAGATTATTACTATTTGAGTGTCAGGAGAAAGTGATCCGGCCAAAACAGGTTTTTCCATTCCATCCTCAGCTCACGTTTCCGTGAAATACATTTCCGATTATTACATCAGTTATCGGAGTGGGATTTGAACTGGGCCCGAAGCGCCCGGTCTCAAAGCTATTCAATGCTTACTTTGACCGAAGGCAAACGTCTCGAAGCGAA